>Ga0207671_10005526_pt1 | contig 11620 bp, 10 predicted proteins | sample KBSC24metaG_FD_184352 | JGI IMG/M metagenome (GOLD analysis project Ga0207671, IMG submission 184352) | Corn rhizosphere microbial communities from Kellogg Biological Station, Michigan, USA - KBS C2-4 metaG (SPAdes) (version 2) | ecosystem: Host-associated > Plants > Roots > Rhizosphere > Soil... | reverse complement strand
TGGGCGGCGGATGGAAATAATTAGCATAAGGATCAACAGACAGGATCTATTAAACGAATGGAGATGACCCTTTTCGGTCCCCGGGCGTATCGCTCCCCAGCGAGCATCCGGCGGACCGAATTTTTTTGTTTTTATACGCATTTTAAAATTAGGTACCTTTACCTGGACAGGCTTGAAAAATGTAACATTATGACCGAAATAGCCATCCAGGAACAAATAGCCACCATTAAAAACGCTACTAAAAAAGCATCTGCCTCTAAAGAAACTGCTATTAAGTTTCTCACCGAAGCCGGCATCTTAAAAGCAGGTACTACCAAACGTAGTAGTAGAAAAAAGTAGTTGTGCGTGCACGATTATCAGCCATTTACAGTTGTTGGTTTTCATAGCTGTGACCGCAAAGTTGGATTAAAGGTCTTAAACGGCGATGAAGATTTACTGCCCAGCCAAAATTCGTGGGATTGGCTAGGTGAAGGCATCTATTTTTGGGAACAAAATCCGTTACGTGCCCTGGAATATGCTGAAGAAAGCGCAAGAAGAAAACAATTCAATAAAATACCTGTTAGTACTCCCTTTGTATTAGGAGCCATGATCGATCTCGGCAATTGTCTTAATTTAGTCGAATCTGGTTCACTTCAAATTCTAAGTCAGGCCCACAAAGGATTAAACCAGTTGATCAAAGAGTCAGGTGGTAAAATGCCTGTCAATAAAAAAGATAACAGAGCATTGGATTGTGCAGTGATACAATTCATTCATAAGTCAAATATTGAAGAAGGCAAAGAAAGCTATGATACTGTACGATGTGCTTTTCCTGAAGGCGACGAGGCTTATGAGGGTGCTTCCATTACATCAAGGCTGCATATACAAGTCTGTGTAAAAAATACTAATTTGATCAAAGGCTTCTTTCTGCCCAGACCTTTAGGCAAGTACAATCCCTATCTTAAAGGCACCTAATTATGTCCTCCCCCTGGGAAAAATATAAACATTTATGGTGTCGCGAAGAATTGCCGGCTCATAGCCTCCTGCTACACGAAGGCGACATCTGCCGGAAAATATACTACATCAGGCAAGGCGCCGTCCGCGCCTGGTTCAACCACGGCGACAGGGAAATATGTTTTCAATTCTTTTTCGAAGGGGACGTAGTATACGCACCCGAAAGCCTGCGCAGAAAGATCCCCAGCCCTTTCAGCCTTGAAACCATCGAACCCTGCACCCTCTTCTACATCCACGACGCCGACCTCGAAACAATACGGGAAGACATCCCCCTGTACAATCTTATCCTGGACAAGGTGGTACAGCGCCAGTCGGAATTCATGCAGCACTTCTTTACCTTTCTGAAAGACACCCCCCAGCAGCGTTATGAGGACCTGCTAAAGAACAAACCGGAGATCGTCCGCCGGGTGCCCCTGCAATACATAGCCTCCTACCTGGGGATCACCCAGGTATCGTTGAGCCGCATCCGCTCCAGATGCCGAAGTATTTAACGTTTGTAAAATTATTTGTGCCGCAGGCTTCAGACCTTTGAAGAAATAAACATCATGGCAAAAGTTACACCCGTATTCCGCGTCTTCGACTATGCGAAGACCATCGAGTTCTATGTCGGCTGGCTGGGCTGTAAGATCGATTGGGAACACAAACCTCAGAACGAGCCCTTCTATATGCGGTTTTCCATACAGGGCGCCGGGTTCGATGTATCCGAGCATCATGGGGAGTGTTCGCCGGGCGGAAGATTCACCATCGGGGATTTCCAGGGACTCACTGCGTATCACCAACAGCTGCTGGACAAACAATACATCTACAACCGTCCGGGTTTGGAACGGGTTGAATGGGACACTGCCATCCTGGAGATGACAGTCATCGACCCTTTTTCCAACCGCATCATCTTTAATGAGAGAACGTAATGACTTACAAAAACTTCCCCGTATAGCTCTCCTTCACTTTCTTCAAACCCTGCGGCACACCCGCATAGACCAGGCTGCCGCCGCCATCGCCGGCCTCCGGTCCCAGGTCGATGATCCAATCCGCACTGCGAATGACATCCGTATTGTGCTCGATCACCAGGATGGAATGCCCCTGGTCGATCAACGCATTGAAAGAGGCCAGGAGTTTTTTGATGTCATGAAAATGCAGACCGGTCGTCGGTTCATCGAATATAAAGAGGATGTGTCCCTGGGCGCGGCCTTTACCAAGGAAAGAAGCCAGCTTTACCCGCTGAGCCTCCCCTCCTGACAGGGTATCCGAAGACTGCCCCAGTTTCACATACCCAAGCCCCACATCACTCAGCGGCCGTATCTTTTGGAGGATATCTTTTTCATCCTTGAAGAATTCCAGGGATTCATCCACGCTCATCTCCAGCACCTGGTAGATATTCTTTTCCTTGTAGGTGACTTCCAGCACCTCTTCCTTGAACCGTTTGCCGCCACATACTTCGCAGGTGAGGTGTACATCCGCCAGGAATTGCATTTCCACGATCTGCTCCCCTTCCCCTTTACAGGTGTCGCAGCGCCCGCCATCCACGTTGAAGGAAAAATGCTTGGGTTGGAAGCCGCGCAGCTTGCTGAGCGGCTGCCGGGCATAGAGATCGCGTATCTCGTCATATGCCTTGATATAAGTGACGGGATTGCTCCGGGATGATTTGCCGATGGGATTCTGATCTACCAGCTCTATTTGTGACAGATAATCGATGTCCCCTTTTATGGCCTTGTGTATACCCACTTTGTCCGCCGGCTCGCCCTTCATCTTTTGCAGCGCCGGATAGAGTATCTGTTTTACCAGGGTAGTCTTGCCGCTGCCGCTGACGCCACTGATAACGCAAAGGGTGTCCAGCGGGAATTCCACCGTGATATCTTTTAAATTGTGCTGACGGGCGCCTTCGACCGTGATGGACCTTTTCCATTTCCGCAAACTGGTCGGGGGGACAATGCTCAGCTCGCCTTTGAGGTATTTACCTGTCAGGCTATTCTCGTCGGCGATGAGTTCGTCGTACCTGCCGGAAGCCACCACTTCCCCGCCCAGATGGCTGGCCAGGGGACCCATGTCGACGATATAGTCCGCCTCGCGCATCATCATTTCATCGTGTTCCACTACGACCACTGTATTGCCCAGATCGCGCAGCTCTTTCAATACCCGTATGAGCCGCTGGGTGTCTCTTGAGTGGAGTCCGATAGACGGCTCATCCAGGATATACAGGGAATTGGTCAGGTTGCTGCCCAGGCTGCGGGTCAGCTGGATACGTTGGCTTTCACCACCGCTGAGGGAATTGGCCAGGCGGTCGAGGGTAAGATATCCCAGACCTACGTCCAGCAGGGTATCCAGCCTATGCCGGATCTCGATCAGCACCCTTTTGGCGATCTGCTGGTCATGCACATCCAGCTGCAGCCGGTCGAACCATTGGATCAGGTCTTTCACAGGCATCTCGCATAATTCTCCTATATTTTTACCTCCGATCTTTACATACAAGGCCTCTTTACGCAGACGGTACCCATTGCAGTCCGGGCATAATGTCCGGCCCCTGTAGCGGGAAAGCAGTACCCGATACTGTACTTTGTATAAGTTCTTCTCTACTTCTTCAAAGAAGTCGTTGATGCCATGCGCATGTTCATTCCCTTCCCACAATGTTTTATATTGTTCTTTTGTCAGGTCGATGATGGGCTTATGAATGGGGAAGTTGAACTTTTTTGCGGCCTTGACAAACTGGTCTTTCCACCAGACCAGCTTTTCACCTTTCCAGGGTGCTACGGCGCCTTCATAGACGCTAAGCCGCCGGTCGGGGATCACCAGGTCCGCATCGATGCCCAGCACCTGGCTGAACCCTTCACAGGTGGGACAGGCGCCGAATGGGTTGTTAAAAGAGAATAAGTTCGGCACCGGCTCTTCAAAAAGGATACCGTCCATCTCAAAGCGGTTGGAGAAAAGCATTCTCCTGCCGCCGTTGATCTCCAGCTGCATTTCCCCCTCTCCCTCATAAAAGGCCGTACCGACCGAGTCGGCCATCCGGTGGCGGTCATCTTCATCAAAATCTTTGACCACCAGCCGGTCAATAAGCACATAGACTCCCGGGCCCCCTTTACTTTTGGCAGGCATCTTGTTTTTCAACGCCTTTTCATCCAGCTCCAGCAGCTCCTCGATACGGAGGGTCTCTCCCGGAGGAAGACTACCCGGGTCCGCCGTCACCGTCGAATCCGATAAAGTAGGCGTCGGCAGGGAGGAAAGATAGATCCTCGAAAACCCCTTTTGCAGGAGAATGTTCAGCTCTTCCCGCGTATTACGGTGTTTATTCTGTCGGAAGGGAGTTAGAATGAGCACTTTATCTCCATGGGGCAAGGCAGCGATGGCTTCCACCACATCCGCAGTGTCATCTTTTTTTACCAGTTTGCCTGAAACGGGTGAATAGGTCTTGCCGGCACGGGCAAAGAGCAGACGGAGATAATCATATATCTCTGTCATACTACCCACGGTAGACCGGGGGGTACGGGTAATGACCTTCTGTTCAATGGCAATGGCAGGACAGAGACCTTTTATATAGTCCACATCCGGCTTATTCATACGCGCCATGAATTGCCGGGCGTAAGCGCTAAGGCTTTCCGCATAGCGGCGTTGACCTTCCGCGAACAGGGTATCGATGGTGAGGGACGACTTACCCGATCCGGACACACCAGTGACCACCACGAGCTTGCCCCGGGGAATGGAAACGTCGATATTTTTAAGGTTATGGACCCTGGCTCCTTTTATAAATATGTCGTCTGCATGCGACGGCGGGGGCTGGTGTCTCAATTTTTCTTTTTTCTGTTGTACTTTACCCGTTGTACCCATATATTATTATATACCTGAACAAACCTACTACAAATTTGTGCATTTGACGCGGCTGTTACTAAAATTTTTATCTTAAATGCAGCGGCTCCATTCTCCTGCTGATCATCAAGGCCTGTTGAAAACTCCCCGCGGTTGTATTTGGTAAAATTGAATGGTAAAATTTTCCCCTGGCCCGAATTTTGAAACCTTGTGCGGCGGTTCGTCCCGGGGCGCACCAACATCAGTCGAAAAATAACGGTTTCCCGAAAATGGATAGGCCAATAGGACAAAATAAGTACTTACCTTATTGTTTTCTGGACGTTACAATGAATTAATTAACAAAATATTTCCCGAAATGTTGTTTTTTCCAAAAAATGTATATCTTTAAACCCGATTCGTACAAGAACTATTTGTACACAATCGAAAAAAAAATGTGAATTACTTTAGTTAAAACTCATAACCAAATTACTTCGCCTATCGACTGAACACTTCTACACAGAAAAGCCGAACCATCTTTAAAATCCAAATATATATCCTATCACCTTCAAAAACCCGTAGAAGTTTATGACATTGCTACGCAAAAAAACAGACCATGAGCTAATCCATCAATTTCGTGATGGAGACCTGTATGCATTAGAGGCATTAATCGTCAGGCATAAGGACAAGCTGTACACTTCCATTCTTTTCCTGGTTAAGGACAAATATCTCGCCGAAGATATTTTCCAGGATGTGCTGATCAAGATCATCGACACAATTCGTGGTGGCCGTTACACAGAAGAAGGTAAATTCCTTCCCTGGGCAATGCGTATCGCACACAACCTCTGCGTGGACCATTTCCGCAAGGTAAAGCGTACCCCTGCTATCAAGACCAGCGATGATCGCGACATCTTCGAAGTATTGCATTTCACGGAAGAAGGCGCTGACACCAAGATGATGAAGCGTCAAAGCCACGACCGGGTAAGACAGATGCTTGATCTGCTGCCTGAAGATCAACGGGAGGTCATTATCCTCCGTCACTATGCGGACCTGAGCTTTAAGGAGATCGCCGCACTTACTAACTGCAGCATCAATACGGCCCTTGGTCGTATGCGTTACGGTCTTATCAACCTGCGCAAAATGATGACTGAGAAAAAAATCGCATTATAGATCCTGGTTTTACAAATTTCAATTAAATCCAATTCACGGTATATTTTGGATGAAAAAGATGGTAGTCATTTCAGAAATGTACGGATTCAGCGCTGAAGGATCATCGGGTAAGTTAGTTTCTTCGACGCGGGATAATTTCGGGGTGGCGCAATTTTTTAATTATCTTTAACTCCTTAAGGAAAAAGAGAACGGACAGAACAGCTAACTTTAATGTGTGCAAAGATCAATTAAAAAAAATAATTCAAGTTCCTGCTCATTAAGGGCAGGAGCTTTTTTTATGGTCGGACGAAAACAAGATATTGTCATTCTGGCTCTCCATCTGACGAAGTCGAGCACTTGCCCTTAGTACCTGTCGGAAGGCCGGGACAGAATGACGCCTAATTACGAAGAAGCCCATCCTTCGATGGGCTTCTTCTATTGAATGAATCTCTCTATCGCTTTTTAAATTCGGTCTTTACATCCTCCAGAATGGTAAGGAATCGTTTAACATCAGAGTTATATCCACCTGCGTTCTGAATGATCTTTCCTTCATTATCTACAAAAATATATAATGGCTGTGCACTATTATTTGTCAACCCTACCTCAAAATCCAGGTTCTTTGGTCCTAATGTGGTAATCTTGCTGCCGTCATTTTTGGAGGTAACCCATTCTTCTACGGGAAGTTTAAATTTATCATCCACATATAACGATACTACCACAAAATCCTTTTGCAGACTGCCCATCACGGCGGGATCGCTCAGAACCTCTTTTTCCATCTTGCGGCAATTGGCGCAACTGTGCCCCGTAAAATCGATCATTAATGGCTTTTTTACTTTCCTGGCTGCAGCAATTGCTTCATCATAATCAAAAAATGCGTCAACGCCTGGTATCTCGGATTCAAGGAAGTCCGTATATTTTTTGGGCTTAAACCCACTTTCGGCCACTGCATTTCCACCTGCAGCAGATGACGATTGCACTGTCAGTTTAGAGAGATTAAAATCCTGGGTTTTCATTTCAGGCAGCCAGGCGCTGATACCTTTTAAAGGCGCACCCCATAATCCCGGTACCATATAGATGGTAAAGCTCAGGGCGACGATGGCAAAGAATGTACGGGTCACGGTTAGATACGGAATGCCATATTCATTCTTCGGGAGCTCATCATCATGCTTGAATTTTATCTTTCCCAGCAGGTATAAGCTCAGTAACCCAAAGATCACGATCCACAAGCTTAAGTAGATCTCTCTGTCCAATATCCGCCAATGATAGGCCAGGTCTGCACTGGAAAGGAATTTTAGAGCCAGCGCAAGTTCTACCAATCCCATCGACACTTTGATGGCGTTCAGCCATCCACCTGATTTGCCAATCTGGTTGAGCAATGCGGGAAAGAAGGCAAACAATGCAAAAGGCAATGCGAGAGACAGAGAAAATCCAAAAAACCCGATCAAGGGAGCCAGTTTACCTCCTTGCGTCGCAAGAACAGCCAATCCGCCGACAAAGGGTACCGTACATGAAAAGGATACGATGACCAGGGTCATCGCCATAAAAAAAATACCGGTAAAGCTGCTGAGACCAGCCTTCGAGTCAATGGCATTGGTCCAGGAGGAGGGGAGCGTGATCTCAAATGCCCCGAGGAAGGATATCCCGAATACTACAAACATTAAAAATACAGCAATATTGAAGACAGCGCTGCTGGCCAATGCATTCAGAGCGCCCTGGCCAAAGATCAGGGTGATGAGAAATCCCAATAAAGTAAAGATCCCGATAATGGATAAAGAATAGTACACTGCATTGCGGATCCCTTGCTTGCGGCTGGTGCTGCGTTTGGTAAAAAAGCTTACCGTCACCGGCACCATGGCGTAAATACATGGCATAATAAACGCTCCCAATCCGGCGATCAGACCTGTGATAAATATAAACCACAACGACCGCTGCCCCTCCTTTCCTGCAGGGGCGCTCTTATCCGCTCCCGTGACAGGATCGTCCTGCACTATGAGATCGAAAGGCTTCTCCTCAGACTTAAACACATCGCCTTTCTTCACCATGTACGCAATTTTGCCTTCGATGCCAACCTGCTTGCCTTTGGGTGCAGCAATCTTTTGCTGCCACTCCACGGAATCCGTTACGAAATGGACCGTGGCATTCCCGAAGGTCGTATCCCGTTTACTGAGCACGTTACCCTTTTCCAGAAGATTATCTTTCAGCAGACTACGTTGAGAGGAATCAAATGTAACAGACGAATAGGGAATATCCTCGGACGTCTTGGCAATAGAATACAATTCTGCGCCCCTGACCACATAAGCCTTGATCCGGATCAACACCTCATTGTCATTGATCCTTTCCTGCAAAAGGTCAAAACGAACCAGGCTGGAATCCTGTGCATTGCTTGTCTGCACTAAAGCAATAAAAAAAACAAAAAGTAAAAATTTATATCGCATGGTCCTTAAATAGAGATAAAAAAACAAAAACGAGTTCAAAGAACCCGTTTTTATATTATCTTTTACGTCGCCTGGGCGACGAATGCAGATTTACCCGCCAACATTAACTTTAAAATCCACATCCGCCGGCGGCAGACACTCATGATCATTACATACCATGAACTCCACGGACCCGGCCACCGCCGTCTTCGCATTACTCTTCACCTTCACCATCTGCACGAAATCCACGGTATTCTCATAATACCTCACCTGGCTTTTAAAAGCATCCTCATACTTCTTGATCATCTTCCCCACTTCCTTGGGCGAATTGTTAAAAGCTACCAGGGGATTTTTGTTAAACTTGAATGTAGTAGGCACGGGACCCTCCCCGGTATTCTGAGAATACATATGCCACCCGGCACCGATGCTGGCCGTCATGTGGATCTCATAGGTTTTATCGGCTACCTTCTTGGCGGAATAGGTCCAGTTCACTTGTTTGCTGGATTGCGCCATCACCAACGTCCCCGTCAGCAAGGCCAGACTGAATAAAGCTATTTTTTTCAAATACATAAATTTGCTCCGTTTATGGGTTTGGTTTGCATTCTGACCGAAATCCGCTGCTAAAGTTCAGCTTCTAAATGTTAGGGAAACTTTAAATATTGACAAGCCCGGCTTCCTTGCGGACGGACGGTTGCTTTATTTCGATAAACAGCGTCTGCAGGATCGCCCGGCCATCGATATTTCCCAATGCCTCGGAACAAGCCCTTTCCGGGTGAGGCATCATACCAAATACATTACGGTCCTTATTACAGATGCCGGCAATGTTGCGAAGTGACCCATTCGGGTTTCCGGCGGCATTGATCACACCGTCTATGTCTGAATATCGGTAAATTACCTGGCCGTTCGCTTCCAGCGCGTCCAGGGTCTTTTCGTCCGCATAATATCTTCCTTCGCCATGGGCAATCGGGATCTTCAGCGTTTTCCCCTGGTCGCCTTCTCCACGCAGATAGACATTTTTACTGATGAATTGCTGATTGGCATTCCGCAAAAGGGCGCCGGGCAGCAGGTGAGATTCACAAAGTATCTGGAAGCCATTGCATACGCCCAGGACTTTACCACCTTCCCCCGCGAAACGGATGACACTTTGCATGATGGGGCTAAACCGGGCGATGGCGCCGCAGCGGAGATAGTCGCCATAGGAGAATCCGCCGGGCAGTACGATACAGTCTTCCGTGCTCAGTCGGCTGAGGTCCGTATCCTTGTGCCAAAGCATAATAACTTCCTGCCCAAGGTCATATTGCAAAGCGTCCTGCATGTCACGATCGCAATTCGAACCCGGGAAAACGACAACTCCAAACTTCATGAGAAATGTAATTTTTGAGGCCCTAAAGGTACGTAAAATTCCTCTTACCCCACCTGAAAGAACATCCCCTCCTTATGCCAGATAATTGAACGCAAGTATATAAGCCACTATCAACCAATGCAATATGAGAGGCCCCGTCTTACGGGCCGGGTAATAATAAGCCGCCGCATGGAAGGCCGAGAACGGGACGGCCATGACGATCCAGTTTTCGTACGAATCTGCCCGGTTGATAAGGATAATGACGACGGCAACCACCAGGTACAGCAGCAGAAGGCTCCAGCTTTTACGGATCTGGATAAGCACCTTATTCAGGTTCTTCTGTACAAAATAGCCCCCCACGATAAAGAGGAGCACCAGCCAGAACATCCCCAGGATCGTCCAGACATAGGTAGGCCGGGCCGGAAGCGTAAAAACGATATGCGGCACCACGCTCTTCCAGTCCCAATGGCTGGTGAGATACAGCACCAGGAAAAGAAAATAGTAAGGGAAGGTAAAACCCAGCAGGCCGACCAGCCACTCCTTGATACGGAAAGGACGCATGGTGATCAACCCAAAGAGCACCAGGAGAAGAAAAGCCATGGCAGGTATATACAATAAAGACACGATCCCCGTCCATATGCCGATCCCAAAAATGGAAGCCAGGGGCCGGTGACTGTTGTACAGGTCGATCATTCTGTAAAATACCCAGATCATGATCGAATTGATCAGCAGCGGCGCCGAAAAATGTCCCCAATCCGGCAGCAGGGAGGTAATAAGTATATAGGACATGCCGGGAAGAAAATTGGGCTTGGGCAACAGCTTGTCATAATTGCAGATGCGATTGAACAGCATGGCCTGAAAGAAGAGGATAAGAAAAGACAGGATCGAATATACCATAGGCGTATGACCGAAGATGGCATCCAGGCCATGCAGGATGAGCCTGTACAAATAGTTGTCTTCAGGATGCAAAGCCGGCGCTACAGGATGAAGGAAAAGGGGGAATTTCAATACCAGGGCGTATACCAACAATATCAGGGCATTGGCCGGGCTCTTTTGTCTGAATATACCGATCACTGCATTTTATTTTGAAAAATGTGTTTTTGCCGGGCTTAGAAATCCACTTTTGCAAAACACAGATAGTTTCTGTAGAGACAGGGGATGATGGTTTCCCAGCTGCTGACCTGCTTGCCATAGCGGGGCATAAAATCATATCCCTTATCCAGGTTCTTTAACGTCGGATAGCGCGTAATCTTGCCTTCGGGGGAAATACTTTGATCATTTAACAGCAGGTTTCTCCGCTCATACTGGTTGAACAGGAAATGAAGCTCGCCTCCCGTATTCATCATCTCATAGGAGATAAGGTTCTCCGTCTCGTCATCGAACTGGCTCTTGGGAATGATATTGCTCCACTGGATACTGCCGTCCTTATCGAAGGAGATGATCATGATATTCTCCGCATGGAAACGGGTGGCATAATTACCATAGTTCCTGTTCCATGGATTGTAATACGGGCTGTAGTAGTAGGGTGAATAAAAGCCGGGGCCAAAAGCAGGGTTGTACATATAATCCCAGCGATTGAACATATTGCCCCGGGAAGTGGTGTACAGCGATTCGCTGACAAGCAGGAACCCCCCATCCCTTTTGACGATGATGTTTTTAATAAAAAAATCATTAAAGGCCATTTTCAGGTTGGCGTCCGAACTTTTGGCCAGAGCCCGCAGCTCCTCGTTGAAGATGGCCACCGTCTCCTTCAGACGGGTATCGGTACCCTTGTCCCAAACCACCGTGTATAGCCCCTCGATATTCCCTCTTTTTTGTTTGTAGTAAAACCCCGTAAGGATAAAGCGGCGGTTGGTATTATCCACTTTCATCTTGATCTCGTCCAGTATCCTATCCCCCGTCCCGAGGTCTTTTACGGAAAAGGTGTCGGCCGTCACATCCTTGGTGACGA
>Ga0207671_10005523_pt1 | contig 11627 bp, 7 predicted proteins | sample KBSC24metaG_FD_184352 | JGI IMG/M metagenome (GOLD analysis project Ga0207671, IMG submission 184352) | Corn rhizosphere microbial communities from Kellogg Biological Station, Michigan, USA - KBS C2-4 metaG (SPAdes) (version 2) | ecosystem: Host-associated > Plants > Roots > Rhizosphere > Soil... | reverse complement strand
GGGGGGCTGCTCAGCAACCGCTCGTTCGGCGGTGTGCAGGTCCAGCGTACTTTTTATGCCGCCGGCCAGACGGGACAGCAATTGCTGATCGGGGCATACCAGGCCTTAGAGCGCCAGGTGGCGCTCGGCAATGTCGAGATGTACACCCGTCATGAGATGCTGGATGTGGTGGTCATCGATGGCAAGGCCAGGGGTATTATTGCCCGCAACCTGATCACAGGCGAGCTGGAAAGACATTTTGGACATGCCGTATTGCTGTGCAGCGGCGGATATGGAAACGTATTTTATCTCTCCACCAACGCCATGGGCAGCAATGTGACCGCTGCCTGGAAGGCCCATAAGAAAGGCGCATACTTCGGAAATCCTTGTTATACACAGATACATCCAACCTGTATCCCGGTCACGGGCGAGCATCAGTCCAAATTGACCCTCATGTCGGAGTCGCTCCGCAATGACGGCCGGATATGGGTTCCGAAACAAAAGGACGATCCGCGCAAACCCAGCGAGATCCCTGCGGAGGAAAGGGATTACTATCTGGAAAGAAGATATCCTGCTTTTGGTAACCTGGTGCCGCGTGACGTGGCTTCCCGTGCTGCCAAGGAAAGGTGTGATGCGGGATATGGAGTAGGGTCTTCCAAACAGGCCGTTTATCTCGACTATGCATCCGCGATCGAGCGTTATGGTAAGATAGAATGCCGTAAACACAGCATCGACAATCCTTCTGATGAAGTGATCCGTCAACATGGGGTGGAGGTGGTGAAGGAGAAGTACGGCAATCTCTTCGACATGTACAACAAGATCACAGGTGAGGATCCTTATACGACGCCGATGCGTATTTACCCGGCCGTACACTATACGATGGGCGGCCTTTGGGTGGATTATGAGCTGATGACGACCATCCCCGGATTGTATGCATTGGGCGAAGCCAACTTCAGCGATCACGGAGCTAACAGGCTGGGGGCTTCTGCGCTGATGCAGGGGCTCGCCGATGGGTATTTTGTGATACCATATACTGTAGGAAATTATCTGTCCGGAGAGATCCGCACGGCGGCGATCCCGACTTCGCATGCTGCGTTCGAGGCGGCTGAAAAGGCCGTAGCCGACAGGATCAATCAGCTGAAGCATATCAATGGCACACAGAGTCCCGAAAGCTTTCACAAGCGGCTGGGCAAGATCATGTGGGACAAGTGCGGCATGGCCAGGAATGAAACTGGTCTGAAGGAAGCCATCCAGGAGATAAAGGCGCTGAAGGAAGAATTCTGGCGGGATGTACGGGTGACGGGAGATATCAATGAATTCAATCCGGAATTGGATAAGGCTGGCAGGGTGGCGGACTTTATTGAATTGGGCGAGCTGATGTGTATGGACGCTCTGCAAAGAAGAGAGAGCTGCGGAGGCCACTTCCGTGAAGAGATGCAGACAGACGATGGAGAAGCCAAGCGGGATGACGAACATTTTTCTTTTGTAGCTGCCTGGGAATTCAAAGGTGAGGACAGCTGGGAGCTTCATAAGGAGCCTCTGGAATTCGAGATCGTGCATCCGACGCAGCGAAGCTATAAATAGTCGATCAAACAATATGCTATGGAATGGACCTGGCCTGAATGGATAGAATGGGGAGCGAAGATCGTCGGAGCCCTGGCAACGGGGGCCGGTGTACTGGTAGCTGCTATCAATTATCTGAACCAGACGAGGCTCAAGCGGGCTGAATGGGTGAAGTCCCTGTTCGAGAAGTTTTTTGAAAGCTCTGTTTATAAGGAAGTGAGGGGCTGGCTGGATTATGACGAGCTCCCTGGTAAGCTTTCGGGGCCAAACCAGCGGGAAAATGAAGAGAAGTTCACGGACTTTTTAAACTTCTTTGAATTCATAGGAGTATTGTATTCGAGGAGGCAGATCAAATTCGAGGAGGTGTATGAGATCTTCGATTATTACCTGAAGAAGATCAAAGACGAACCAAACTGTCAGGTGTGGATAGAAAAATACAGTTTTGAAAAATTGAAAGCTCTTTTAGCACGCGTATAGTAATGGCCGATTATTTATTTGTATATGGAACCTTGCGAAAGAATTATGATCTGAAGCTGAAGAACAAGGTCAGTGGCCATCTGCAATATATAGGGCAGGGGAAGGTGGGGGCATCTTTATACGACATCGGAAGATATCCCGGTGCGATCAGGAACAGCAAGGGCACCGAGGTCATCGGAGACCTGTTCCTGCTCACCGACCCGCAAAAGGTATTGAAGGTGCTGGACAGGTATGAAGGGCTTTCGGGGCCTGAGGACAGGACGGCCGAGTTCGTACGAAAAAAGACGAATGTACGGATGCGCTCGGGGGAGACGAAAAAGGCCTGGATATACTGGTACAATTTCGATCCGTCGAACAAGGTGAAGATCCGGCATAAAGACTATTTGAATTATTTGAAAAACAAGACCATTTAATATATGGAACATTACACGATGAATCTCACGCTGAAAGTATGGAGGCAAAAGAACAAGAAGGACCGTGGCAGTTTTGAGACCTATTCCGTTAGCGATATTTCTTCGGAAATGTCCTTTTTGGAGATGTTTGATGTCCTGAATGAGCGGCTGGTCACGGAGGGAAAAGATCCCATTGCTTTTGACCATGACTGCCGGGAAGGCATTTGCGGTATGTGTTCCATGTATATCAATGGCAGACCACATGGTCCCTGGGAAGGTACTACCACCTGCCAGCTGCATATGCGGGCGTTCAGGGATGGGGATACCATTGTAGTAGAGCCCTGGAGGGCCAATGCATTCCCGGTCATCAAGGACCTGGTGGTGGACAGAAGCTCCTTTGACAGGATCATCCAGGCGGGCGGATATATATCCGTCAATACGGGTAATGCCGTCGATGCCAATGTTATTCCCATCGAGAAGGAAAGGGCTGATACGGCATTTGCCGCAGCAGCCTGTATCGGCTGCGGAGCCTGTGTGGCGGCGTGCAAGAACGCTTCGGCCCTGTTGTTTGTCTCCGCCAAGGTCTCTCATCTGGCCTTGCTGCCCCAGGGTGGTCCTGAGCGAAAGACCCGGGTGACTGCCATGGTGGCCCAGATGGACAAGGAAGGGTTTGGCAGCTGTACGGCTACCGGAGCCTGTGAAGCCGTCTGCCCCAAGGAGATACCCATTACCAACATTGCCCGGCTGAATGCAGAATACGGGGTCTCGGGGCTTACCAGCGATAAATAACCTCTCCGTTATTTAATGCCTGAAATTGGCGCAATGTGTCGTACCTTTGCGCCTCAATTGTATTTACCGCATGATCAGAGTGAATAATGTAACCCTTTCGTTTGGAAAGAGGGTTTTATTTGACGAAGTCAATCTCACATTCAGCAAGGGTAACTGTTATGGTGTCATTGGCGCCAATGGGGCCGGAAAATCCACCTTTTTAAAGATACTTTCCGGGGAGATAGACCCTACCAAAGGGATTATCGAGATTGCCCCCGGACAACGTATGGCCGTATTGAACCAGAACCACTTTGCCTTTGATGAAAACACCGTGCTGCATACTGTCCTGATGGGACATAAGCATATGTGGGAGATCATGCAGGAGAGGGATACTATTTATGCCAAGGCTGATTTCACGGAGGAGGACGGTATCCGGGCCGGAGAATTGGAAGGTGAGTTTGGCGAAATGGGTGGCTATACGGCAGAAAGTGATGCAGCCGCCCTGTTGAGTGATCTGGGTGTAAAGGAATCCTTCCACGGCACGCTGATGAAGGAACTGGCGGGTGCGCTGAAAGTGCGGGTATTGCTGGCACAGGCCCTCTTCGGCAATCCGGATATACTCATCCTGGACGAACCTACCAACGACCTGGACGTAGAGACGATCAACTGGCTGGAGAACTTCCTCGCGGATTATGAGAATATCGTTATCGTCGTATCCCACGACCGTCACTTTTTGGATGCCGTATGTACTCATGTGGCGGATGTGGACAGACAGAAAATAAAGATCTTCACGGGTAACTATACTTTCTGGTACGAGTCGTCGCAGCTGATGGCCCGTCAATTGTCGGACAAGAATAAGAAGACAGAGGACAAGCGGGCGGCGTTGCTGGAGTTCATCGCGCGATTTTCCGCCAATGCCAGCAAGTCCAAGCAGGCTACATCGCGTAAGAAGGCGCTGGAAAAACTTACTATCGATGAGATCGAGCCCTCCAATCGCAGATACCCCGGTATCATCTTCAAGCAGCTGAGAGAGGTCGGGAACCAGATACTGAACATCGAAAAGCTATCCAAAAAAGCCGAGGATGGCAGGACCCTTTTCTCCAACGTAAATTTCAGCGTCAATAAAGGGGATAAGATCGCCTTTGTCAGCAGGGATCATCTGGCATTGACCAGCTTTTTCGATATCATCAACGGGGATACGCAGGCCGACGGCGGTAAGATAGAGTGGGGCACTACGGTGACCAAGGCGTATCTGCCCAACGACAACAGTGAGTTCTTCCAGGGGAAGGACATCAACCTGATGGACTGGCTGCGGCAGTTTGTGCCCTCCCATGTCACGGATGTGGATGAGCCATTCCTGCGCGGGTTCCTCGGCAAGATGTTATTCAGCGGGGATGAGGTATTAAAAAAGACCTCTGTCCTTTCCGGAGGGGAGAAAGTGCGTTGTATGCTCAGCCGGATGATGCTGCAGGACCCCAATGTGGTCATCCTGGACGAACCTACGAACCATTTGGATCTGGAATCTATTCAGTCCTTCAACGAAAGCATGAGCAACTTCAAAGGGATCGTCCTGCTGACATCCCATGACCATACCTTTTTACAAACAGTGGCCAATCGCGTCATCGAGCTCACCCCGGGCGGTATCATCGACAGGCTGATGTCCTTTGATGAATTTTTGGCGGACGAGCGGGTAAAACAGCTGCGCGAGGAGCTTTATCCCAGGGAGAGCCTGGCGAAGATGAAGGTATAAGGCGTCTATGGGAGGTCTTGCCGGGGCCGACGCGTGACTTGTTCAGCCGGTAGGCAAGGCCCATGCTGATCCCAATCGCCTTGGTCGCGAAATTGAGCTGTCCGTAGTACGTATATTTTTGATACGTAAAATGACTGGAAAGACATAGGTAGCCATAAGAGACATAGTGGTTGTTGCTGTAATCATAGACATTGGGGTTCGAATAGGGTTTTCCCACGACCGTTCCAAATGCCATACGAAACCCGAATTCCCCATTTTTTGTGCTGCCTATTATTTCCGAGTTGATGCCAAAGGTCCCATACGCAGCTCCACGGGCGATGATAGAAGCGGCGGTATCGGGAATTTTTTGACGGATGGCCAGGTATTGCCCGAATTCGTGGTTTACGGAACCCTCCACACCGATGACCCGCCATTCCCCGCTGTTTATAGGAAGTACGAGATTGGCTCCTCCGTGAAAGCCTGCGCTTCCAAAAGAGTGGGCGCCTGACCATGTGTCAAGTGCATTCGGATTGAATGGCACGGTCGACTGTCTGGGATAAGTTCGTCCGCCATAGCTTGTGTCCCAATGTCCCATGTGATAGGTGCCCAGGGACAGGTCCCCTCCATACCAGGCCTGCAGCAAGCCTGTGTGATGGGCGATGGTGAATGAGCTGTGAAAGGCGTTTAAATAGTCTTTGCCATGGGTATTGGCGGAGCCCGTGAAAAAGCCGGCTTCGGTGTAAAAGGCGGTATGCGCGCTGTCTGTCACCTGGGGAAGGGGGTGGTATTGAGTGGCATATCCGTTGACCGGGCTGACATAATAGGCCTGCTGAGGGGGCGGATAGCAGCCGGGCAGGGCAAAAAGGGATATAATCAGCAGTAGTAAGGGTAATCTTGTAGTCATGTCCTCGGAAAGGGTTTAGTTTTGGGAATATTGCCTAATTGACAAGGATGGCAGGCTACCCGCAGCCAGGCATCTGTTAAATCTTTACAAATTCGGGGCGCCGGGAATGATGACACATTAACCGACGGGCCGGGCAATAATTCCTACTTTTAAGCATTTTAAAAGAAAGCACAGGTTGTTGATTGTAAGGCTGCTTATATTGGGCTTGCTTTGTGGCGTATCCTTTGTGGCGATGGGGCAGCGGCCCCCGCTGGGTCTGTCATTGCCTGATAGCGCCCGGAAAGATACCGTTCGGCCGATCCAGAAGGATTCCATCCAGACTGTCCCGAAAGATCCCATTCAACCTCCCCATAAGGACACTATCCAACCTCCCCGTATTGCTCCCGCTCGTGTCGCGACACCCCGTCAACCTCACCCAGCCGTCTCCAGTCTGTCAAATCTTCACCGGAAGTATATACCTGTCCGGGCGGGCAGAATACCTTTCGACTCGTCCAGCATCGTCCCGGGCGCCTTTTTCCCCAAGGATGTCAACGATACGGCCTATAGCATTGATTGGGTCAATGGGACGCTGACCTGGCTGCATCCCCCTCCCGGACAGGACAGTATCCTGGTGGTCTACCGAAGCCTGCCATATCGTATGAATGCGCCTGCCAAGCATTTCAGCTATGATAGTATTGAGAGCCATTTTTTGGCCAGCCCCTATGTGTTCAATGGCGGGTCCAGAATGATGAATAACGATAACTTTTTCAACTTCGGCAATATCACGTACAACGGTAGCTTTGGACGGAGCATCACGTTTGGCAACAGCCAGGATGCCGTGGTCACTTCCAACCTCAATTTGCAGATCAGCGGCTACCTGGCGGACAGCATCGAGATATCCGCAGCCATCACCGACAACAATATCCCCATTCAGCCGGACGGCACTACGGCTGACCTGAACGAGTTCGACAAGATCTTTCTTCAATTTAAAAAGAAGAACTGGGCCCTGTCCATGGGGGATATCGACCTCCGTCAGAATCAGAACTATTTTCTCAATTTCTACAAGCGGATGCAGGGCGCCTCCTTCGAGACCAGCAGCCAGATCTCAAAGAACTTTTCCAACAAGACCCTTGTCAGCGCTGCCATCGCCAAGGGGAAATTCACCCGAAACATCTTTCAGGGATTGGAGGGGAACCAGGGGCCGTATAAATTACAAGGCGCGAACGGAGAGCTTTATTTTATCGTTTTAGCGGGTACGGAAAAGGTGTACATCGACGGGCAGCTGATGCAAAGGGGAGAGGACCAGGACTATGTGATCAACTACAATACGGCGGAAGTAACATTCACGGCCAATCGTATGATCACGCAGGACGCGCGTATCCAGGTTGAATTCGAATATGCCGATAGGAATTATCTCAATGTGAACCTTTACCTCTATGACGAGGCCGTTCTGAGCAATAAGCTAAAGGTCCGGATGGGTCTGTTCAGCAACAGCGATTCCAGGAACTCGCCCATCAACCAAAGCCTTACCTCAGACCAGGAGAAATTCCTGAACAGGCTGGGGGACAGCATCAATCATGCTTTTTATCCTGTCGCCAACGTGGATACTTTCGCAGCCGGGAAGATACTTTACAAGAAGGTGGACACTACATTTAAGAATGCGGCGGGCATAGTCGTCCATGACTCCGTCTATGTATTTTCCACGGATGGCACTGTCACCCTTTACAGCCTGTCCTTTGCCAACGTAGGACCTGGCTACGGCAACTATGTACAGGACCTCAATGGGGTCAATGGGAATGTATACAACTGGGTGGCCCCTGTCAACGGTCAGATGCAGGGCTCTTATGAAGCTGCGCAGTTCCTGGTAACGCCCAAGACCCAGCAAGTGATGACGGTGGGCGCCGACTATACGCCGAATAAGCGTACGGCGCTGAGCGCGGAGGTCGCCAAAAGCCACTATGATATCAATACGCTGTCCTCCATCGACAAAGGGAATGACGACGGCTATGCGGCCAAATTCTCTTTTAAAAACGCCTTGCCGGTAGGGTCTGCTGCCCGCGGGCGGGAGCTGACCTCCAATGCAGGATATGAATATGTGCAGAATAATTTCAAACCTCTGGAGCGTCTGCGTTCTGTGGAGTTCAACCGTGACTGGGGACTGTCGTTGAATGCTGCGGCTGCCACGGAGAAGATCTATAATGCGGGTCTGCAGCTGGGCGACAAAAAGCTGAACCTCCTAAGGTATGACATCGGGAGGTACGAGAGAGGAGATGGCTTCACCGGCACACGCCATATTTTTACGCAAAAGCAAAATATCAGGGGATGGCATTTGAATGATCAGCTGGGCATCACCAGCACCGACAGTGTCACTTATAAAGGGTCCTTTATTCGTCCAACCATCGATCTGTCCAAGCAGTTTATCCACCTGAAGAACTATACGATCGGGGCTACCTGGGCCATGGAGAGCAACCAGCAGCGGGACAAGCAGACCGATACCATCACAGCGACGAGCTATGCTTTTCAAACCTTTCAGGCGTATCTCCGAAGCGCCGACAATAAGCGCAATCATTGGGGAATGACTTTTACCACCCGGGAGAACAGCTATCCTTATGGCAAGTCTCTTATTATCGGTGACAGGAGCAGGACCTTTAATTTTACCGTCGACCTCCTGAAGAACCCCCATCATCAGTTCCATCTGAATGCCACCTACCGCAAGCTCGACATCGTCCGAAGCGGTCTGACAAACCAAGCGGCAGACAACAGCCTGTTGGGACGTGCGGAATATCTCATCAACGAATGGAAGGGATTGTTAAAAGGAAATGTGCTGTATGAGGTAGGGTCGGGGCAGGAGCAGAAGAAAAGTTTTACCTACCTGCAGGTCCCGGCAGGGACGGGACAATATGCGTGGATCGATGTCAATAAGGACGGCATCCAGCAGCTGACGGAATTTGTATTGGCGCAGTTCCAGGATCAGGCGCAGTATATAAGGGTATATACTCCCAGCAACGAGTACATCAAAGCCAACTACAATACCTTCAACTATAGCCTTACGTTGAACCCCCGCATGGTAGTGGATATGGCAAAAGGCGGCTCTTTCAGCCGTCTGCTGGGGAGGTTCGTGCTTCAATCCTCGCTGCAGCTGTCCCAGAAGCAGCAGGCAAAGGGGGTGGTGCAGCTGAATCCATTCAAGGCCCCGCTGGACGATACGTCCCTTATCACCCGTACGATGATCGTGGTGAATACTTTTTCTTTCAACAGGATGGACCCGCACTGGGGAGTCGATATCAGCAATACCCGTAATGGCGCCAAGAACCTGCTGACCTATGGATATGAGACGAGGCAGCTGGTCGAGTGGATGGCGCGGATACGGATCAATATCAGCCGGAGAGTGGCTTTTAACACTGTTCTGCGGGAGGGGACCAACCAGCTGAGCAATACAGGGGCTAACTTCGACAGCAGTAATTATTTTCTGCGGCAGTTTTCCACAGAGCCGAACATCACTTATACCAAGGGCGCCAATTTCCGCATCGGCATGGGGTATAAGTTAAGCACCAAGGTGAATGACCCGGAATTTGGCGGCCAGCACTACACTTCCAGCGCGTATAATATGGAATTCAAGTACAATATCGTTCAAAGCACGTCCGTGCAGTCGAAGTTCACTTATAACCAGATTGCCTATAAGATGAAGGACGGCAGCTCCGCCAGTACGAGCTCTTCCATATCCTATGTGATATTGGAGGGGTTGATGCCCGGAAAGAACTATCTGTGGAATGTGGACCTCACAAAAAGGCTGGGCAGCAGCCTGGAGCTAAGTATCCAGTACGAGGGTAGGAAGGCGGGGGATGCGAATATCGTCCACACGGGCCGGGCGGCTCTGCGGGCACTGTTATAAAAAAAAGAGGACGCCGTTGGGCGTCCTCTTTTCTATAGTTGAGAAAGAATATTCTAACCAAACAGACCACCTTTCTTCAGTTCACGAGTTCCTTCACCGATCTTGAAACCATTGTGATAGATCTCGATCTTGTAGTTACCTTTTTGGAATTCGCTGTTTTGTTTCCAGGCGAACTGTACAGATTTGTTCTTTCCGGATTCGAAGTCTACAGGAACTTTCGCCGTGTAAACCTTGTCACCTTCGTCACGGGTAGTGAAGGTGCCGGAACCCAGGGCAGGTACAGAGATGGGCTTGCCATCGGGGCCAGTGATACAAACGTATACATCTGTCTGACCAGTCTGAGCGATACGGTTGGCTACGTCAAAACCAATTACAAGTTTATTTACTTTACGGGCAGTGGTAGTTTCCTTGTCCTTGCCGTCTTTCCTTTCATGCATGGGCGTGACGGAAATGTTGGAGGCGTTAAGAGTAGAGGCGATGTCTACCTTCTTTTCAAGGTCTTGCTTTGCCGTAGTAGTTGTTTGCAGGTCGGTAGTCAGCTTTTCCTTATCAGCAGTCAACGCTGTCTTATCAGCATTCAGCTGTTGATTGTCCTGGGTCAGCTGGGCAACCTGTTGTTCCAGGCCGCTGACCTTGTCATTCAATTCCTTGATCAGGTCCTCGGCCTTTTTCTTTTCGGCCTCGGTCATATGTTCTTTCTTCAACAGCCCGCGGATATTAGCTTTCAGCTTTGCGATCTGGCCATTGCCTTCAGCCAGCTGGCCTTGTAATTTGTTGTTGGTGCCGGTGAGGGAATCCAGTCTTACCAGGGCGTCGTCAAAATTCTTTTGTAATTGTCCTTTCTCGTCGGAAACCTTGGCAATTTGAGCCTGCTGTTGGGTTTGAACCTGCTCTTGCTTGTTGTTGTTCCAGAGCAGATAGCCCCAGGTGCCTAAGAAGCCGGCGGCCAGTAAGCCAATAACCAGGTTCTTGTAATCCTTTTTAGGAGGTTGACTTTGGGGAGTCGCTGATGGATAATTGGTTGTCGTACTCATGGTTTTATTGTTTTTTCAATAGTTATGAAATAAAGACTTTTGAATCGGGGAATTTTGTTTTTTTGAGTTCCAATTCTCCTTTTGACTAAAACCGTGCCAAAATCATTTTATTGTGCTGGAGGCATTGATTATTATAGAATTATGTAAATTTGTCTAATAAATTTAGCGAAATGTCTGTTGAAAAGATACTTGGTGACTGGAGAAAATTGAAGTTCAAACCCGTCTATTGGTTGGAGGGAGAGGAAGAATATTATATCGATAAGCTGGTGGAGTATGCGGAACATCAGATCTTATCCGAGGCGGAAGCCGGATTTAATTTAACAGTATTTTATGGTAAGGATGCGGACTGGGCGGCTGTTATCAATGCATGCCGGCGTTATCCCATGTTTGCGGAAAGACAGGTGGTGTTGTTGAAAGAAGCGCAGCAGATGCGTGATATCGACAAGCTGGAAGCGTATATCGAAAAGCCGCTGACTTCGACCGTGTTTGTTGTATCCTACAAGGAGAAGAAAGTGGATGGCCGCAGCAAACTCGCCAAGCTGCTGAAGGATAAGGCGGAGCTTTTCACCACGAAGAAGCTATACGAGAACCAGCTGCCGGACTGGACCAGCGAGCTGGTGCGATCCAAGGGATATACGATCTCGCAGAAGGCATTGTTGTTGTTGGTAGATCACATCGGCAATGATCTGAGCAGGATAGACAATGAAATAGACAAGCTCCTGGTGAATCTCGCAGGCAGGAACAATATTACAGAGGACGATATCGAAAAATATGTAGGTGTCAGCAAAGAATACAACGTGTTCGAGCTGCAGGATGCGTTTGCCAAGCGGGATAGGGTCAAGGCCATGCGGATCATTCAATACTTCGAAAGCAATCCCAAGGCAGCGCCAATTCAGCTGATCCTGCCCAG
>Ga0207671_10005518_pt1 | contig 11631 bp, 9 predicted proteins | sample KBSC24metaG_FD_184352 | JGI IMG/M metagenome (GOLD analysis project Ga0207671, IMG submission 184352) | Corn rhizosphere microbial communities from Kellogg Biological Station, Michigan, USA - KBS C2-4 metaG (SPAdes) (version 2) | ecosystem: Host-associated > Plants > Roots > Rhizosphere > Soil... | reverse complement strand
CATCCTGCCGTCTTGCAGGAGCGGAATGATCAGGCGTGACCGATGGCGGGCGGCGCGAAGACCCCAATATCGCAGCGCTGCCCGCCATCGCGCGGCTTGCCGCGCAAATACGGGCTACTTTGTGGTTTTAGTTACAAACTGTTGTCGTGGGGTTTGGGAATTTTCCGACTACGACGAATGTTCGATCAACGTCCCGCGGACATGCTGTGACGCGAGCTTATTGGTAAGCCAGAAAATTCAATCCGCTGCGCGAGCTTGGGGTGCCTTCATCGACAGCACACCCAAGCTTGTGACCACGGCAATAACTGCCGCGAAGGTGGCTATCATGAATAGGGGCGGGAACGCCGACGCCACGCTAACCGTTGAAAGCGCTGCTCCCAAGACCGCGATGCTTATCACAAAAACCGGCTTGGCGAACGATCATCTCCACCGCGGAGGCCATCGCCGTCTGCCCGGGCAGAGCTAAGGCAAGATGACGCTGGAGATTTGCGGGTTTGCCAAGGCAGCGCCGATTCCGATCGCGACCATGCCGACGACCGTTGCCGCAAATCGCGCATCTGAGCCGCCAGCCAGGGCCGCCGCGAACCGCAGCAGGTCTCCTATCGCAATTTGGCTGAAAGCGATGGCGAAGAAGCGCTTCCATCGATGCATACTCTCCGCCGTCACAGTTATTACGCTGGTGGTACACAGAGCGCGTCACACATTTCGAAACGCGCAGGACCCTAACCCTCTCAAGGTTAGGGCTTGCCACAGATAGTTGTTGAACTACGGCCCAAACTGGCCTTTGAAGTGTCTCAGGGGAGCACGGGGGGAGTCATCACACATGAGGACGGCCGCAATCGTCCTAATAGCTTGATGTCCGCTTTCCCTCGATAGATCAGTTCGCATTTCCGGATGTCTGTTGTGGACCGACATTTAAGAGCTGAACGGAACGCGGTAGTCTGAGACGTGGCGGCAACGACCAACAGGTTGCCAACGGTATGGGCCAGGGTCACCCTATCCGGCGATGACCTCCTCCTCCTCGAGCATCCAATGGTTGGATTCATACGACCGCCCTGCGACGCCGGTGTCATCGAGGCGACACCGACCTTTGATGCGGCCTTGTCACAGAGAGGGAAGTGGCTGACGCTGGTCGCGACCATAGTTGGGTCCAGCATGGCCTTCCTCGACGGCTCAGTAGTGAACATCGCGTTACCTGCAATCCAGCAGGCGCTGCATGCGGATGCGGCAGCGACACAGTGGATCGTCAACGCCTACCTGCTGCTGCTCGGAGCGCTCGTGCTTGTCGGTGGCTCGGCGGCCGATCTTTATGGCCGACGTCGGGTTTTTGTACTGGGCGTTGCGGTGTTCATCGGTGCCTCCATCGCATGCGGGCTCTCACCGAACTATGTGATCCTTGTCGGCAGCCGTGCGATTCAAGGTTTTGGGGCCGCCCTGTTAGTGCCGGCCAGCCTGGCAATATTAGGGGCGACCTTCGGCGAGCATGAGCGGAGTAAGGCAATCGGGATATGGGCGGGCGCAGGTGCATTGATGATGGCAGCGGGTCCGCTGTTGGGCGGCTGGCTGGTCGATCAAATATCGTGGCGGGCGATCTTTCTCCTCAATGTCCCGCTCGCCACTGCCGCGGCTGGGCTTGTGCTTCGCTTCGGCTGCGAAAGCAGAGATCCCCGGGCGAAGCAACTCGATTGGAGCGGCGCCGGCTCTGTCGCGATCGGCCTTGCGGCGATTACATGGGGTCTAAGCGCCATTCCGGCGGCCGGATTTCGCGACAAAACAGTGCTGGCCGCCCTGGGTTTGGGAAGCGCTTTCCTAACGTCGTTCGTCGTGATCGAGGCTCATCTCCATGAGCGAGCGATGATGCCGTTGTCCCTCTATCGATCACGCAATTTTTCAGCAACGAATGTATTGACGTTGTTGCTCTATTTCGCGCTAGGAGGCGCGCTCTATTATCTGCCTTTCGGTTTGATTCGCCTCGGTGGCTACTCCGCGACGCAAGCTGGCGCGGCGTTGCTGCCTTCTGCCATGATAATGGGATTCGGGGCATCATTCATTGGGACGATTGCTGATCGTTTGGGGCCGCGCCTACTGCTCACTGTTGGGCCCATCATCGCGGCTTTCGGGTTGGCGATGCTCGCGTTTGTCGATCTCAGGCAACAACCCTACTGGGTTGGCGTGTTTCCGTCGATGTTCCTGCTGGGCGCGGGGATGGCAATTACGGTACCTCCGCTGACGTCAACAGTAATGGGCGCCGCCGGCAAAGCCCATGCCGGCATTGCTTCGGGCGTCAACAACGCGGTCGCTCGAGTAGCCGGCCTGCTTGCGGTTGCAGCGCTCGGGGTGGTGCTTTTCGCAGATTTTTTGCATCATCTTACCGGAACGACGCCTGCGCAAGCCAACGAGGCCTTAAACGTCGTGATGTCTGGACAGCCCGGCGCTAATGCGGAGGCAATCGCCGCATTCGAGCGCGCGTTACACGCGATAATGCTAGTGCCCGCGAGTTGCGCCGCACTTGCTGGCCTCATTGGCTGGGTGTGGATCGAGCCGAACAGCGTTCGTGCAAGCAGCTAAGATGCTGCCGGCGGCCAGATATCTGAGTTGCACAAATTGATGCAGGATCGATGTACAACACCGGTTCGGTCCTTCGTCATCAACATCGAACTGACTCCTGTCGAAGACGAATTCGGCCGAACCGCCTTCCGTTCCAGCTGCTAACGCAGAGCACCCAATGATTTGCAGCGGACAACGCATCGCCGGCGGCATTGCCGGTTTCTTTGTCATCGATAGGTGGCGTTTAAAAGATGCACTCAGTTACCCGCACCCATTCCTTAAAATTTCAAACGAATAGTCCTCGGCCCGGCTCCGATCGGGCACACATCAATAGCCGCCATGGCGGCGGCAATGTGGTGTTGAGTTTCAGCCAAGTCACTTTCCGAACTGGCTTGTTAATGTCCCTTAGCGGTACAAGAATCCACTATCGCAAGCCTTGCACTGCAAGGTTACCGTGCGTGAGCACTCCGGTGCGATAATCAACACTCGCGTTGGACACGCCTTGAAAAATTATACCACGTGAACGACCACAAAAGTGCTATCCGGGTTGGGATTACGGTTTTTCCTCGGGCCAGCTATCGCTCAAGCGCCGTCGACAGCGACTAGGGGGCGAACATGTACGAAGTTCTGATATTGCTGGTCCTGGTAAATTTAGGCTTTACCAGCTACATCTGGAGAACGGTCAGGCCTGGCCCTAAGCGGAAATTTCTAAGTAAGCTGCTAAATGGCAAGCCCATCACGCCCAATCATACACCGACTTCGTTACGGAACGGCATCGAGCTACGGCTCACCGACGAGGATCGACGGTTCTTCTCCGATTTCGAGAAGTTTGCCGACGCTCTAAACCACAGGTTCGAGCCAAACGAGCCATGGCGGTTGCAAGAACGATCTGACGCTGAACTCACAGGCCGCGAGGAACCGGAGTACGGTCGTCGCTACGAGATTTTCTATAACGAGTATAGCGTTGGAAACCTGCAGATATTTGCGAGCCATCACTACGGCCCCGCTGATCCACAGGTGGGAACCGAAATCGAGTTGCAGTACGCTCGATTGCTGCCGTTTGGTGAAATCAACAGGTTCATTTCTGCTATCGCTAACTTTACGGCATCAGGAAATGCAGAAGAAGCTCAGCGTGTAAAAAATACGATTCATGAAACGATGCTCAATGAGCTTTGGCAGCATGAGTTCGACCCCGACCTCGATAGCCGGAATAGCGGCGGATCAATCGAGCTTCGGTTTGATGGATCAGCGGCGGCTTTTTTGAGGACATCAACAAATCGGAAAGCCCGCTCGATCTGACAGGACATCCGAGCCAACCGCTTCAAAAACCGACATCGTCTCTTTTGGCCTTGGAATCTAAAAGCTCGGTGATCAGAAACAGGTCACGGAACGTCCGAACCTGTCGGATTGTGCCTACCGTAAATCACATCCGGCGATATTGATGGTGCAGTCCGGCCTGGATCGGGCGGCAGGCGATCTTCCCCGCCCACTCAACGCCGCGAGCTCGTGCCCTCGTCAGTCATCCCTCTTGGGCGGACGCCCGCGACGCCACGCGGCCATCACGGAGCCGAACGAGCTCGTCTGGCTCAGACCTGCAGCAGCGACGACGCCTTCCGAGGCCAGGCGCGCGAGTGAGCCTCGCGCATATCTAATCGATCAGGATCAGACCGGGAGGAAGAGAATCGTCGTATAAACTGGCCCGATCCGATCGTCCGACCGGAACGAATCCTTTGATTTTTGCAGTCTGCAGCGCAGGGACGCCGGATTTCTCCAGCTTGCTGGCAATCAGGCCGCGCAAAGGCATGGGTAGATCCAGACTGCGATCGTCGACGACGCGCGCGGCCCGAAGGAACAGAATCTGCAGGTCGAGCAACTCCGGCGTAGTCCAATCGAAGCCCTGGAAAGCGTGATATGCGTGTTCGACGAGATCGGGTGAGACGACAGTCTCCGGTCCTGCGTAGAGCGGAGTTCGGTTGAGCAGGAGCCCGAGCGCCGCAAGATAAGGAGCGCAGTGCCGCTTGGCCCGTGCAAGCGTCGCCGCGATGTCGCAGAAGCAATGCACCAGTTCCGCCTTGGTGTCGTGGTCGATCAGTTCCAAGGATCCAGCCAAGCGCACGAGTTCGTCGGGCGCCTTGCCGCTGCGGATCCTGTCGATCTCTCCGGCCATAAGCCTGGTCTGGCGTTCGCGCGTGAGCCCGCCCGCCAGCCGGCGCCAGAGGATGTATTCCTGGCTCTTGATGCGCCGACCGGGAAAACACGGGCCATCATCGTGCACCTGCCACAGGGCATCGATACGAAGATCGTCCCGGACAACGCCGAAGCCCGGGCGCAGTAGGAAACCAGCCATGATGAGCCATGCCTCTTCGTGGTCGGCCGAATGTCGTCTGTCGTCCCGCCGCTCCTCGAGCGCAGGCCAAAGGGCGCGCAGCAGGGGCCCGTTCCATTCGCTTCTGGCAGACGCGAGGATGCGCTCGATGCCCTTGAGGATAGCGGCAGCAGTAATCTTGTTCTTTTTGCTGTTATTGGCAGGCTGGGTGAACACGATCCCGATCTGCCCGCGTGCCGTTTCCAGCGCGTCCGCTGAAGCATTCGGTTCAATCAGAGGGTTTGCCTCCCGCGCCCGTCCCGCACCGGGCGCGCCTGCGACACCTTGGACGTGTTCGCGCATGTTGAATTCCAGCGGCCAGGACTGCTGGACGGCGGGGTCGGCGCTGACACACGAGATGTGGAGCAGCCCCAGCGCGTTCATCCGCGCCGTTAGACCGACGGGCAACATCGCGCCCGCTTCCGGACGGGAAAGCTCAGCCGTCTTGATGATGGTCTGGAGCGGGGGCAACGGGTGAAATTCGCCTTCGGACCAGGAAACGATGTCGCCGGCCCGGCTGACGCTCTTCCGAGTTGAGGAATAAGCCTGGAAGCGCACCAACTGATCGGTGCGGAGCTTAAGCCCAAGATCAGTGATCTCGAAAAGCTGCGACGGCGCTGCACCCTGAGGAAGAACGCATACGAGGGGCGGACGCTGGGTCTGGCGATCGGTTGCCTGTATCCCCTCCACTTCGAGAAAGATCGCAGCGGCGGCTCCAGCGGCGATGCGAGCCGAACGGTGGTGGAGAAGGGCACCAAATCGCGCGGCTCCGCACGCCACAGCCAGATCCGGCTCCTCGTTCTCCAGAACCTGCGGTACGAAGCCGTCCTGCCAGCCTCGGATTTGCTCGAGAAGTCTTTGGCGCAGGAGCGGCGGTCGGACGGATCCGCCGTTGAACAGGACGGCATCAATGCGCGGGCGATCGTTGAGGAATTCGGCAAGGTGTCGGGTTATCGCGCTGTCGGCAGGATAAGGAAGTCCCCATTCCCTCAGTGCCGCGTGCGTCCGGTACGGCCGCGCCGCCGCGTCGCAGAAGGGAAAAAATCCATCCAGCAATAGGTTCTCGATTTCCGCGCGCATCACCGTCGCCGCTTGCGAGCCGCCGACCATCCCTGACCCGCGACCGGCCAGTGCTACAACGAACCGCTCATCCGGCGGCCCCGTAACGGCCAGCGCGCGCTCTTTCAAATGACGGCAGGCGGCGACGAGCTGGTCCCATTGCGGGCCGGAAAGCCGGCCGCCTGCCCCGGTAAGCCGCGGCTCCAGGACATGGGCGACGGCAAGGTCGATATTGTCGCCACCGAGCAGTGTATGCTCGCTCACCGCGACACGCCTGATATCAGGGTCTGGCGTTTGCTCGTTTAGGCGAAGTTCGAAAATGCTGAAATCCGAGGTGCCCCCGCCGATATCGATGACCAACACGTGTCGCAGCCCGGCATTGCCGTTGTCCGGCTGCTGCCATAGTTCGCGCGCTGGGTCGTGGCTTTCTAGCCAGCAATAGAACGCAGCCTGCGGCTCTTCGAGCAGTCGCACATCACCAGGGAAGCCCGCTTCCTCGGCGGCGGTAATCGTCAGCTGCTGCGCCGCCGCATCGAAGGAAGCCGGGACGGTAACCGTGATGTCCTGATCATCGAACGCAAACCCGGCCTGGGCAAACCGGCTGTTCCAGGTCCCCCGCAGATAGTTCAGAATCAGTGCCGAGGCGCGTACCGGTGAGATTTTCTGCTCACGTGCCAGAACCGTCGATCCCCACGGCAGAAAGGGTTCGGACCGGTCGGCGGCGTGATGGCAAAGCCACGACTTCGCGGAATGGACGACCCGTCCGGGCGCTTCGCTTGCCTTCATGCGTGCAAAAAGGCCGGCGATCCATTGCCCGGCTCCGACCTCCTCACCGCGCAAGTGTGCTGCGACCGCTTCCTCTGGCATGTACAGGAAAGAAGGTAGCGTTGGCTTCTCGGTCAGACTCGCCAGGCCTTCCCACTGCGGGACGAGAAGGACCTCTGGTGTCCCTTTGCCGACCAGTGGCGCGAATGCGAGTGCGGAGTTGGTCGTGCCGAGATCAATACCAATGGCGAAGCGGGCGCGGTCTTTCGTCAAGAATTACCTCCAGAGGCGGTCCGTCCCTATTCCGTGCGGACCTGAAACTCAACCTTCCATCGGCGATCGGAGTTCGTGTGCCTCATCCAAAGCTCAAGGACGCCCAGTTCGGTGACGACGGGGCTGACGCGGACCGGCACCACCTGTCCCACCGGGACGTCGAGTGCCGGGATTGCAACTTCGAGCAGGCCAGCATCATCAAGCTCACGCTCGGCGTCGGGGAGTATCTGTCCCGGCGTATCGCCGCTTCGTACCGAGGAGGAGAAAAACCGAAACTCCGCCGTGCGGCCCGTGACGAGGCCGAACTCGCGTCCTTCGATCAGCAGTTCCGTGCCTTCCTGCATCCCCTGCGGGACAACACACAATGCCTTCAGCGGCGGCCTGAAGCCCGGAATGGCGGGCATCGACGTTTCCAACCCGATGTAATAGGAGCGTGCCGCGCCGGCCTTGATGCGCATGCCCTTGCCGGTCGCGCGGTGGCGTCCGTAGATCGCGCCGCCGCGTGCGACGGCAAGGTCCGGTTCGAAACCCTGCAATTCGCGGACTGGCTGGCCCCCATTCCAGGACGCCAGCAGGTCAAGCACCCGGGTACGGATTGGCGCGGCCTTGAAAACGCCCCCATTGAACAAGACCGCAGTCGGCATCAGCACCTGCGTGCCAGCCGACGCTCCCACCAGAGCGGCAAGCTTTTCGCTTGCCTTCACGTTCAGCAGACTTTGAGCGAGAAACCGGGCGATATGTTTGCTGACGACCGGATCGGAAGCATAGGGTAGCCCGAATTCCTGCAGCCCTCCTCCACGGCTCTCGCGCGGCAAGTCGTCAACGTTGGTTCTGGCGAAAAAACCGTCGACAACAACTTGCTCCAGCGTCTCGCGATCGAGAGTCGTTGCGATAGTCTTGGCAAGCAGGCTGGAGCCGCGCGAGGGAACCGCGATTGGCGCGTGCGCCAGCTCGTCATCATCAAACAGGACGATCTTGGCTTTGGAGGCGGCATGCACGAGCGCTAGGAACTGCCAGGAGTCCAGCTGTTTGCCCGCGGCCTCAAGCTTGGTGTTCAGCGCGTATGCGAGCGCCAAATCCATATTGTCGCCACCTAGTAGAATGTGCTCGCCGACGCTGACACGCTCAAGTTCCAGGCGGCCCTCGACATCGGTGACCGCAATCAAGCTGAAATCGGCTGTCCCGCCACCGACATCGCAGACCAGCACGATATCGCCATCAGCAATCAGGTTTCGCCATTCTCTGCTCGTCTGCGCCATCCAGGCGTAGAATGCAGCCTGCGGCTCCTCCAGCAATGTGACGTCGTCAAGCCCCGCAGCCTTGGCGGCCTCGGCGGTGAGGCTTCTTGCGACCTCATCGAATGAGGCAGGAACGGTTACAACGATCTCGCCTTCCGAGAGGTCCCAATCCCGCCCCTGCGCCCGTTCGGTATGCAGGAACGCTTCCCTGAGATGTTGGAGGTAAAGGCGTGAGCATTCGAATGGCGAGAGCTTCTCTTCCGCGATGTCGGATCGCCAGGGCAGGATCTGCTGCTTCGGGTCGATATGCGGATTGGACAGCCAAGACTTGGCGGAGGTCGCGACGCGATCAGGCACGAGCGCCCCCCGCTCGCGCGCGAACTGGCCAATGATCGCGCGCTCCCCGGCATCGTTCCAGGGCAGAGGAAACGAACCCTTTGGGAACTCCTCGGAGTGCGGAATATAAATGGCGGACGGCAGTGTCGGCATCTCGCCGATCTGATTTGGTCCTAGGGTCTGCGCGATTTCGATAATCCTGGTCTCACCACTCTCGAGATCGGCGATCGCAATTGCGCTGTTGCTGGTGCCGAGGTCGATAGCAAGACTGAAATTAGCGCTCATGAGGGAGGGTTGTCCTGGTTGTCGTGCTGTTAATTCGTGTCAATAGTCGCCCGTGATGGAAAGCACCGGTTGTACATTCCGCTCGGACGTCCGGCAGCCGGCCGATGCGAGCCCGCTTATCTCAGTTCCACCTCCGCCGGAGCGATTGCTGGAAGTCGATGGGTCGAGCTCCGCAAAACGCGTGGTAGATTCACCGAATCCGTTTTCCAGCCGTGATGGACAAGCATCCCCGAGAACGGCGCCTGGCCGCTGATCTTGCCGACCAGTCGGTACTCGTCCGGCGAATAGCCAGCGGCGACCTGCACCATGGATCCCTCGCTCTCTGCGCGCACGGGGGAGATTCGGAAGTGCTCCAGCAGGGCGGTCTTGCATCCGGCATGGACCACGCGCGCGGCGGCTCCAACCTGTGCGTCGTCATGCGCGTTGATGTCGTCCATCAGGAAATCGACCAGCCGGCCCCTTGCCTGCAGCATCGCCAAAAAACTGACAATCTCGGCGTCTGCCTGGTTTGCGCGAGTCGTAACAGGCATCGGTCGGGCCGCCTCAACGTCAGCACTTCGGTTATCCCGTGACGGGCGGCGCCCGACCAGGATCGCTATCAACGCGATAAGGCTCAGCGTCACCGCCCCACCCGATAGATACATTTGGAATGCGCGCGCTGCCGGCAGCAATTCCAGTGCGTTCACCACGACCAGGAGCAAGACCGCTATGATCGCGATCGCTTTCATCGCATGCATGTTCAGCCGCAGCTCCCTTTTGGCATACATCAGGGTTGATTGACGCACGAAGAATATAGGATATCGACGATTGTGGAAACCTAATCGGTCTGCCGCGCTCTCGATTATGCCGTTAAACAGTCGGACGCTGTGAAGGCTAGGGTAGACGCCGTGAGCACAGGGCATCATTGCTGCGGCCAGAGACAATCTTAAATCACATTTCTTGTGCGCATCCGGGCAGAAGAAGCACTGCTCTGCGCGCGCTTTGGCGATGAGCACAAGTGGGCGCACGTCACGGCTCGTTCCGGCGATTTATTAGAGCGGTGACGCCGCCCACAACACGAGCGCCGGTTCGAATGAACCTTCCTGCTACTTTCCGAGCGAACTACGAAATGTTCTAAAGTTAAGCGACAAGCGCGTTGCTGGATTGGCAGTTTTTGGTCCAAATGCGAAGTCGCGCGATGCCTGCTATTTGGTGGCTATCGGGGGAAAAGCGGACGTCGCATACAATCTGCCGGCGGTGTCACTGCGTAAGAAATCTATATGCGACAATCAGAGCCACTATGATCGCGAAAATCAGCAGTGCCGAGACGGATGTTCGTATCATTGGCCTCGTCGAATGGCGCGCAGCCGATAGACTGGGCTGAGGTTTAGGCCCTCTCTGGAACCGCACAACCTTATTCTCTGTCGTCGGTGTGCGGGCCTTTGGTTCGGGCGCCGCGCCCACGCCGCCCATCTCGCTGTAATAAGCGCTGTAGACCTCGCGAACGGCCAGGGCCGTGGACTCGGCCTCGCTCATCGTCTCGAGGCGAGTTCGATAGTTAGTCAGAAAGCTCTGTGCGTTTGACGGAAGGTCATCGAAACCACCGAGCTTGGCCATCATGAGCCAAGTGGCAAAATTTGCCTCGGCCTTGGTGTGAGCTTTCTTAGCGATACTGGTATTGGAGCTGGAGGACATGGTGTTCCGATTGGTTCGCCGGCCCAAACTCGCCGGCGTTCATGGCGATCGTTGGACAGTTCGCTTACGGCACGTGAGGATTTGCCCGCCGCCGCCAAGCCCGGCGCAAGACTAAAGTAAACGGGTTTGCCGGCGGGCCAAGCTGCTCCCTGGTGCAGTCGTCCATCTTGAGCGAGCCAAGAAGCTTGCTCCCGTCATCGAAAGTTCGTGCCCGTGGTCCGTAGCAAAATGCCTCGTCAACTTGGAGCGACGTTAGGGTTGCGCTCCTACACTTCGATCGCGCGGGCCTTCTGAGGCTGCATCGAATAGGAACGCAACGGCTGCAACGCATTGAGTCTGGCCCGACTCTGACTTCCAGTGCTGACTGCCTTATCGCCTACAGCGGAGTGTGCCCCGATACCCGAGGGCTCCCCTGAACGCTACGTGAGAACAGAACTTGTAGTCAGGAGTAAGGTTTCTCAACTTCAGCCCCAACCCTGCGCAGGTTAAGCTCCGAGGGTGGCCAGATGGGATGTCAGCCTTTCGGGGGGGGGAAGCGGAAAACATCTGCTCGCGGGGCACCTTCCGCCTTTGGCCGAAGCCGACCAGGGGTACCCAACGAGCCTTGAAAACATCAGGTCGGCCAAGGATTGTCAGGAACTTGCAAAAGCGTCAGGTACTCGGCCATATCCGACGTAGCGCGGCGGTGCTATCTTCATCGTCAGCGGGTCCCTTAGTTCCGCAAATCATGTCGGCCCGACATTTGGCCCCCGGAAGCTACCGCTAAGGTTTTTCGAGGAGGTCCCGATGCATACGAATCGTCGCGACTTGCTATTGGCGGGATGCTTCGCCGCCTCCACTCCGCTGCTTTGGAGCATTACCACTCGGCTCAGGGCCGAAGAGCCCGATCCGCCGCCAGAAACTACCACGATCCGACTCGCGAAGGGCCCAAGTATCTGCATCGCGCCTGTGTACGTGGTAAGCGATTTGCTGAAAGAGGAGGGGTTTGCAAATGTCGTTTACGTCGAAACCGGGTTCGTTCGTAGCGGCGCTGCACAAGACAAAGCTATATGGAGAAACAGCGACGTCGACTTCAATCTGAACTTCTCT
>Ga0207671_10005517_pt1 | contig 11632 bp, 8 predicted proteins | sample KBSC24metaG_FD_184352 | JGI IMG/M metagenome (GOLD analysis project Ga0207671, IMG submission 184352) | Corn rhizosphere microbial communities from Kellogg Biological Station, Michigan, USA - KBS C2-4 metaG (SPAdes) (version 2) | ecosystem: Host-associated > Plants > Roots > Rhizosphere > Soil... | reverse complement strand
ATGCTCGAGAGCGCCCTGCAGCGCGTGGTGCTGGCCGATGCCAGCAAGTTCGAACTGGTGCAGCCGCAGGTCGTCGCCGGGCTGGACCAGGTCGACCTGGTGATCAGCGACGCGGTGCCGAAATGGCTGCGCGATGCGGTGACCGCGGTCGAGCGGGTCTGAGGTATTTCTTGATAAATATCCATGCTGTGGATATTATTTTTATGGAATATCACAGGAGATTTGTCATGACCATGCACGTCAATCTCTCGGCGGAGATGGAAAGCTTCATCAGGAGCAAGGTAGCGGGCGGCTTCTACGGCAATGCGACCGAAGTGATTCGAGACGCCATCCGGCGCATGCAGGATGACGAGGTGCGCCTCGCGGCCTGGAAGGCTGCCATCGCCAAGGGCGACTTCGAACTCGATCGAGGAGAGGGCGTGGCCTATACCGCGCAGGAACTCGACAGCATCACGCAGTCGGCCCTGAGCGCGATGCATAGCGGCCGGCCGATGGACCCCGATGCCCTCCCGTAGCGCGCTGCCGCTCGAACTGTCCCCAAAAGCGCGGCAAGACTTCGTCGACATCTTGCGCTACACCGGCGAAACCTGGGGCCAGAAGCAGCTTCTGGCCTATCGCGACAAGATCGACGCGGCACTCCAGGCGATCAGCCGGAATGCGCATCCTGCATCGGCGCATGAGCCTGACCAGGCATGTCTGACGCTTGCGGGTCTCCCTGTGTATCGTCCTCACCGTCACACGAGCGACACTGCCGTTGGCGATCCTACAAGACCACAAGGAGGCGACATGAAGACACGAGCGTTCCAGAGAGGCGGCCTGGCCGCGCTGCTGCTTTCCGGGCTGATGCTGGCGTTCGCCGCCCACGCCGGCGACGACCGAGGCCAGCGCGACCGCGATGGCCGCGGCGACGACGACCGCGACGGCGGCCGCCGCAGCAGCTTCAACGTGCAGGTCGGCCCGCGGCCGTTCTATCTGGTCGAAGGCATGGACGACGGCCCGTTGAAGCGCAAGCTCCAGCAATGCGAGGCCGGCCCGTTCTACCAGAGCAAGTTCTCGATCAGCCACCGCGGCGCGCCGCTGGAGTTTCCCGAGCATTCGCATGAGTCGTATGAAGCGGCGCACCGCATGGGCGCCGGCATCATGGAGTGTGACGTGAGCTTCACGAAGGACGGCGAACTCGTCTGCCGCCATTCCGAATGCGACCTGCACACCACGACGAACATCGTCGCGACCCCGCTGAACCAGTCCTGCAGCGTGCCGTGGACCGCCGGCGGCCCGGCGCCGAAATGCTGCACCAGCGACCTGACGCTGGCGCAGTTCAAGACGCTGAAGGCGAAGATGGACGCGAGCGTCCCGGCCGCGACCACCCCCGAGGCCTATCTCGGCGGAACGCCCGACTGGCGTACCGATCTCTACACCGGCCAGCCGGCCGGCAACGTGGTGACGCTGAAAGAGCACATCCGGCTGATCAAACAATGGGGCATCAGCCAGACGCCGGAGCTGAAGGCGGGCGACCCGGCGCGCATCCGCCAGGTCTTCGGCGGCCAGGAGCAGTACGCGCAGAAGCTGATCGATACGTATCGCGAGGCGGGTGTCGATGCGCGCAAGATCTACGCACAGTCCTTCAACCCTGACGACGTGATCTATTGGTTGAACCATGACCATGCCTTCGGCGTGCAGGCGATGCTGCTGGATCCGATCGACCCGGGTGCGAACCCGCCGATCCCGCGGTTCTCGGTGGCGCGGCTGAGCGAGCTGCGCAACCTCGGCGTGACGACGATCGCGCCGCCGATGTGGGCGCTGCTGGCGCTCGACTCGTCGGACCGTATCGTGCCGTCGCAATACGCGCTCGACATCAAGGCGGCCGGCTTCAAGATCGTCGCCTGGTCGTTCGAGCGCGTGAACCTGACGAAGGGCGCGGCGGGTGTCGGCAGCTACTACCAGTTCGACCCCGAGGGCAAGGCGATCAAGAAGGACAGCGACATGTACAAGGCGCTCGACGTGCTGGCCCGGCAGGTCGGCGTCAGCGGCATGTTCTCGGACTGGCCGGGCACGGTGACGTACTACGCCAACTGCATGGGGATGTAGCGGGCTTGCGGGCGCCGGGGCCGTCATGCAGGATGGCCGCGCGTTTTTCTGACGACAACCCTTTCAGGAGACCTTCGATGATCAAAGTCAGCGTCATGTATCCGAACAAGCCGGGCGCCCGTTTCGACCATGTGTATTACGCCGAGAAACATATGCCGCTGCTGAAGGCGCGCATGGGCGATGCGTGCAAGTACTACACCGTCGACAAGGGCCTGGCCGGCGGCGCGCCGGGCGAGCCGCCGACCTACATCGGCATGTGCCACGTCTTCTGCGATTCGGTCGAGGCCTTCCAGGCCGGCTTCGGCCCGCATGCGGACGAGATCCTCGGCGACATCCCGAACTACACCGATCTGCAGCCGGTGCTGCAGTTCAGCGAGGTGGTGGTCGGTTAGCGCGCGATAGCGCGGGGCCGCCGCGCCCCTTGCCATCCGCTGCGGCAGGCTCACAATCGAGCAGGCCATCGGCCTGCTCGCCAAGCGTGGGCCGGCCGGCAGGTGCAAGGGGTGAGACCGATGTCATCGATGCGGTCCGGCTGTGTTGGCGCGCTGTATCGAGCGTGCTGCGCCCTCGTGCTCGGCGCGGCGATGGCAGCGGTGTCCGCGGCCGTGCGCGCCGAGGCCCCCGCCGGCGCCGGCGCCGGCCCCGCCGTCGTCGTGCTCGAGGTGCGCGATGCGATCGGCCCTGCGGTCGCCGACTACCTGGTGCGCGGCCTTGCCCGCGCCAACGACGAACGCGCCGCGCTGGTGGTGATCGAGATCGATACCCCCGGCGGCCTCGATGCCTCGATGCGCCAGATCATCCAGGCCATGCTGGGTTCGCCGGTGCCGGTGGCCGTCTACGTGACGCCGCAGGGCGCGCGCGCCGCGAGCGCCGGCACCTACATCCTCTACGCGGCGCAGATTGCCGCGATGGCGCCCGCCACCACGCTCGGCGCGGCCACGCCGGTGGCGCTCGGCTTCCCGGGCAGCGAGCCCCGTCCCGCGAGCGGCGCCGCGAGCGCGGCCGAGGCGCGGCCTGCCGACACGATGGCCGCGAAGCAGACGCACGACGCCGCCGCGTTCATTCGCGGGCTGGCGCAGCAGCGTGGCCGCAATGCGGCGTGGGCGGAACGCGCGGTGCGCGAGGCGGTGAGCCTGACGGCCAGCGAAGCGCTGCGCCAGAACGTGGTCGACAACGTCGCGGCCGACCTGCCCGATCTGCTCTCCCGCATCGACGGCAAGAGCGTGGCCGTGCCCGCCGGCCGCGCGACGCTGCACACCCGCGGCGCCCGCATCGAGCGCTGGGCGCCCGGTTGGCGCGACCGCTTGCTGGCGACGATCACCCATCCGAGCGTCGCGACCCTGCTGCTGATGCTCGGTCTCTACGGCCTCATCTTCGAGTTCATGTCGCCCGGCTTCGGCGTGGCCGGCGTGAGTGGAGCGATCTGCCTGTTGCTGGCGCTCTTCGCGCTGCAACTGCTGCCGGTGAACTTCGCCGGGCTGGCGCTGATCGTGCTCGGCATCGCCTTGCTCGTCGCCGAAGTGCACCTGGGGGCCTTCGGCGTGCTGGGCGTGGGCGGCGTGATCGGGCTGGCGGCCGGTGCATTCCTGCTCTTCGACCGCAGCGTGCCCGGCCTGGCCGTGCCGCTGCCGTTGATCCTCGCGCTGGCGGCGAGTGCGGCGATCGTCGTGATGCTCGCCGCGGCGCTGGCCTTGCGGGCGCGGCGCCGGCCGGTCGTCAGCGGGCGCGAGCAGCTGGTCGGCTGTCACGGCGAAGTCGAGCGCGTCGACGGCGCGGTCGCCTGGGCGCTGATCCAGGGCGAACGTTGGCAGGTGGCGGCGGCAGCGCCGCTGTGGCCGGGGCAGCAGGTCACCGTGCTGCGAGCACGCGGCCTGACGCTGGACGTGCGCGCCGACACCGACACCGCTTCGCCGCGAGGGCCACCGTCATGATGCTCGACTTCCTCAACCTCGGCCTGGGCAGCCTGCTGCTGCTCCTGGTGCTGCTGCTGGCGTTCAGCGCGCTGCGCATCCTGCGCGAGTACGAGCGCGGCGTGGTGTTCCAGCTCGGGCGCTTCTGGAAGGTCAAGGGCCCGGGCCTGGTGATCATCGTTCCCGGCGTGCAGCAGATGGTGCGTGTCGACCTGCGCGTGGTCACGCTCGACGTGCCGCCGCAGGACGTGATCTCGCGCGACAACGTCTCGGTCAAGGTCAACGCGGTGGTGTTCTTCCGCGTGATCGATCCGCAGCGCGCGATCATCCAGGTGGCCAACTACCTGATGGCGACGAGCCAGCTCGCGCAGACCACCTTGCGCGTGGTGCTCGGCAAGCACGAGCTCGACGAGATGCTGGCCGAGCGCGAGCGCCTGAACCTCGACGTGCAGCGCATCCTCGATGCGCAGACCGACGGCTGGGGCATCAAGGTCACCAACGTCGAGATCAAGCAGATCGACCTGACCGAATCGATGGTGCGCGCGATCGCGCGCCAGGCCGAGGCGGAGCGCGAGCGGCGTGCCAAGGTGATCCATGCCGAAGGCGAACGGCAGGCCGCCGAAGCCTTGCTCGAAGCCGCGCGCCGCCTCGCGCTGCAGCCCGAGGCGATGCAGCTGCGCTACCTGCAGACGATGACGCAGGTGGCGGGCGACCGGGCCTCGACGATCGTGTTTCCGCTGCCGCTGGAATTGCTCGGCGCGCTGATGGGGCAAAAGCCGGGGCGGGGGGACGACGGGCCAGCGGGATGAAGCTGGAGTCCGCGTCCGCGGCAGCCGTGCCGTCAGTGGGCGCGGGCCGCATGTCGTGCGTGGCGATGCTGCTGTGGATGTTCGTGATCGCGCCGAGCGGGCTGGCTTTCGAAGCCGATGCGCCGGCCGCGTCGCCCGAGCCGCCGGCACCGCAGATCCTGCTGCTGGTGCGCTTGCCGCCGATTGCGTCGCAGCGCGCCGAGCCGCGAGACGAGGGCGCCGCGCTGCGATCGCACCGGCAATTCGCCGCGGCGATCGCGGCCGCGCACGGCCTGCGGCTGGTCGATCGCTGGCCGATCCAGGTGCTGGGGGTGGACTGCTTCGTGATGGCGCTGCCGGCCACGGCCGCTCCGTTGTCGCCGCAATCTGCACGGGCCATCGCCGACATGCTCTCGCACGATCCGCGCGTCGCGTGGGCGCAGCCGATGCAGCTCGGGCAGGCGGTGGAGGACGCAGGCAGCCCGCGCTGACTGCGACACCACCTGCCGACGCAGAGGCCGTTCGACCCGGGAGCGCTTTGTTATCGATACCGACAAAAGGTAAGAAGGTCGACTGCCGAAGACTTTCGTTCCGGCGAGCGCAACTCGAATGAGACCAGTCCCTCTTGCACTGAGAGTCTTGGCGCGCTGACGCCGCCCTCCGCGTAAATCCCATTACCCGTTTGGGCCATTGGGTCTTGGCGGACAGCGGACTAGAGTCAGAACAGAAACACACCCCGTTTCTTTCAGTGACTTGACGGCGGGCGGCAAAGCGTGAGTCCAGCAGTGCATGTTTTCGAAGTCCGGCGACCATCTGCGGCGCAGTATGGCCCGTGCGCGCCAGGTTGCTCCTCAGCCCCGGCCGTTGCCAGCCCTCTCTCGCCGCGACGACGACGACCGGCTCGATCCGTTTGAAGACAGCCCGGCGCCTGCAAAGGCCCGTTGGATCAAAAAGAGGAAAGAGGAGTCCCGACATGAACGGCTTCGGCATCGGAGCGGCGCGTTGCTGCGTGCGCTGGTTGTTGGTTTTGTGCTGGTGGATCTTGAGCGCAGGCACCGCGTCCGCATTCACGGCGCCGCCGAACTTCATCGGTACGACATTTGAGGGCTGCCGGAACAATGGCAGCATCGTGCTGCCGATTGCCGGCAAGTTCATTTGTCCGGATGCCGCCTACACGTCAGGCAACCTCGGCAAAGGCTGGAACGAGCTCGATCTGGTGCCGTTCCACCTGATCACGAGTTCGGGCAACTCGGCGGGGCCCCTCACCACCTACAACATCTACATCGCCGCCGACTACCGTCAGGGCACGCTCGGCTACGACTTCATCTCGGTGCCGACAGTGAACCCGGTGTCCGACGCATCATGCACGGTGTCGGCAGGTCCGCAAACGGTCGTCACGGGTATCACGGGGGGCACGGATGAAACGGTCTATCGCCTGCTGACCATCAGTCAGCTCCAAGGCAAGACCTGCCGATTCGACTGGTATCAGCGGCTGGCCTTGGGTGCTGCCCAATTCAGCGGGTCGAACCTGCAAGCCTATACCTTCGATCAGGACGGTCTCAGCGGCGGGAAGAGGACGATCCCGATTCCCGTGAATCAGATCGCCCCACAGAAAATCGCCAAGGACATGACGGCGACACAAGGCTCCGACCACGCATGGAGCGTGACCAAGAGTCCGACCCCCAACAGCGTGGACTTCGGTGACGTCTGCCGCCCCGGCGCGCCGGCCTCGCTGCCGGTGCAGATCACGGTCACGTGGACGAAGTTCGCAGCGGTGCCCGGCGGGCCGATCACGGTGATCACGCACGTCTACGCGACCAATCCGGCCGCGCGCGCGATCACGACCAGCGTGACTGACGCCATCTATTCCGGAACGACGCTGCTCGACACGTCGCCCACCGCGACGCTGGACGTGCCGGCGAATACGACGATCCTGATCCTGACGCACACCTATACCGCGGCGGCAGGAACGACGGACTTCAACGACATCGCCACCGGCACCTACACCGACACGGTGACGGGCGTGCCGATCCCGGGGACGACCACGGCGACGGCCTCGGCGCCGGTGCAGAACACCGGTCCGGAACTCGACGCCAGCGCGGCGATCGCCGACCTCGAGCAATTGAGTGGTGCCGCGTTGACCTTCTCGGTGGCGCAGCCATCGCTCGGAGCGTTCCAGCCCTACCCGACGGCCAGCGATCCGGCCTACGTGGCCGGCACGCCGACGACCGGCCCGGTCGCCTGGGGCGTGACGGATCAGCCGGACAGCGGATCGGTGACCTTCGACAAGACGGTCTACCTGGCGGGCAAGACGATCACGACGGGCACGCTGTCCGACGTGGCGAACCTGGCCGGCATCGACGGCTTCGTCACCGCGTCCAATCCGGTGAGCATCGGCATCTCGTCGAGCGCGACAGTCAAGTTCACGCTCTCCAAGTCGATCCCGGTCGTGCTCGGCGCAGGGGAGTCGATCGTCGTCAAGTTCCACGTGACGGCTGCGAACGATCCGTCGGTGCAGATCGACAAGTCGTTCACTTTCGTCAACGGCGGTCCGACGACGCTGTCGACGGACCTGAGCGGCCTGGCGCCCGACACCTACATCGTCAACGAGACATCGGCGACCTTCTTCTATCCGGGTGGACCGGCCGGAGGCGTGCCGTCGAACCTGCAGCCGGACGGTGGCGCGCAGAAGACGATCAACCTGTCGGCCGTGAACGGCGTGGTCGGCAACTGCAGCGGCAGCGTCGTCTACGTGAACAACCTCCCGGCCACCGTCGCGGCAGCGCAGGTGCAGAAGATCACCAACCCGGTGATCGGTTCGGGCGACCCGGACTACACCTGGACGTTCACGCTGAGCGGCCCGATCCTGGGCACCGTGACGGTGAACGCGGGTGCGAATGCGGGTTACGTCGACTTCGGCATCCCGCTGACGGCGCTCGGCACCTACACGGTGACGGAGACCCAGAAGACGCCGGCATGGGTGCTGACCAGCGCGGTGCCAGGCCCGACCCCGGTGTGCACCTTCGTGCTCACGAACCTCGACGTGCTCAACGGCGCGATCAAGCAATGCACCTTCACCAACACCAAGCAGGGCAAGGCCCGGGTGATCAAGACGGTGCTGAAGCAGGCGCCGAGCGGGACGCAGTCGTTCACGTTCCAGCTGCGCCAGGGCGCGACGTTGACGACGGTGGGGACCATCCTCGACCAGCAGAACGCGACCTCGGTGAACGGTGGCACGATCAATTTCGCGCCCTTCCTGGTGCCTGGCAACACGTACCAGATCTGCGAGATCGTGATGCCTGGCTGGTTGACCACCCTCGGGACGTTCGTGCCGGGATCGTTCAATCCGCCTGACGGCGTGGCGGCGAACCCGGCCGTCGACAACAGCATCCTGTGCGGCAACTTCACGGTCGCGGCCGGCGAGACCAAGGTCTTCACGGTCGACAACTCGCCGCCGCCGGGAGGCCGGGCGCTGACGATCGGCTTCTGGAAGAACTGGGCCTCGTGCAAGAAGAGCGGCGGCAATCAGGCGCCGGTGCTCGACCAGACGATGGCCAAGGCCGAGCCCACGGGCATTCAGTACGACAGTCTGTACCTGCATGGCAGCACGGCGACGCCCAACGTCGCACCCGACTGCGCGAAGGCCGTGAACCTGCTGAGCAAGCAGAACTTCAACGGCGTGAACCAGGCGAGCGACCCGCTGTTCAACATGGCGGCGCAGCTGATCGCGGCAGAGCTGAACTACACGGCTGGCGCCTACAAGTGTCCGCTCGTGACGGACGCCATCGCAAAGGCCAATGCCTTGCTGACGAAGTACAGCTTCAACGGCACGGGCTACACCGGCAAGCTGTCGGCATCCGACGCAAGCTTGGCGAACAGCCTGGCGAAGCGGCTCGACGACTACAACAACAACCGCGCGTCGGCGTGCCAGTGAGAGCTGAAACCCAGGGAGGATCCGGCCGAAGCCGGATCCTCCCGGACCGAATCAACGCAAGCGTCTCGGCGATGGCTGCCGAGCAGGAGCAGAGAACATGAGCAAGCAACGTTTGAACCGGATGCCGGCCGTATGCACGCTGGGTCTGTGTGCCGCGCTATTGGCAAGCTGCGGCGGCGGGGAAGGTGTCGCGCCTGACAAGACCGCGGCACAGTCCGAGCGCGCTCAGGCCGCGCTGAACCGTGCGATGCAAGCCAATGCGAATGCGCTCAGCACCGTCAAGGGCGAGCGGGGCGTGTCCGTCGCGCCCTCGGGTTCACGCTAGGCCGGCTCGGACTTGGCCCGAGCGGGCCGCGCCTGCGGCCTGCTCGGCAGCGACCCGAGCCGATGTCCCGGGACTCTCCCGGGGCTCGGGTTGCCCATCATGACAGTTGGTGCGCGCTGCAGCATCGACGCACGGCCCGGGCGAACTGTCACAGCGGTTGCCGCTCGTGACAACTGCGAGCTTGCAGGGCCTTCATGGCGGCCATTCGGCCCGCGCCATCAGAGGGAAATCGACGCTCCTACAGATCGCCGTGCCAGTTGCCATCGGTAACGATTGCTGCTGGTCACTGCCAGATCTGAGCGTCCGCGCATTGCCCTCGAATTAATCCCCCTTGCCGTTGCGCCGATAGAAGCCCGAGTGCGGCGGTGGCGCTCCTGCCACCGACTCGAAGTCGGAGCTTCCAATGAACGGCAAGAAAATCGGCCTGCGCGGCCGAGGGTGGATCTTTGTCCCGGCCAGCGCGGTGCTCGCCCTGGCGAGCGCGCTGACGCCGGCACACGCGACCCACCTGGGCGATGGCCTGAACGCCGACCAGTCGTTCGTCAGCGCGAGCGACCAATTGCTCGCTGCGGTGTCGTCATGGGAGCGTTTGCCGGAGTCGGCGCGTGCGTCGCGCATCGCCGCCCTCGCCCAACTGGCGCAACACCGCCAGGAGCACCTGCTGTTGCTGCTCCAGAAGAACCCGCAGGTCGCGCTGGCCCGCATGATGCCGCGCAGCTTGCGCGAGCGCCTGCCGGCGGCGGCGGCGGCGTACGTGGAGCAGGAAGTGGCCCTGCAAGGGACGGTGCTGGCGCAGATCGCCGACGATCTGGCCAAGGGGGTGTCGCATACCACCTGGAAGCTGGTCCCGGCCGGTGGCGGCAAGGCGCTCGAGATGCACCTTGCCGATCCGACGGCATCCGAGCGTGACCTGATGTCGTGGGCCAACCGTAAGGTCGACCTGACTGCACTGCGCATCGGCGACCACTTGGTCCTGGGCGACAAGAAGCGTGTGCAACTGCTCGCGGCCGGGTCGACGACCATGACGACGACCGGCACCACCACGGCAACGAGCAACCCGATCGTGCAGGGCAATCAGAACACGCTGGTCGTGCTGGCCAATTTCAGCGATACCCCGCTGACCTGCACCGCAGCCGACCTGCAGAACCGGTTGTTCGCCACCGGCGGCGCGACGATGAACCAGGGCTACATCGAGTCTTCCGGAGGCCTGGTGACGTTCTCCGGCAAGGTGATCGGCCCCTTCAACATCAGCTACACCAGCACCGGAAGCTGCGACACCAATGGCTGGTCCATGGCGCTCGACAGCGCGGCGCGGGCCGCGGGCTTCGACCCGTCCACCTACACCCGCGTGTCGTACGTGACACCGAAGAATGCGACCTGCGGCTGGAGCGGCCTCGGGTCGCTGGGAGGCACGCCGCCGACGCACACCTGGATACAGTCCTGCGGCTCGACCGGCGTGTTCAGCCACGAGCTGGGGCACAACCTGCTCTTCAATCACGCCTCGACGGCGACCTCCGAATATGGCGATTACAGCGACCCGATGGGCGCCACCATGCTGGTGCAATCGAACGCCGCCAACCGCGTGATGGCGGGTTGGATCGGGTCGGGCCAGATTCTCGACGTGTCGGTCGGCGGCAGCTACGCGGTCAGTGCAGTCGAGTCGGCAACGGCGACAAGCCCACGTGCTCTGCGCCTGCCCAAACCGGACACGGGTGAGACGTACTACGTCAGCATGCGCCAGCCGACCGGCATCGACGCGAACCTGCTGTCGGGATATCAAAATGTCCTGAGCATTCACCACTCGAGCGGCGTCATGCCGACCAAGACGGTCTTCGATGCCGCCGTCGCGCCCGGCCAATCGTGGACCGATACCGTGAACGGCATCCAGTTCGTCAATCAGGGCGTGTCGGGCAGCATCGCGACTGTGGGCCTGAGCTTCGGCGCGTCGAGCTGCGTGCGTTCTTCGCCGGCCGTCAACATCACCCCGGCGTCGCAGACCGCCGGCGCAGGTTCCACGCTCGGCTACACGGTCAGCGTGACAAACCGGAACACGGCGGCCTGCGCAAGCTCGACCTTCAACCTGGCGCAGACGCTGCCGGCCGGCTTCAGCGGCGCCTTTGCCTCACCCAGCCTGGCCATCGCGCCCGGCGCGACGGCCAGCAGCAACTGGACGGTCGCGTCGGTCGCGACCGTCGCCGACGCCACCTACACGCTGACGGCAAGCGCCACCGATGCGGTCGGCGGCGCATCGAGCAGCGTGCATGCCAGCGACATCGTCTACACGGCGCCGAGCTGCACCCGCAGCGCGCCGCTGGTGAGCGTGTCGCCGGCTTCGCAGACGGGCGCCCCGGGGGCGACCTTGCCCTACACGGTGACCGTCACGAATCGCAACAGCAGCGCTTGCGGCACATCGACCTTCAATCTCGGCCAGGTTCTGCCCGGCGCGTTCTCGGGAGCTTACGGCAGCACCAGCCTCGCCATCGCGGCCGGCGCCAGTGCCAGCAGCACCTGGAGCGTTGCCACATCGGCCGGCACGGTCGCGGGGACATACACCCTGACCGCCAGTGCCGCTGACAGCGTGGCAGGC
>Ga0207671_10005516_pt1 | contig 11636 bp, 5 predicted proteins | sample KBSC24metaG_FD_184352 | JGI IMG/M metagenome (GOLD analysis project Ga0207671, IMG submission 184352) | Corn rhizosphere microbial communities from Kellogg Biological Station, Michigan, USA - KBS C2-4 metaG (SPAdes) (version 2) | ecosystem: Host-associated > Plants > Roots > Rhizosphere > Soil... | reverse complement strand
ATGATCCAGCTCAACGTGAGGTCGCTGGTCGAGCTGACGCACAGGTTTCTTCAACCGATGCGCGAAAGGAGACGCGGTACGATCATCAACGTCGCGTCGACAGCCGGGTTCCAACCTGTGCCTTACATGGCGACCTACGCGGCGACGAAGGCGTTCGTGCTGTCGTTCTCCGAAGCGTTGTGGGATGAAAACCGTGTGCATGGAGTCCACGTGATGGCGTTGTGTCCGGGCGTGACCGAGACAAATTTCTTCGAGGCAGCGGGAATCGATCGTCCGCCGATGCGCACCGTGCAAACTCCGGAAGAGGTGGTTGAAACAGCCCTGCGCGCATTAAACCGCAAAAAGAGTGTTGTGGTTTCGGGTTGGGCCAACTGGTTTGTTACCGCGGCCGAGCGCTTTGTTCCGCGTTCGGCGGTTGTGAAAGTTGCGGGGAATGCTTTGCGATCGAGGTTTGAAGAATAGGTCCGATAGGACGAATAGGACCTATATTTAGGAGAACCCATGGAGCGAATTTTTAATTTCAGCGCTGGTCCGGCGGTGTTGCCGGTCCCTGTTTTAGAAGAGGCTCAACGAGACATGTTGAGCTTGCCGGGCGTCGGGATGTCGGTGATGGAGATCAGCCACCGGTCCAAAACATTCGACGAGATCATCGGTCGCGCGGAGTCGGGCCTGCGCGACCTCTTAAACATCCCAGGCAACTATCACGTTCTTTTCCTGCAAGGCGGCGCGAGCTTGCAGTTTTCGATGATCCCGATGAACTTCCTGCCCGCCGATGGCAGCGCTGATTACGTGATAACCGGAAGCTGGGGAAAGAAGGCGCTGAAAGAGGCGAAGAAAGTCGGCGGCGTAAACGTTGCGGCTACGATGGCCGACGGAGGCTTTACGCGCGTTCCTTCGAGCGACGAGATGAGTCTGAATCCACACGCCGCGTACGTTCATATCACGACCAATGAAACGATCGAGGGCGTGGTTTGGAATCGTGAACCGAATGTCGGCGATGTTCCGCTCGTCGCAGATGCATCGTCGAACATTCTTTCGACCGTCGTCGACGTCAATAAGTATGGAATCATTTACGCGGGCGCTCAGAAAAATATGGGACCGAGCGGCCTCACGGTAGTGATCCTGCGCGACGATTTGTTGCAGCGCATTCCTGACGGACTCGCAACGATGCTCGACTATCGCACGCACGTCGAGAACAAGTCGCTCTACAACACTCCAAACACGTGGGGGATCTACATCTTCAGTCTTGTTTGCAAATGGCTTCAGGAAAAGGGCGGCATCGCGGCTATGGAACGCGAGAATGAGGCGAAGGCGAAGCTGCTGTATGACGTCATCGACGCCACTGATTTCTATCGCGGCCACGCTGACATGGATTGCCGCTCGACGATGAACGTGACGTTTCGCTTGCCGGCGGAGGAACTGGAAAAGAAGTTCGTCGCAGAAGCAACGGCGCAGGGGCTCGACGGTTTGAAGGGCCATCGCTCGGTCGGCGGGATTCGCGCGTCGATCTACAACGCGTTTCCGCGCGAGGGAGTTGAGGCGCTCGTGTCGTTCATGAAGGAGTTCGAACGCGGTAATGGCTAACGTATGGATCTCAAGATTGGCGCGGAGCATACCGGTCTTCGTCTCGACGCATTTCTTGCTTCGCAGATCGAAGGTTGGAGTCGTGCGCGCCTGCAAAAACTGATCGAGAACGAAGACGTGCTTGTGAACGGCAAGCCGTCGAAGCCGTCGTACAAACTTCGTGACGGCGACGATCTCGAGATAGAACTCACGGCTACGTCGACGACCGAGTTCGCGCCAGAGAACATTCCGATCGATGTTGTTTACGAAGACGATACGTTAGTGGTCGTAAACAAACCCGCCGGGCTCGTGGTCCATCCAGCCGCGGGAACGCCGTCGGGAACACTTGCCAACGCGCTCGCATATCACTTTCAACAACTTGCCAATATTGGTCCCGGTGTGCGACCTGGGATAGTTCATCGGCTCGATCGCGACACGTCGGGGCTTCTCGTCGTCGCCAAAACCGAAGCTGCGCTCGAGAATCTTTCGGATCAGTTTCGCGATCGGACGGTTTTCAAGTCTTACGTGGCGCTGGTGCATGGGCGCGTGTTGTCAAACTCGGGAAAGATCGATCAGCCGCTCGCGCGGGATCCTTCAAATCGCACGCGCATGGCTGTGGTGAGAGGTGGTCGCAACGCGCTGACGCTCTATCACGTTCGACGTTCGTTTCAGCGGTTCACGCTGTTGGACGTAGAGTTGAAAACGGGACGAACGCACCAGATCCGCGTGCATCTCGCATGGTTGAAACATCCGGTTGTTGCTGACGAGACTTACGGAGGCGGGCGCGACAACACGATTCAGGATCCACAACTGCGAGCGCGAATTCGCAATCTCAAGCGCCACTTCCTGCACGCAGAGAAACTCGCGTTCACGCATCCAGCGACAAAGGAAGTGATAAAGTTCGAAGCGCCACTGCCGTCTGATCTATCAGAACTCCTGGAAAATCTCACCACAGATCTGCGCGGATGATCCGCGGATGATCTGTGGCAAATTTCTTATGGAATAGGTTCGAAGCGCTTTGTTAACTGCGTGAAGCGCGCGTCCGATCGCAAACCATCAAACATCGGCTCAATCCGAATCAGCACCAACCCGGGATGGCGCGCGTCGAAGGCTTTGTTCAGATACTCGAGCGCCTTATCCTTGTCCTTCAATCCCGCATAGACGTTCGCAAAGTACAACGGCGACACGTATCGACGCTTCGCGAGCGCGTCGAGTTGACTGATAATCGCGTTCGCCTCTGCCTGTTTCCCCGCCATCCCATACGCGAAACCCAACGACGCCGAGGCCTCTGACTCGGCTTCGATCACGCTATCCGGTATCGGCCCACTCTCCGGCGCTTTGATCAACTTTCGTAACTCCGCGATCGCCTCCGCGTACATCCCCTTTTGCACGTACGCCAGCGCGAGATAATGGCGCGCAACCCAAAAATCAGGATCGCTTTGCAGCGTCAATTTATACTTCGCAATCGCGTCGTCGTAGTTGTGCTCGTAGTACGAATAAAGACCGGCATTCGCGCTGATGATCGGCGATAGTGGATCGAGTTTGTGGGCTTCTTCGATCTCGTCCTTTGCCATGCCGAACTTTCCCATCTGCATGAGATACGAGGCATACCACTGATGCGCCGTCGGATACCGCGGATTCAGCTTCAGCGCCTGTTGAAAATCACTCTGCGCGCCAAGCCAGTCCCAGTCGTAAGCCAGTCTGACAAACGCGCGCGATGTATAAGCCTCAGCTAAAGTTGAATCCGCGTCGACAGCTTTTTGCGCCGCGGCCTTCGCCTTCGGCATTTCATCAGCGGGCCGCACCGCGCCGATGTCACAGAGCAACGCGTACGAATCCGCAAGCCCGGAAAAAGCGAGCGCGAACGTCGGATCCTTCTCTTCAGCACGCTTGAAATACTCGATGCCGTTTCGAAAACCCTCTTCGTTTCGCTTGTTCCAGAAATACCGGCCCTTCAGGTATAGCTGATACGCTTCGGCGTCTTTCGTATAACGCCGCGCAAGCTTCTCTTCATCCTCGCCCGAAAGTCGCAGGCGCAAACTCTGCGAGATCTTTTTCGACACCTCGTCCTGGACGGAAAAGATGTCAACAAGATTGCTTTTGTATTCCGCGCCCCAAAGCTGCGACCCATCGTCCACTTTGATCAGTTCGGTTTTGATAATGAAGTTGTCGCCGAGTTTGACGAGGCGCCCAGTCAACACTGCACCCACGTTCAGACTTTGCCCGGCCTCGCGTGGATCTTTGTTCGAGCCCTTGAACCTGAAGGCCGCATTGCGCGACATCACTTTTAGGTTCGGCAGTTGTGAAAGACTGTTGATGATGCTTTCGGTCAAACCATCAGACAAATACTCCGCGTTTGGATCTTTGGTGTCGTTTACAAACGGCAGAATCGCGACTGAGTTGATTGTGCGTCGTGCCGAGAGAAAGAAGATCGCACCGGCAAGTATCAGCACCGCGAGCAATCCGAGCACGCCGTAAGCAACCCATCGCGTAGGCTTCGTGGCTTTCTTCAGCTCGCTGCTCGACGTGCGTTGGTCGGTGACAGTGTCGACTTGTGTTCTGATGACCGTTGGAGTCGATAAGAGTAGATCGGCTTCAGTCGTGCGTGTGGAATGTCTGAAATGCTCCGAGCTGTCGAAAGTATGCAGCTCGTCCCGGAGCTGTTCGAGATCGAGTTTCAAATCAGTAATCGTCTGGTAGCGCTTCAACTTGTCCTTCGCCAAAGCCTTCGTGACGATTCGTTCGAGCTGTCGTGGCACGTCTGACACGTGTTCGACGAGCGGAGCTGGTTCGTGATCGATGATCGAAACGCGCGTGTGACTGTCGGTCTTGCCTTTGAACGGAGGCTGTCCGGCGATCATTTCATAAAGCACCACACCGAGACTGAAAATATCGGATCGCGCATCGATGCTTTCGCCCTGTGCCTGCTCCGGCGACATGTAACCGCTCGTGCCCATGATCGCGCCCGGACTAGTCTCCGTGATCGGTATCGTCACCGCTTCAGGATCTGAGACTGAATCGCGATCCGTGAGTTTTGCGAGTCCAAAGTCGAGCACCTTCACGAATCGATCGCGAACAAACTTGTCCTGCCGCAACATGATGTTCTCGGGCTTGATATCGCGGTGCACGATACCAGCGGCATGAGCTGCTTCGAGCGCCATCGCGACCTGTATTGCGACGCCGATCGTTTCGTCAAGCTTCAATGGACCACGCCAGACACAATGACGCAGCGTTTCGCCTTCGATGTACTCAGTCGCGATGTAGTAGCTGTGGTCGGCTTCGCCGATCTCGAAAACGGTGAGGATGTTGGGATGATTGAGCGCCAGGACCGCCCGCGCCTCCTGTTTGAAACGGCGCACGCGGCTTTCAGATCTCGTCAGTTCCTGCGGTAAAACCTTGAGCGCCACCTTTCGCCCATGCTGCTTCGTGTCTTCACCAAGCAGGACTTCGCCCATCCCACCCTTGCCGAGCCTGCGTAAGATGCGATAATGACCGATGTACTCAGGCAGTGGATTCGTAATAGCGGAATTCGGGCTGTTGGAACTGTCGGGCATGCAGTGAATTACTTGCGCGACTTAAGTTGGCTGTTCGAGCGCATTGTAGCACTCTGCGAATGTCTGCGTCTTCTGCGTCTCTGCGGTAAAACGATGTAAACTTCTTTCACCGCAGAAAGGACGCAGAGATAGGCGGAGATCAATATAGAAAGGGCAACAGGTTCGGGCTCGAACGCATCGAACCGCCGGTCTCAAGACTGCGGTCAGCTCCCGACCATAATCCATATCGCATGCCAGTAGCTGTAACACGGTTTTTATTCAAATGTTTGTCGGCAGTTCTGATTGTTGCTGCCGGCGCGGTGGTTGTCTCTGCGCAAAAGCCCAAGGCTTCGCCCTCGCCGACACCAGAGCAAACTCCGCAGGGCACGGAGAGGATTCTGATCCGGCGCGTTCGATTGCCAATCACCGTCACTGACAAAAAAGGCCAGTTTATACCCGGACTCACGAAGGACGACTTCGTTATTCTGGAGGACAAAGTCCCACAGACGATCGAGACGTTCTCGGACGATCTGTCGTTGACGACGCCGCTTTATATCGCAGTGTTGATGGATACGTCGCCGTCGACTGCCGGAAAACTGAAGTTCCAGCAGGAGTCTGCAATGAACTTCATTCACACCGTCGTGAAGCCACGCAAGGACCGCGTGCTGTTTGCAACCTTCGACGACTCAATCAACTTGCGACAAGACTTTACCGATCGACTCGATCTGCTCGACAAAGCCGTCTTCAGCGTAAAACAAATGGGCAAACAGACTGCGCTCTACGACGCTGTGTGGCAGTTTTGCGATGAGAAGATGCGATCGGTTTCCGGCCGTCGTGTGTTGCTGATCGTGACCGACGGCGACGACACTTATAGCCGCGCCGACATTCGAGATGCGATCGATATCGCACAACGAACTGAGACAACCATCTTTGCTATCTCGACCAAGGCCGGGTTCCTCGCGACCGTGCCGGGCGTCGAAGCAGGAACAGTAGCCGACAAGGGCGATCGAGATCTGCAAACGCTCTGCGAAGAAACCGGTGGGATCGCATTTTTCACCGGCGACATGCTTTCGCTCGAGCGTTCGTTCACGAAAATATCTAAAGAGCTCCGCGCGCAGTATCTAGTCACGTACAATCCAACAAACAAGCAGTATGACGGAACGTTCCGCAAGATCGACGTTAAGCTTGCAGATCGACGTGGAGATCTAAAAGTAAGAACGAAGCGAGGCTACAAAGCTATCGCCGATAGCGTACTGCAATAGGAAGAAGTTACAGATGCAATACCGCGACACTATTCGCCCGTTACTCGTTTTCGTTTTCGTTTTGGTGATCCTGTGCGCAGGAGTCGCGGGGCGCAGTTCAGTTACATCACAATCGCAATCGCAATCACAAACCCCATCGCCATCACCAACGCCGCGAACGCGCGAAGAGTTGCCGCAGGACTCTGATGAAGTAATCAAGGTCGAAACTAATCTGACGAATATTTTCTTCACCGCCGCTGACAAGAACAAACGGTTCGTCAGCGACCTCAAGGTTGAAGACATTCGCGTGTTGGAAGATGGCCAGCCACAGGAAATTTTCACGTTTCAACAGAACATCGATCTCCCACTCTCGATCGCAATATTGATCGACACGAGTGCTTCTGAAGAACGCACGCTTCCGGACGAAAAGATTGCCGCACGTGCGTTCCTTGAAAACGTCTTGCGTGCAAACAAGGATGAAGCAGCCATCCTATCGTTCACCGGAGAAACGACTCTGGAGCAAGGCTTCACGGGAAACCTGGAACGGCTGCGGAGAGCGATAGATCGCGTCGAATTTGTTCCGCCGTCAGGCTACGTCGGCGGTGGTGTAGTCGTAAACGGAACGCCTCCGATTTCCGGGACGAACCAGAGTCTCGCCGGATCGACCGCCATCTGGGATGCGGTCTGGGCCACCTCCGAGGAACTGCTCATGACGTCCGCGGAGCACACGCGGCGCGCAGTCATCGTGTTGACGGACGGCGTCGATACGAGCAGTCGCATGAAAATCCACGAGGCAATCGAGCGTGCACAGAAGGCGGACGCGCTCATCTACGCCATTGGAATTGGCGACCGCTACTCATTCAACGTCGATGAGGGTGTTCTGAGGAAGATGGCTGAGAAGACGGGCGGTCGGGCCTACTTCCCACGTCACGAAAGAGACCTGAACGACGCGTTTACGCAGATCCAACGAGACCTCCGCGAGCAGTATCTGGTGGCCTATTCGCCCCAAAACAAGGCGCGAGATGGTTCCTACCGGCGCATTGAAATTCAGGTAGTAAATCCCACTCTGAAGCAGCGAGACTTAAAACTAAACTACCGCAGCGGCTACTTCGCCAAGACCACTGGAGCCGAACCTCGCAAACGCACCCAGGACCGGTAAAGCAGACGCGGAGACGGGGAGACACGGAGACGCGGAGACACGGTGACGCGGCGATACTTCGTCTCTGAATCTCCCCATCTCCGCGTCGCCGTGTCCCCGCGTCCCCGTGTCCCCGCGTCTCCCTTTCTCCCGGCTCTAAATCCTTTCCAGTGACAAACTTTCGCCAAAGCTGTTATACTCTCCCGGCCCAAGCCTCCGCCTGGGCTCTGTAAGAACTCCACCAAATCTACAATTTGTCCTCCCGAGGTTTCTTACTCAACGTCCGAAAACAGATGACCATCAGCACCTCAGAGCGGGGCCGCGTCCTGATCGTCGACGACGACCGGAAAATCCGCGAGCTCCTGTTGGACCTCCTAAAAATCGAGGGTTACGAAGTCGCAACCGCCCTGGACGGCGCCGAAGCAATGGATTTGGCCCTGTCGTTCGAGCCCGACGTGGTGGTCAGCGACGTGGTGATGCCGCGTGTCGGCGGTCTTGAACTCTGCCGCCGCCTCAAAGAGGACCCGCGCACCTCATACATTCCCGTCCTTCTGATCAGCGGCTTGATAACGTCTGAGGACGCCGGTATCGAGGGTCTGACGGCCGGCGCCGACGACTACCTCGATCTGCCGTTCCGAAACGAAGAGCTGCTGGTAAAAGTCGCGCGGCTGGTCGAGCGCCACCGGATCCAAAAAGCAATCAAGGAAAGCGAAGAGCGCTACCGTGAGCTTTTCGAAAACGCCAACGACATCATCTACACACACGATCTCCTGGGCAATTTCACTTCCCTCAACCGCACCGGAGAACGCATCACCGGCTACTCGCGAGAAGAAGCGGCGAAGTTGAACGTCGCCGACGTGATCGCGCCGGAACATCTAAACCTCGCGCGCGAAATGATCGCCCGCAAGGCCAGCGAAAAAGTCTCGACTGTTTACGAGATCGACATCATCTCGAAGCAAGGACGTCGTGTTCGACTCGAAGTCAGTACGCGTCTAATTTGCAGCGACGGAAAGCCCGTCGGCGTTCAGGGAATCGCGCGCGACCTCACGGAGCGCAAGCATTCTGAAGCCGCGTTGAAAGAGAGCCAGGCTTTCTTCAATAGTTTCATGGACAACAGTCCGGCGGTCGCCTTCATGAAGGATGCCGAAGGCCGGTATGTTTACGTTAACAAACCATTCGAACGTTTATTCGGCCAGCCGCTCAGTTTTCTGAGAGGTCGCACGAGCTTTGACTGGTTGCCGCGCGATTTCGCCGCGGAAACACATCAGCACGATCTCAACGTTCTGAACAGCGGACTTCCCGACGAAGTCATCGAGACTGTTCACACCGAAGACGGCACACCACACCAGTGGCTCGTGTTCAAGTTTCCGACTGTCGACTCCGCGGGCAACAAATACGTTGCGGGTGTTGGGGTCGACATCAGCGAGCGCCGTCGTGCCGAAGAAGCATTGGCCCAGCAGGCCCAGCGCGAGGCGATGATTCATCGCATTTCTCAAACGATTCGTTGTTCGCTTGATCCGCTCGAGATCTACAACACCGCGGTAAGAGAGTTGGGTTCGTATCTGAACGTGGATCGTTGTTCGCTTTTCATGAAAGACGCCCGCAGGAAGTGTGTTACGAACGTGGCTGAGTATCACGCCGACGGCGTTGAACCGGCGGCGACTGATTTTTCAATGGGCCATCTGCAATACCTGATCTCAGGGCTGGACCAGAACGGCGTCCTGCCTTTTGCAGATGCAGCGAATGATCCACGCCTCACAGACGTCTACGAGAAAATCCTCTCGCAAGCAGATGTAAAGTCGATCATGTACGTGGCTATCAAGGTGGCCGATGACTTTCCCGCGGCGTTCGCGCTCTCGACGACAAAAGAACAGCGAGCGTGGAATGAGGCCGACATCGCGCTGGCGAAAGCTGTTGCGGATCAAACGGGAATCGCGATTCGGCAGGCCGAGTTGTATCAGAAGGCTGAAGCCACGTCGATTCGCGAAGCGCTCGTAAACCGCTTGACGATGGCCATTCGCGCTTCTTTGCGTTTGCCGGAAGTTCTCAGTACTGCAACGCGTGAACTCGGGCTTGCTCTGGACGTGTCGAGGGTTCAGCTTTGCTTGTACAACACGGAGGGTTTCGACGAGGCGCTCGAATACGAATACCTGGCGCCCGGCATCAGGCATATCGAAAACGGCGTTGTCGATTGCGATGATCCGATCGGCTGTCGATTGTCGTGTTCAGGTAAGCCGCTCATCATCGACGACACCTTGAACTACGACGACGACGAAACACCCGCCTTGCGTGACTACGTGCGCGACCGCGCCGAGCGGTTCGAAGTTCGGTCGCAGATCCATTATCCGCTGTTCATGAAAGGTGAATTCCGCGGGTCGCTGTGCATCTATCAAAACGATCGCAAGCGCGTGTGGACAGAAGACGAACTGTCACTCGTTGAAGCGATGGCAGAACGACTCGTGATCGGTATCGCGCAAGCCGAATTGTTTACGATGGTCGCGCGTGGCAAGACCGAATGGGAAACGACTTTCGACGCGATGTCTGACGGTATCTTTATCTTCGACGGCAACGGCGAGCTGAAACGCGTGAATCGTGCGGGTGCGGCGATGGAAGCGCTACATCCGAAGCTGCTGCTCGGAAAGAAGTGTTGCGACATTCTGAGGACGAGCGAGGAAGACGAAGCTTGCGTCGTCGAGACAGCACTCGAAACACGTCGCAGCGTTACGATTGAAATCACGCCGACGCGCCTCAATCGACCGCTGCTGGTGACTATCGAACCGGTGCTCGACGAGAACGACAAAGCACTGGGCGTCGTCTGTACTGCGCGCGATCTTTCCGACCTGCGGAAGGTCCAGGCGGTCGCGCGCGAACATCAGTCGTTGCTGACGAATATTCTCGAGAGTGCCCGCGAATCCATCTATGCTGTCGATCCCGATGGCAATTTCAAGTGGTGCAATTCTGCGACCTTGAAAGCCCTCGGATTTCAGCGCAACAAATTCATCGGGCGTCCAATGCTCCCGATGGTCTATGAAGAGGATCGCGAGTTGGTGCGACAAAAAATCAATGCAGCGTTGACCGGATTACCGCAGACTTACGAGATGCGCTATTTCTCACACGATGGTCAATTGCGGCATGCACGTGTTGACAACTCGCCGCTCGTCGTCGAGGGTCGAACAACCGGCGTGCTGGGCATTGCGCGCGATATCACCGAGCAGAAGGAAGAGCGTGAACGCGCGGCCAGGGCCGATAAGCTGCGCGCGCTCGGACAACTCGCTTCGGGTGTCGCTCACGACTTCAACAACTCCCTCGCCGCGATTCTTGGTCGTGCGCAACTATTGCGACGACAAGTCAACGATCCGGCGTTGGTCCGTAATCTCGACATCATTCAAACCGCCGCTGAAGACGCTGCGGCGACCGTGCGCAGAATCCAGACGTTTGCCCGCAAGTCGGCGGTCAAGGAGTTTGAGCTGGTCGACGTTGGTGGGCTGTTGAACGACGCCGTCGAGATCACCAGGACGCGCTGGCAGAACGAGGCGCGTGTTCGCGGGCTGGAATACGAAGTCAAACTCAACACGGCGGCCGGGCACTTCACGTACGGCAGCGCATCTGAACTGCGCGAAGTTTTTGTGAACCTGATCGTGAACGCAGTTGACGCAATGCCGAAGGGAGGACGGCTGCTAATCACGTGTCGGCGCGTGGACGGCCGGTTGCAACTGCATTTCAGTGATAGTGGAATGGGAATGCCGGAAGACGTTCGGCAGAAGATTTTCGAACCCTTCTTCTCGACGAAAGGCGCACAAGGTACGGGTTTGGGCCTCTCCGTAAGTTACAGCATTATCGAACGGCACTCAGGGTCCATCAGCGTTAGTTCCGAAACTGGTAAGGGTACGAACTTCACGATCGATCTGCCGGCTGCGATCGCTGAGACGACGCCTGGTAATACGTCGGGAACAGTTGGTGAAACGCCTTGCCTGCGAATTCTTGTGGTTGACGACGAGCAACCGGTGAGAGAAACACTGGCCGAGATGCTCGTGGCCGTGAATCACAAGGTGGAACTCGCGGGCGGCGGGCAGGAAGCCGTGCAGAAATTGCGTACTGGGAATTTTGATTTTGTATTTACTGACTTGGCGATGCCGGAGATGGACGGCTGGGAAACTGCCC
>Ga0207671_10005500_pt1 | contig 11657 bp, 8 predicted proteins | sample KBSC24metaG_FD_184352 | JGI IMG/M metagenome (GOLD analysis project Ga0207671, IMG submission 184352) | Corn rhizosphere microbial communities from Kellogg Biological Station, Michigan, USA - KBS C2-4 metaG (SPAdes) (version 2) | ecosystem: Host-associated > Plants > Roots > Rhizosphere > Soil... | reverse complement strand
GTTATTTTATTTATTGATGAGATACATACTATAGTAGGTGCTGGTGGCGCTTCAGGCTCGCTTGATGCCTCCAACATGTTTAAACCTGCTTTGGCCAGGGGCGAAATTCAATGCATTGGCGCAACTACTTTAGATGAGTACCGTCAGTACATCGAAAAAGACGGCGCTTTGGATCGTCGTTTCCAGAAAGTAATGGTTGAACCAGCTACGCCTGTTGAAACTATCGAGATCCTGAACCGCATCAAAGAAAAATACGAAGAGCACCATGGTGTAACTTATACTCCGGAAGCTATTAATGCCTGCGTTAACTTAACTACCCGTTACATTACCGACAGGTTTTTACCAGACAAGGCTATTGATGCTTTGGACGAGTCAGGCTCACGTGTTCACTTAACCAATATCCACGTGCCTCAAAACATACTGGATATTGAGCAAAAGATCGAACAGATTAAGATCGAGAAAAACAAGGTTGTTCGCAGCCAGAAATATGAAGAAGCTGCCCAGTTGCGCGATACAGAAAAAAATCTGCTGGTTGAACTGGATCAGGCTAAAGCATTATGGGAAGCCGAAACAAAATCAAAACGTTACACTGTAACCGAAGATAATGTTGCCGAAGTAGTTTCTATGATGACCGGTATACCTGTACAAAGGGTAGGCCAGGCCGACAGCCAGAAACTGTTGCACATGGCAGATACCGTTGGCAGCAAGATCATTGGTCAGGAAGACGCTATCAAAAAATTAACCCGTGCTATACAACGTACACGTGCAGGCTTAAAAGATCCTAAAAAACCTATCGGTTCATTTATTTTCTTAGGCCCAACAGGTGTAGGTAAAACAGAGTTGGCTAAAGAGCTTGCCCGTTTTATGTTTGATACCGAAGACGCGCTGATACAAATTGATATGAGCGAATACATGGAAAAATTCGCGGTATCACGTTTAGTAGGAGCGCCTCCGGGCTACGTGGGTTATGAAGAAGGCGGACAGCTGACTGAAAAAGTGCGTCGTAAACCTTATGCTGTTGTGTTGTTAGATGAGATCGAAAAAGCTCACCCTGATGTGTTCAACATCCTGTTACAGGTATTGGACGAAGGACAGCTGACCGACTCATTAGGTCGCAAGGTTGACTTCAGGAATACTATCATCATCATGACCTCGAATATCGGTGCCCGCCAGTTGAAAGACTTTGGTCAGGGTGTAGGTTTCAGCACTAACGCTAAAAACTTACAGGCTGATACGCACTCACGCGGTGTTATCGAAAACGCTTTGAAACGTGCTTTTGCACCAGAGTTTTTGAACCGTATTGATGATGTGATCGTGTTTAACTCATTGGGTAAGGACGAGATCTTCAAGATCATCGATATCGAATTGGGATTCTTGTTTAGCCGTGTTAATGGTTTAGGTTTCAAAATTGAACTGACCGAAGCTGCTAAAGAGTTTATTGCCGATAAAGGTTATGATTCGCAATTTGGTGCACGTCCGTTAAAACGTGCTATCCAGAAATACCTGGAAGATCCAATTGCCGAAGAAATACTGAAAGGTGAATTGAGCGAAGGTGATATCATGGCAGTTGACTATGACAAAGAAGCCGGCGAGATCAAGATCACTGATAAAAAAGGCGAAAACAAAAAGCCAGAACAGGAAGAACAGAAATAATGGTTTCTTCTTTTAGATAATCAAAACCCGGCCGCAAGCCGGGTTTTTTGTTTTGTAACTTATTTTGTGGCCACTATCGGTTCATAATCTACCGGTAACATTTCTGCAAAACGGTATGATGTCCAGTCGCCCTCAAATATGATGCTGCGTGGGTTGTGTACAATGCCATTGTTGTCAAAAAAAGCGTAAGCCTCATGCTCGTCCAGGGTGGCTATGGATGTGGCAAAATCTGGGGTATCCAGCGGACGGTAAAGATCCACAGGGTTGTTATTAGCTTTTTTGTTGTATATAATATACAAACAATCATTAAAACCAAGCGCGAATAAACCAGGCTGATCGGTACGTTTGGCGAAGACGTTTACATCAAGTGGTTGCCTGATCAACGTTTGCAGGTATTTGTTCTTGTCGTCAAACGGGCCACCCTTATATTCAGGGTTGGGTTTGCGGATGAGTCTTAAAACCTCAAAACCTTCCGGCAGTAACTGGTTAGTAATAATGCTGCGCAGAAAATGCATGGGTGAACCTAGGTAGGCGGTCTGCCTTTTCTTTTTCCGTTTCCGGATCTTTGCACTACTGCCGGGAAGGTCTTCAAATACCGATATGCCGTCATAATACAAAAAGCCTTTATTGCTATTATAAGTGAATTGATTGAGCTTATATTTTATTTTATAACCCAGGGCTTTATTCTCTATCTCCAAAAAATCATATGATGCAGCCTGAAGGATGCGTGTTTTAGCATCATATTCAAACTCAAGCAGATCGGGGTTGAGTATTTTGCATTGCGCTGCATTGGCCGACGTGCCCAGGAACTGACGTTTAAATATGTCATAATATTTCCCCCAATCGAGGTTGGGTTTAATTTTTACTTCGTTAAGCTCAATGGTTTTAGGGAGTAACCCAATTTCGGGTATGATGATGTTGCTATTAACAATAGTAACGGTTTTACTATAGGTTTCGAAACCTACCACAGATACAATGAGGTCATATTGTCCTGGTCTTACATTACTGAGGGTAAAGGTGCCATCGCCAGAGGTTTTATTACCCACACTGGCATTATTTAAAAAAACGCTGGCATCGGCTATGGGCTTTTTGTCATTAAGGTTGATCACTTTACCGCTAATTTTTAGCTGGGCAAAACAGAACAATGGGCTTAAGAGTAATAATACCAACAGTAATTTAAGCATATTTAAAATTAAACTAAAAAACTAGTTTAATGAAGTAAAATTTATATTACGTGTAGATTTATATAGTTAATGATACTATAAAAATAAAATAACATAAAAAACGTTAAACCTTTTCATGACATTTGCGTCTTATTAAATATTAGTAACCAATACATTCATTTATGAAAAAAATCTTGACTCTCGTTTGCTGCACTATCTTACTGGCGGCAACATCCTGTACTAAAAAATACATTACACCAGCTAACATTACAGTAATTTACAACATTACCGGCACCACTGGTTGGAAGGTTTATACAGACTCTGGAGGTAAGCAATCGTACTCATCAGTACTTAGCGATTTACCTGAACAGGATCAACAGGCTCAGGCAAATGGCGGTGTATTAGTTTATATCTCTTATGATAATGGTGCTACTTACGAAGCTCTTCCTGAGGTATACAACGGAATTTCATACAGCTATACTTCGGCTGTGGGGGCGATTACTATTTATGCGCAGAATGCCAATGGCACTCAATTAAGTGCTCCTCCTTCTGATGACATCAAAGTAAAAGTAGTATTGGTTGATTCATCTCAATAATCTAAAGGAAATTAAACAAAAAAGCCCCCTGCATATGCAGGGGGCTTTTTTGTTTAATATGTGATCCCTTATTTTTCCATCTGTTCAATAACCGCCTGGGTTACGCCGGTAAAGGAGAAACCCCCATCATGGAAAAGGTTTTGCATAGTAACCATACGGGTGAGGTCGCTGAACAGGGTTACGCAATAATCGGCGCATTGGTCTGCGCTGGCATTACCCAGCGGACTCATCTTTTCGGCATAGTTAACAAAGCCATCAAAACCTTTAATGCCCGATCCTGCCGTAGTGCGGGTAGGGGACTGAGATACCGTATTGATACGTACCTGTTTTTTCACGCCATACTGATAACCGAAATTGCGCGCGATACTTTCCAGGTAAGCCTTATTATCGGCCATATCATTATAATCAGGAAATACGCGCTGGGCCGCAATATAGGTTAGGGCTACTACAGAACCCCATTCGTTAATAACATCCATTTTCATGGCTGCCTGCAATATACGGTGTAAACTCAATGCCGATATATCCAGACCCTTATGCGTAAAATCGTAATTGTTTTCGGTGTAATGAATGCTTTTACGCACGTTAACACTCATGCCTATGGAATGTAAAATAAAATCAACACCACCATTAAAATGTTCCTGCGTTTTGGTGAGCAGATTATTAATATCATCACCGTTAGTTACATCAGCGGCAATAACGGGTGCGTTACATTCTTCAGCCAGTTTATTGAGTTCGCCCATACGCAGGGCGATAGGTGCGTTGGAGAGTACAATTTCGGCACCTTCCTGTACAGCACGTTGTGCCACTTTCCAGGCGATGGATTGATCGTTCAAGGCACCAAAAATGATCCCCTTTTTACCTTTTAATAAATTATAAGCCATGTTTTTTGTTTTTATAATTGGGTGTGAAATTATAATTATTGGTTGGTTAATGAGAATTTGATGGAAACAGAGGTTTTAAGACTTACCGGATGACCATTTTCAATCCCTGGTTTCCACCTTGGGCTATTTATTAAAAGATTTAGGACTTCTTCATCACATCCGTAACCAATTCCTTTTTGTACCATAAAATTATTTAACTGGCCATCGCTTTGTACTATAAATGCAACTTCAACAGTACCTTCAATATTATTCTTTACGGCCTTATCCGGATAGGACAGGTTTTTTTTAACGTACAATAAAAAGCGTTCATTTCCGCCTGGAAATTCTGGCGTTTGCGAAACAAAAAGAAATGGACGGTCATTTGTAGATACGTTAATAGAAGGAATTGCTTTGGGTGTGATCCTTTTAGCGGTAACTTCAATCGGATTCTCTGAATTTAAATCTAATACCTTTTCTGCTGGCAAAATAAGGATCATAAGCCGACTCCCTTTATTATAATATTTTTGTCTTCCGTAATTGATGCCATCAACTGTTATGGTATCATTTAGCATAATACCGTTTAATGCAAACATGCCATCATCATCAGTAATTGTGCCCAGCCAGATTTTCTCACCATTCGGACGTTTCTGTTGTGACCGGACTGCAAGATGTGGAACGGGCGTGCCATTACTGCCTATAACTACCCCTCTTAAATTAACTGTGTCCAGGCTTATAGTTGTATTCTGGGCAGAGGAAGAAAGGCAAAACAAGAGTAGGAAAAGGAATGTAAAAGATATTTTCATATGTTGATAGGTTTAAGAAAGCATGATCATTTATAAATCACTAGTTATTCAGCAACTCTCTTGCATTTTGCAAAGCGCTTTCGCCCGGTTTATCACCGCTCAGCATTTTGGCAATTTCCAGTACACGCTCTGGCTGATCGAGCTGTTTGATGCGGGTATAGGTAATCGCTGCCGAATCATCTTTATAAACAAAATAATGATTTTGGCCTTTGCTGGCTATTTGCGGTAAGTGGGTTATCGTGATCACCTGCAGATTATCGGCCAGGTGTTCCATGATCTGCCCAACTTTATTGGCTACTTCACCAGATACGCCTGTATCTATCTCATCAAAAATAATGGTTGGCAAGGCGGTATACTGCGCTATAAGCGATTTAATGCTCAGCATCAACCTGGAAAGCTCACCGCCCGATGCTACTTTGCTCATCTCGGCAAGTGCATGGCCTTTGTTGGCCGAAAATAGGAATTTGATATGATCAGCTCCGGTCTTATCTAATGTTATTGAGTTTGCAGATTCGCTAACTCCACCTTTAGGGGGCAGGGGGGCATGCTCAATCTTCAATGCCGAATTGCTCATGCCCATTTCGGCCAGTGTTGCCAGCACCTGTTTTTCAATAGCCGGAATAGCTTTTAGGCGATTGGCGGTTAATTGCCCCGCCAGTTTTTCCAGTTCGGTTCTGTCGGTAGTCAATTGTTTTTGCAGTTGTTCTACAGCTTCGTCACTAAATAATACCTTCTGGATCTTGTCAGACAAGTCATCCTGAATAGTCAATAATTCAACATTGGTATTTACCCGGTGCTTTTTCTGCAGATTATAGATCAGGCTGAGGCGTGTATTGATCTCCTCAACCCGGGCCTCGTTGGTTTGGGTACGTTGTTCGATGATCTCAATTTCGGCAGCAATATCTTTTAGTTCGATAATGGTGCTGCTTAATCTCTGGTGGAGCTCTTCTATTTGTGTATCAAATTTCTCGAGGTTACCCAATTGCTGGCCGGCTTCTTTAAGCTGCACCAATGCCGAGGCCTCGCCTTCCTGCATCAGGTAGTAGGCGCCAAACAGGTTGCGTTTTATTTCTTCGGCATTGTTTAAGGCATAAAGCTCTTTTTCCAAGCTTTCCTGCTCATCGGGATACAAGGCGGCTTTTTCCAGTTCATCAAACTGAAACTGGAAATAATCCAGGTCGGTTTTTGCTTTTTCGCTATCGGCTATGAGTTCATTAAGCCGGGTAATCGATTTTCTGTAAGCCCTGAATTTGCTTTGATAATCATTCAGCAACTCATCATGTTTGGCAACGGAGTCGACCACCAGCAATTGAAATTCCGGGTCATTTATTTCGAGCGTGGCGTGTTGGGAATGAATATCGATCAGTTTTTCGCCCAGTTGTTTTAATGCAGTCAAATTAACCGGCGTGTCATTCACAAAAGCCCTCGACTTACCATCGGCAGATATTTCACGGCGCAAAACGGTTTCGGCCTCGTAATCCAGGTCGTTATCTTCAAAAAACGATTTCAAATGAAAGCCGTCAATTTTAAAGAGGCCTTCGATAACGCATTTTTTTTGCTGATTAAAAAAGTAACGACTCTCGGCCCGTTGCCCTAAAATGAGCGACAAAGCACCCAGGATGATAGATTTACCCGCACCTGTTTCGCCGGTAAGGATGTTTAGCCCCTTGCCAAAACTTATCTCCAGGTTATCAATTAAAGCGTAGTTGTTAATGGTTAGCTTTTGAAGCATAAAAAAAGTGTCCTTATTTTATTAAGGACACTAAATTACGAAATTCGATGTATTGGGCTAATATTAAAACTATCTATTAGTGGTATCCGCCTTAGCGTCAGAATCGTATTTATAATCGTACTTGTAATCATATTTATAGTTGTACGCTTGTTTACGATACTCAGCCATCTTTTTCTTAAACGCAGGGCTTTGGGTGTATTCGTGTAATCTTTTAGAAGCCTGGTCAAGTAATTCCTTTTCCCTTTTCAACTCCGGATTGTTTTGGAACGACCGCATTTTTTCGCCCAGTTTTCTCATTTCGGCTTGTTGCTCCTTCATCTGTGGGTTACTATAAGCCTTTCTCATGCTGTCGCCCATCATCCGTAGTTCGGCTTGTTTTTTACGAAACTCAGGCGAATCATATTTGGCGTGCATTTGCTCACCTAGTTTTTTCATTTCGGTAGTCTGTTGTTTTACCTCTGCGGGTATTTTGCTTTGCAGCTCATCCTGGTATTTGCGGTAATTTTCATCCTTGCTATCGTCCATATAATTATGGTTGTGTGGTATACCATATTTCTTTTCCAGCTGCTCATTCATCTCTTTAAACTCAGGGCTGTTAAAATATTTGCCCATTTTGTCACCAAGCTGGCCCATTTTTTCGCTAATCTCTTTGGTTTCGCTACCATCGCCTACTTCTTTTTGATACTCAGCGGCTATTTTTTGCTGACGTTCCTGCAGCTCTTTCATTTCTGGACGATTATAATAATCGGCCATAGCTTTCCCTTTTTGCGCAAGCAATTCAGATTGCTTTTTAAACTCTTCACTGTTATAATACTTGCCCATAGCTTCGGCATGTTTGGTTACCTCGGCCGTTAAGCGGTTCAGTTCGGCATCGTTAAGGCCATAAGCTTCGGCCAGGTGTTTTTCGTGATTAGCCTGTCTTTCCCTGTCTTTCTTATAAGTCAGCACCTTTTTTGATCTGACGGTTGATTTACTACGGGTAGTGTCGGTAAGGGGCTCCGCAATAATTTTAGGAAGCGCCAGCGCCACTTTTTTAATAGAAAGTTTACCGTTTTTGATGTTTGGGTTTAACCATGCTATGCTGCTTATACTGGCGGCCATTATGGCAACGGCCACAAGCAGGTGGCGGATATTGCCTATTGGTTTTGTTGTTTTCATGATACGTTCAATTCTGTTTAATAAAGGATATTTTTTGCTGGTGGCAGCCAATGCCAATCTCAGGTCCGTATGCCTGGTTTGCTCTAATTTTAAAAGGGCCTGGGCATATATTAATGGCTGGGCTGTGGTTTGTACTACCAGATCGTCGCAGCGGTTTTCGCGCTCCTGGTTTATTATTTTGTTAATTAATTGGGCAAAGGGATTAAAGAAAAGTAATACGGTTATGAGTTGTTGTATCATATTCAGCAGGTAATCATTCCGCTTGATATGTGATAGTTCGTGCAGTAAAATAGCCTCGATCTCGGTAGCTGATAAATAGGTAGTGAGCGTAATGGGCAAAAGAATAATAGGTTTAAAAAAGCCGATCATACAAGGCACATCAACCATGCGGCTGAAATTGGCGCTTACGTATTTACGGATGCGCAGCTTTTCACAAAGACTATCTACATAGATCTGTATTTCATCGGCAGGGATCATGGTGTTTTTAATGAGACTTAGCTTTTGCAGGTTAAGCCCCATCCTGAGCAGGTTGAATACCAGGCCGGCAAAGTATAATGCCGAAACATAGGGAAGATATCCTTCAATAACATAATTTAAGCGGGCCGCAGGGATGGCATGGGTAGCCGCGTTTAATGGAAAATCAAAGTGCGGTAATAAGCCCGATTGACTAATCGCGGCCAGATCAACCCATACGTGTTGCTGTACCTGTACAATAAATGTATAGATAAACCAGGCGCAAATAGTAAAAATACCCGCCATACCCAGGTTATGTTTTTTTACCGACGACATAGACGGCGCACAGGTAAATAACAGGTGCAATACAAACCATACCAATAATCCCTGCCATAAGGAGTGGATGATGGTGATGCCTAAAACCTGGCTTACGTTATAGAACAGATTTTCCATGATTGTTTATTTTTTATCCTGATCGAATTTGTTAAGGAAACTTTTAATAGCGTCAATCTCATCGGCCGATGCCCGGTGCTGCCCCAGGGCCTGTATCACCAGATCGGATGTTGAACCTTTAAATACAGTAGACAATATTTTATCCAAAGCGTTGCTTTGAGCCTGCTCCTGGGAAAATAGCGCTTTGTACAAATGTGTTTTTGAGGTAGTGTCGCGCTCAACCAAACCCTTGTCGTGCATGATCTGCATTAGCTTTAGTGTAGTGGTATAGCCGGCATCCTTGGTTTTGGCTAGCTGCTCGTGCACATCGCGTACGGTACATTGGCCTTTATTCCAGATCACCTGCAATATTTCCAGCTCACTTTCTGTTGGTTTTATATCCATGTTATTTCTTATACGAATTTCTTCGTACAAATATCTACGATGGATTTCGTATTTGCAAGAGTTTTGTGAAAATAATTTTTCAGGAAGGTGAAAACGCTGTTATTTCCTAGGAAAAGGGGGGAATGACAAAATAAGTCCGTCAAAATATAGCTTTGATAATCGACTTACCCCGATATCGCTGCGCTTGTCACCCCCTCTATGCGCGAAGCGGAGAAAGGGGATTTATTTTTCTTTTTTCTCGACCCTCTTTCCGCCGCAGGCGAAGAGAGGGGGGCCAGCGAAGCGTAGACCTGGTGAGTCGAAACCCCTATACATACCACTTGCATTTTCGTGAACCATCACTCTCCTTTGGGAAGTGATAAATTATGGTTTACACTGTAAACCGTTTTTTTAAAGCAAAATAAAATTAATTATTGATTATCAATTAATTAAATAAGTGTAAACCATAAAAAGTGTAAACCATGTAAACCCACTTTTACAAGGCAGGCAGCCTGTTTAGGAGTTAACTTGCTTAGCGCGTAGTAGGGCCACTACCCTGCAAAGTTTGGTACTTGTTGCCATTAGCCGGATCGGCCTGTACCAGTATATTCATGGCCTGCACACGATCCTGCGGATCGGCTTTGCTGAACAGGGATACCAGTTCATCGCTTTTCGCGGTATAAAATATGAGCGGGAGCATGGCGCCTACGCGCAGCCTGTCAACCTGTTGCAATGATGGTAAAAAAGAGGCGATCGCTTTAAGGGCTTTTGAAGTATTGTCAGACATCATATCCAAACCATTGCGGTGGTAATCGTACAAAAAGCTGCGTAATGGAGCATAGGCTTTATTGTTGAGGTTTTCGCAGAGCCAATACCGGCTAATGTTTCCGTCGAAAGCTTTCCAGCCGCGGTATGATCCTGTTTGAGCGTTATTAATAACCGTTTGGGCTGCCGCAAAATAGGGCGACCCGCCATAAGATGAAAAGGTATCATAATCGAGCCCAATGATAACGTAGGCATAAAATGCCATGATAGAGCTCAGGTTACTTTGAAAGCTCTGATCGGTATAATCAATGGTTTGGCCTTCGTTATAAATAAAATCAACATCCTTATCGGTCAGGTTGATGATGGTGGAACTATAGGTTGAACCATAAACAGGTCTTGACGATTGTACCTGGAGCTCACCGCTAAAATTGCTGCTGCCATCCCAGTTGGTGATGTTTAGTACAAAATTGCAATCAATCCTTTCCTGGGGCAGTATAGGGTCGGCGCTCCATTTGCGGCCATTCAAAAAATCTTTCATAGCTGTTTCCAACGTCTGAAAGATACGCTTGTTACTCCCCTGTATTTTAGGCGAAAGAACCTGTACCCGGGCGTTAAGGTCCTGGGCGGCAACCCTGAAACCCGCGAGGGTTAAAATGATATAAAAGAATATTTTCTTCATCCGTTGATGAGTTGGGCAACTTTTAGGCAAATATCGTGAGCCACAGCTTCTTTACTTTTAAGTTGAAAAACTGTTTTTTGAAGGTCGCGGTCAATAATGGTTACCTTATTGGTATCCTTTTTAAAGCCGGCCCCGGCATCGTTAAGCGAATTTAACACAATAAAATCAAGATTCTTTCTTTGCAGCTTGCTTATTGCATTTTGTTCTTCATCATTAGTTTCCAGGGCAAAGCCAACCAGTATCTGTTCCGGTGTTTTCTGTTCGCCCAGGTATTTTAAAATATCGGTAGTTTTTTTAAGCTCGATGTTGAGGCCGCCATCCTGCTTCTTGATCTTTTGCTCGGCGACGTGAACAGGGGTATAATCGGCCACAGCAGCGCTCATTATACAGGCTTTCGCCGTTTTAAAATTGCTCTGGCAGGCGGCAAGCATCTCGGCTGCCGAGGTTATGTTGATCCGTTTGATGTTTTGCTGATGGCTTACTTCGGCCGAAGGGCCGCTGATAAGGGTAACATTGGCGCCCATAGCAGCCAGTTCATCGGCAATGGCAAATCCCATTTTGCCCGATGAATGATTACCGATGAAACGTACAGGATCAATAGCCTCGTAAGTAGGACCGGCGGTAACCACAATATTATGATTAGCTAAAAGGAGTTTTTTTTTTAGGGCGGATGATAAAAAAGTAATGATCTCATCAGGTTCAGCCATCCGGCCCTCACCGTACAAACCACTGGCCAGCTCGCCCGATCCGGGGGCTATTAGTATATTACCAAAGGATTGCAGCCTGGTCACATTTTGCCGGGTAGCCGGATGCAGCCACATATCCAGATCCATAGCAGGTGCAAAATATACGGGGCATTTAGCCGATAGGTAAACGGCTAATAACAAGTTGTCGCAAATGCCATTGGCCATTTTAGCCAGGGTATTAGCGCTTGCCGGGGCTATGATCAGCATATCGGCCCATAAACCCAACTCTACAT
>Ga0207671_10005498_pt1 | contig 11658 bp, 7 predicted proteins | sample KBSC24metaG_FD_184352 | JGI IMG/M metagenome (GOLD analysis project Ga0207671, IMG submission 184352) | Corn rhizosphere microbial communities from Kellogg Biological Station, Michigan, USA - KBS C2-4 metaG (SPAdes) (version 2) | ecosystem: Host-associated > Plants > Roots > Rhizosphere > Soil... | reverse complement strand
GTGGGGCGTGTACCTCGGCGAGGAGGGCGCCGCCAAGGGCGTGCGCGCGAAGGTGTCCTCGTGGCGGCGCATCGGGCCCGACTCGCTGATCCCACACGCCAAGGCCTCCGGGCAGTACCTCAACAGCGTGCTGGCGAAGGTCGAGGCGGTCAAGTCCGACTACGACGAGGCGATCCTGCTAGACGACCACGGCTACGTCTGCGAGGGCACCGGCGAGAACGTCTACGTCGTGCGCGACGGCGTCATCGCCACGCCCGGCCAGAGCAATTCGATCCTCGACGGCATCACCCGCCGCTCGATCATCCAGATCGCGCGCGACCTCGGCTACACGATCGTCGAGCGCGACATCGCCCGCGCGGAGATGTACCTGGCCGATGAGGTGTTCATGTCGGGCACCGCCGCCGAGATCGTGCCGGTGCGCGAGGTCGACGACCACGCGGTCGGCACGGGCAAGCCCGGCGAGATCACGCGCGTCATCCAGGCGGCCTTCGACGACGCCATCCACGGGCGCTCCGAGCCTTATCGCGAGTGGCTTGACGTCGTGCGTCCCGTCGACCTGGAGACGCCGGCCGGCGACGGCAGCTCCAACGCGGCCGCGGCGACGGCTTCGCCCTCGACGGCAGCGGGCTAGACGATGGCCGACATACAGCTATACGACGCCACGCTGCGCGACGGCATGGGCGGCGGCGGGCTGACGCTGACGGCCGAGGAGAAGCTGCGCGTCGTGCACGCGCTGGACGCGCTGGGCGTCGACATGATCGAGGCCGGCTTTCCGGCGTCGAACCCCAAGGAGCAGCAGCTCTTCGACCTGCTCGCAGGCGAGCGCCTGGAGGGCGCCGAGATCGTCGCCTTCGGCATGACGCGCCGCCGCGACGCGCTGGCCGAGGACGACGAGGGCCTGCGCGTGCTGGCGGAATGCTTCGCGCCGGTCTGCACGCTCGTCGGCAAGGCCTCGCTGCTGCACGTGGAGAAGGTCGTGCGCGTCTCGCGCGAGGAGAACCTGCGGATGATCGGCGACTCGATCGCCTTCCTGGTGCGTTCGGGCAAGCGCGCGCTGTTCGACGCCGAGCACTTCTTCGACGGCTTCGCCGAAGACCCCGGCTACGCGCTTGACTGCCTGCGCGCGGCCGCCGACGCGGGCGCCGAGCGCGTGGTGCTGTGCGACACCAACGGCGGCTCGCTGCCGCCGCAGGTGCGCACGGCGCTGGCGGTCGTGCGCGAAGCGCTGCCCGGCGCCGCGCTGGGCATCCACTGCCACGACGACTCCGGTTGCGCGGTGGCCAACACGCTGACGGCGGTCGAAGCCGGCGCGACGCAGGTGCAGGGCACGGTCAACGGCGTGGGCGAGCGCACGGGCAACGCCAACCTGGTCACGATCGTCGCCGACCTGCAGCTGAAGATGGGCGCGAAGCTGCTCGCGCCCGAGCGCCTGGCGCGGCTGACCGAGACGGCGCACTTCGTCGACGAGCTGCTCAACCGCGCGCCCAACCCCGCCCAGCCCTACGTCGGCAAGCACGCCTTCGCGCACAAGGCGGGCATGCACGCCGCCGGCGTGCGCGCCGACGCGCAGACGTTCGAGCACGTCGACCCGGCGGTCGTGGGCAACAGCCGCGACGTGCTCATCTCAGAGCTGTCGGGCAAGGGCACGGTCGTCGAGAAGGCTGCCGCGGCGAACATCGACCTGCAGCCGGCCAGCGCCAAGGCGGGCGCAGGCCAGGACATCGCCCAGCGCGTCGTGGACCGCGTCAAGGAGCTCGAGCACGAGGGCTTTCAGTTCGAGGCCGCCGACGGCTCGTTCGAGCTGTTGATGCGCAAGGAAGCCGGCGCCTATGAGCCGCTGTTTCGCCTGGAGTCCTGGCGCGTGCTCGTGGAGAAGCGCGCCGACGGCAAGGTCGTCACCGAGGCGACGATCAAGATCTGGCTGGGCGAAGAGCGCTACGTGCGCACGGCCGAGGGCAACGGCCCGGTCAACGCGCTCGACGCGGCGCTGCGCGACGCGATCGGCGAGCTGCACCCGCACCTGCGCGACATCGAGCTGGTCAACTTCAAGGTGCGCATCCTCGACGAGACCAAGGGCACGGGCGCGGTCACGCGCGTGCTGATCGACGCCTCCGACGGCCACGACACGTGGGGGACGATCGGCGTGTCCGAGAACGTCATCGCGGCCTCCTGGGACGCGTTGGTGGACTCGCTGGAGTACGGCATGCAGCCCGGGCGCCAACCCGCGCCGGCGCCCGACGCACCAGCCGCCGGCCCCTCCGGCAGGGCCTAGGTGGCGCTGGAGCCGGTCCCGCTCGCCCGGCCGGTGCTGGGCGCGGAGGAGGAGCGGGCGGTCATCGACGTGCTGCGCTCGGGCCAGCTCTCGCTTGGCCCACGCGTGGCGCAGTTCGAGCAGGCGTTCGCGGCGCGCCTGGGCGCGCCGTATGCGAGCGCCGTCTCCAGCGGCACGGCCGGGCTGCACCTGGCGCTGCGCGCGGCCGGCGTGCGCGACGGCGACGAGGTGATCACGAGCCCGTTCTCGTTCGTCGCGTCGGCCAACGCGGCGCTGTACGAGCGCGCGCGGCCGGTGTTCGCGGACATCGACGCGCTGACGCTGAACCTCGACCCGCGCGCCGCTGCCGCCGCGGTGACGCAGCGCACGCGCGCGCTGTTGCCGGTGCACATCTTCGGCTACCCCGCCGACATGCCCGCGTTCGAGCGCATCGCCGCGCAGCACGACCTGGCGATCGTCGAGGACGCCTGCGAGGCGCTGGGCGCGCGCCACGCAGACGGGCCGGCGGTCGGCGCGCGCGGGCACGCGGCGGCGTTCGGCTTCTACGCCAACAAGCAGCTGACGACGGGCGAGGGGGGCATGGTCACGCTGGGCGACGCGGCGGCCAAGGCGCGCATCGACTCCGAGCGAAACCAGGGCCGCGCGCCGGACATGGGCTGGCTCGACCACGATCGCCTTGGCTTCAACTACCGACTTTCGGATATCGCTTGCGCGATCGGGGTTGCGCAGTTGCGACGATTGGACGACTCGCTTGCCGCGCGCGCCCAGGTCGCAGAGCGCTATCGCCAGGCGCTCGAGGGCGTGGAGGGGCTGACGCTGCCGTGCGCGGACGCCGGCGGCGACGTGCGCGGCTGGTTCGTGTTCGTCGTGCAGCTGCCGCGCGGGGTCGATCGCGACGCGACGGTGCGCGCGCTGGCGTCGGCGGGAATCCAGAGCAAGCCCTACCTGCCGGCGATCCACCTGATGAGCTTCTATCGCGAGCGCTTCGGCCACCGCGAGGGGGAGTTTCCGGTCTGCGAGGACGTCGCCGCGCGCTCGCTGGCGCTGCCGTTCTTTCCGGAGCTCTCCGAGGGCGACAGCGAGCGTGTCTGCGCGGCACTGCTCGCGGCGCTCGGGCGCTGAACGCTTCGCTGCGCGCGGGGCTCGGCGTGCAGTACCGGCGAGGCTTTGGACGCGGCGCATGGCTTGCGCGATGATCGAATGAGCCCAGCGCAGCGATCAGCGCGGCGGCTCGCGGAAACCCCCGGCGCCGCTTGCGATGTCGTCGCTACGGCCAAGCGAACCGGCGAATCTGAAGGAGCGCGGCATGGCGTCAAACGGTCCAGCAGGAGACATGACGGGCGAAATCGCGGCCTCGTCCGCAGCACGCGCGACGCGCGCGGCGAACGGCGGCCGACCGCGCCTGCCGGCGGGCCCGCGGCTGCCGACGTTCGTGCAGGCGGCGATCTGGGCGCTGCGCCCGCTCGACCTGATGGATCGCTGCGCCGAGCGCTACGGCGAGGTGTTCACGCTGCGCGTAAGGCGCGGCAGCCCGTGGGTGCTGATCAGCAACCCGGAGCACGTCAAGCGCCTGTTCACCAACCAGTCGGCGCAGATCCGCGCGGGCGCCGGCGAAGCGAACCCGCTGCTGGAGCCGCTGCTCGGGTCGCGGTCGGTGATGCTGCTCGACGAACCTCAGCACCTCGGCGACCGCAAGCGGCTGCTGCCGTCGTTCCACGGCGACCGCATGCGCGACTACGGCGCGATGATGACCGAAGTCGCCGAACGTCAGATCCGCACGTGGCCCACCGGCGAGCCGTTCGAGCTGTGGCCGCGCATGCAGGCGATCAGCCTCGACGTCGTGATGAGCGCCGTGTTCGACGAGCTCGAGCCGGCGCGGCGCGAGCTGCTGCGCGAGCGCCTGGTGACGATGACCGACTGGATCAACCAGCCGCGGCGGCTGGCGCTGCTGGCGGCGCTCGGCAAGCGCTCGATCACCAACAGCTCGCAGTTCCGCCACGTGATGGGCGAGGTCGAGGCTGTAGTGCTCGACGAGGTCCGCCGCCGCCGGGCCGCGGGCCCGCAGGCGGGACGCGACGACATCCACTCGATGCTCGAGCGCGAGTACGGCGGCGAGGAGTCGCACAGCAGCGAAAAGAAGATGCGCGACGAACTAGTGACGATGCTCTCCGACGGCCCGACCGCGACGTCGCTCGCGTGGGTCTTCGAGCGGCTGCTGCGCCACCCCGACAAGCTCGCGCGGCTGCGCGAGGAGGTGCTGGGCGGAGAGAGCGAGGAGTACCTGGACGCGGTCGTCAAGGAGACGCTGCGCCTCTGCCCGGCGGTTCCGCTCGTGATGCGCCGCCTCGCCGAGCCGATGCAGCTGGGCGAGCACACGATCCCGCCGGGCACGATCGTCGCGCCGAGCGTCTATCTGATGCACCGTCGCGCTGACATCTATCCGCAGCCGCTGGAGTTTCGTCCCGAGCGCTTCCTCGAGAGCGCCGCCGGCACGTACACGTGGATACCGTTCGGCGGCGGCGTGCGCCGCTGCGTCGCCTGGTTCTTTGCGCAGCTCGAGATGAAGCGCGTGATCCAGGTGGTCCTGCGCGAGTTCGATCTGAGCCCCGCCGCGTCCGACGGCGAGAGCGCGATGCGCAGCTCGGTCTCCTTCGCGCCCGACGGCGGCGCGCGCGTCATCGCCACGCGCAGGCACGCGCGGGCATCGGGCGAGACGGTCGCCGCCTGAGCGGCATCCGTCGCACGGCGCGACGCCGTGCGAATGCGGGTGGCGGGGCGCGCGCGGGCGCCGGCCGTAGACTGGTCGCCGTGTCGCGCTTGAACGAGCCCCAGCACGAGGACTTCCATCGGCTGAACAGTTCGCTGTCCTTCGATCGCAGGCTGTGGCCGCAGGACATCGCGCAGTCACGCGCGCACGCGCGCATGCTCGCCGCGCAAGCAATCATCGCCGACGAGGATCGCGACGCCCTGCTGGCGGGCTTGGACGCGGTCGAAGCCGAGCTGCGCGACGCCCGCTTTCCTTTCGACGGCGGCGACGAAGACATCCACATGGCGATCGAGCGGCGCCTGACCGAGCTCGCCGGGCCGGTGGCCGGGCGCCTGCACACGGCGCGCTCGCGCAACGACCAGGTCGTGACGGACCTGATGATGTACGTGCGCGAACGCTGCGCTGCGGCGCGCACGGCGATCGGTGCGCTGATGGCGACGCTGCTGGCGCGCGCCGAGCAGCACGCCGACTGGCCGATGCCCGGCTACACGCATTTGCAGCGCGCGCAGCCGGTGTACCTCGGCCATCACCTGCTGGCGTATTTCTGGATGCTCGAGCGCGATCGCGCGCGCTTCGCGTTCGCCGAGTCCCAGGCGAGCTCGCTGCCGCTGGGCGCGGGCGCGCTGGCGGGCGTGAACTTCGATACCGACCGGCGTTTGGTCGCCGACGAGCTGGGCTTCGCGCACGTCGCGGCGAACTCGATCGACGCCGTGTCCGGGCGCGACTTCGTGCTCGACTACCTCAACGCGGCGGCGACCTGCTCGACGCACCTATCCCGCCTGGGCGCCGAGCTGGTGCTGTGGTCGAGCGCCGAGTTCGGCTTCTGCGAGCTGCCCGACTCGTGGAGCGCCGGCTCGTCGATCATGCCGCAGAAGAAGAACCCCGACGCGGCCGAGCTGCTGCGCGCCAAGGCGCCGCGCGTCGTCGGCCGCCTGACGGCGTTTCACGGCGTCATGCACGCGCTGCCGCTGACCTACAACAAGGACCTGCAGGAGGACAAGGAGCACGTCTTCGACGCGGCGGACACGCTGGAGCTGACGCTGGCGGCGGCGACGGGCATGCTCGGCGGCGTGCGCTTCGATCGCGAGCGCCTGCGCGCGGCGGCGTCGGACGAGCTGATCGCGGCGACCGACGTGGCCGACCTGCTGGTGGGGCTCGGCGTTCCCTTCCGCGAGGCGCACGGGGTCGTCGCCGGCCTGGTGCGCGCGGCGCTGGATGGCGAAACGACGCTGTCGCAACTCGGCGCCGAGGAGCTTGCGAAGCACAGCGACGTGCTGGCGGCGCACAGCGACGAGCTGCACGCGGTGCTCGCGCAGGAGTCCTGGCTGGAGTCCAAGGTGTCCGAGGGCGGCACGTCTTCGGCGCGCGTGGCCGAGCAGCTCGCCGCCGCGCGCGCGGCGCTGGCGGGGGACGCGTCGGCCTGAGCGCGGTGCCCTCTCAACCCGCCGCAATCCGCGCCGCGCGCGGGAAAGACTCGACGAGAACGCTGCCGCGCTCCTTCTATGACCGCCCCGTGCTGGAGGTGGCGCCCGAGCTGATCGGCTGCGTGGTAACGCACGGCGAGACGTCCGGCGTGATCGTCGAGACCGAGGCCTACCACGAGAGCGAGCCCGCCTGCCACGCCTACGCGGGCTTGACGCCACGCACGGAGGTGCTGTTCGGCGAGCCGGGACTGGCCTACGTGTACAGGTCGTATGGCATCCACGCGCTGCTCAACGCGGTGTGCGAGCCGGCGGGCGTGGGAGCAGCCGTGCTGATCCGCGCGCTGGCGCCGCTGACGGGGATCGAGACGATGCGCCAGCGCCGCGGCCTGGTCGCACGGCGCCCGGCGCGCGATCGCGACCTCTGCTCGGGGCCGGGCAAGCTCACGCAGGCGCTCGGCATCTGGCTCGACGAGAACGGCACGTCGCTGTCGCGCGGAAGCATTCGCATCGGCCCGCGCATGGGCGAGTGGCGCAAGCCGGCGATGTCGATCGGCACGCGCGTCGGCATCACGCACGCGGTCGAGCTGCGCTGGCGCTTCTGCGCGAGCGGTGACGTGAACGTGTCGCGCCCGCGCATCTGAGGCGCGGTCGCCGGCGTAGGGGCCGGCCGCGCGGGACGCTAGCCGCCGGGGCTGACGCCGCCCGTGGGCGACGAGGGTTCCGACGACGGCGGCGCGGCGGATTCGCTCGGCGCCGCGCTCGTTTCGGGGGCTGCGGGCGCGGCCGATTTTTCGGGGCTGGCGCCGGGCGTCCCGGTGCCCTGAGCACCGGCTTCGCCGCCGCCGCTCGGCGCGGCGGAACCGCTCGTGCCTTTGCTCGATTCGCCACCGCTCGGCGCGGGGCTGGAGCCGGCGCCCTGAGCCGCTGAGACTTCGGGGACGCTGGTGGTCGAGCCTTCGCCGGATTCGCCCGACTTGGCCTTGCCCGCCGCGGCGGCTTCGGCGCGGGCTTTGTCGACGGCCAGCGCGGAGACCATGAAGTCGTGCCAGATCAGCGCGGGGTAGGTGCCGCCGAGCACGGGGCCGCCGTTGAAGGCGGTGGTCATCGGCACGAGGCTGTCGGGGTAGCCGACCCACACGGCGACCGTGTACTTGCTGTCCCAGCCGACGAACCAGGCGTCGCCGTAGTTGGACGTGGTGCCGGTCTTGCCGGCGGCGAACTGGCCGATCGCCGCGGCGCGCCCGGTGCCGTACTGCAGCACCGTCTCGAGCATCGAGGTCTCGGTCGCGGCGATGCTCGCCGGGAGCACGGCCCTGGTCTTGACGTGGTTGACGTCGCGGTGGTTGCCGTCGGGCAGCGTGCGCTTGCCGGCGTCGACTTCCTGGATGGCCACGGGGCGCCCGTCGTTGGCGAGCGTGCCGCTGACGCGGCGCCCGCCGTGGGCGATCGTGGCGTAGGCATGGGCCATGTCAAGCGGCGTGACGCCGACGGTCAGCCCGCCGATCGTCATCGCGGGGTTGGTCGACAGCGGCGTGGTGATGCCCATCGCGTGCGCCAGGCGGGCGATCCGGCGGGTGCCCACCTTGAGCCCGACTTCGGCGTAGATCGAGTTGTCGGAGAAGGCGGTGGCGCCGGTCAGCGTGTTGGAGCCCGTGTAGTTGCCTTCGTCGTTGTGCACGACGAACTTTTCCTTGCCGTGCGTGCCGGGCACGATGAACGTCTTCTGCCTGGACGTCCACGAGGAGTTGGGCGAGATGCCGTCTTTGAGCGCGGCGGCGAGGTCGAAGGCCTTGAACGACGAACCCGGCTGGCGCTCGCCGTTGGTCGCCAGGTTGAACGGGCTGGTGGCGTAGTCGCGCCCGCCGACCATCGCGCGCACCTCGCCGGTGGAGTTTTCGATCGCCACGAGCGAAGCGGTTGGCCCGGCCGGGTATGCCAGATAGGCGTTGACGGCCCGTTCGGCTGAGCGCTGCAGTTCGATGTCGAGCGTCGTCTTGATGCGCAGCCCGCCGTCGAAGGCGCGCGCGGCGCCATAGCGTTCGATGACCTGCTGCTGCACCCAGCTGGTGAAGTAGCCGGCGTCGACGCCTTCGATCGTCTGCTCGGTCGGCGTCTGCACGTCCTTGGCCGCGGGCAGCGCCTCGGCGATGCTCTGTTCGTAGACCATGCGCGTCAGATAGCCCTGGGCGAGCATCTGGCGCAGCACGACGTCGCGCCGCGCGCGCGCGGCGACGGGGTGCGTGGTCGGGTCGTATGCGGTCGGCGAGCGGATGATGCCGGCGAGCAGCGCGGCCTCCCAGGGCTGCAGCTGCTGAACGCACAGTTCGTGGCTGGGCTCGCCGCATCCGAGGTGGTTGACGTCGTGGCCGAAGTACGTCTGCGCGGCCGCCTCGATGCCGTAGGCGCCGTTGCCGAAGTAGATCGTGTTGAGGTAGGCGGTGATGATCTTTTCCTTGGACCACTTGTGCGACAGCTGGAAGGCCAGCGCGACCTCTCGCAGCTTCTCGAAGATCGTCCTGTGCGACTGCGCCTGCAGGGCGTTCTTGATGAACTGCTGCTCGATCGTCGAAGCGCCCTGGAGCGAGCCTTTGTGCGCGATGTCCTGCAGGAACGCCCGCGCGATGCCGCGGATGTCGACGCCGCTGTTGGTCTGAAAGCGCTTGTCCTCGATCGAGATCACGGCCTCCTTGACGATCGGCGGGATCTGACCGGGCGTGACGATCACGCGGTTCTGCTGGCTGACGACGCCGAGCGGATGGCCGAGGTCGTCGAGCAGCAACGAGCTCTTGGCGTCCTTGAGCTGGGAGAACTTGGCCAGCGAGGGCAGGTCGGAGGCGACGGAGATGAAGATGCCGAAGACGAAGGAGACGAGGCCGAGCACGAGCACGGCGAGGACGATCGCGACGAAGCGCAGCCGCTTCAGGCGCGGCTTGCTGCCCGCTGGGCGCTCGTCTGGCTCGGGCGCCGGGGCTGGCGGTATGTCAGGGCGAAGCTCAACGCTCATCGGCGATTGGAGGCGAGGACCCAAGGGCGCCGAGAGAGGACCGGAGGCGACGCCAGCCACGCGGTCAAGCGCGGCGCTGAGGGACCCCCGCGCCCGCGAGAGTCTAGCATTGGCGCCGATGCCCGACGCCCCCACCGCGGCCGCCGAGGAGCCCGCACGGCTGGCCGCCTGGCTGGCGCGCAACGCCGTCGACAGCCTGCCCGAGGGCGCGCTGGCGGCCAAGCTGGCCAAGGCGCGCGAGCAGGACCGGCCGCTGCGCGTGAAGCTGGGCATCGACCCGACCGCGCCGGACATCCACCTCGGCCACGCCGTCGTGCTGCGCAAGCTGGCGGAGTTCCAGCGGGCCGGGCACAAGGTCGTGCTGATCATCGGCGACTACACCGCGCGCGTGGGCGATCCCTCGGGCCGCTCGCAGCTGCGTCCCATGCTCTCGCCCGAGCAGATCGAGGCCAACGCGGCGACCTTCCAGGAGCAGGCGCTGAAGATCCTCGACGCCGACCGCGAGCGCCTGGAGGTCAGGCGCAACGGCGAGTGGCTGGACATGCCCATGGTCGACCTGCTGGCGCTCGTGCGCACGACCACGGCGGCGCAGCTGCTCGAGCGCGACGACTTCGCCAAACGCTGGTCGGCCAACGAGCCGATCTCGCTGCTGGAGCTGCTGTACCCGCTGCTGCAGGCGTATGACTCGGTCGCGATCGACGCGGACGTCGAGCTGGGGGGGACCGATCAGAAGTTCAACCTGCTGCTGGGACGCGACATCCAGCGCGCCTACGGCAAGCCCGAGCAGGCGATCCTGACGATGCCGCTGCTGCCGGGCGTCGAAGGCCAGCGCAAGATGTCCAAGTCGCTGGGCAACCAGATCGGCGTGACCGACGCGCCGGAGGAGATCTACGGCAAGACGATGTCGATTCCCGACGAGGCGATCGGCGAGTACCGCCGGTTGCTGCTGGACGACCGCGGCGACCCGCCCGAGCGCTCGCCGGAGGCCGCGCCGGACGCGAGCGTCGCGCCGGCGCCGCAGGGGAGCGTCGCCAGGGACGCCAAGCGCGCGCTCGCGCGCGGGCTCGTGCGCTGGCTGTATTCAGAGCAGGCCGCCGAGAGCGCCGAGCGCCACTTCGAGCGCGTGTTCGTCGAGCGCGACGCGCCGGAGGAGATCGCCGACGCCAGCTACGCGCGCGAGGACGGCGCCGTGCACCTGCCGGCGCTGATGGCGGCGGAGTTCGCCATGTCCAGCTCGCAGGCGCGGCGCCTGATCGACGAAGGCGCCGTGACGCTCGGCGACGCCGCGCTGGGCCGCGGCGAGTACGATGTGCCCAGCGACCGTGCCGACGGGCAGGTGCTGAAGGTCGGCAAGCGCCGCTTTCGTCGCCTGCGCGCGGCTTAGCGCTATACTTCGTCGTTCGCCCGCAAGTGTGTCTTCGGACGCTGGGCGAGTAGGTCTCCTCAGAAGGAAGCACCTTTCGAGAGGCTTGACGGTCTTTGAAAACTCAACAGCATGCGCATCTACGATCGACTTTCGATCGTGGTGTGCGTCCAGGTTCGACCCGTCGGCGGGAGCGTCTCGTACGCCTCGCGTGACGGCAAAGAGTCAAGTAGAGAAGTACCCCGTCATGGTTCGAGACCACGGTGTATAGGTCTCGTGCAGTTCCATGACAGCTTTTCGTGAAGTTCTTCACGGAGAGTTTGATCCTGGCTCAGGACGAACGCTGGCGGCGTGCTTAACACATGCAAGTGGAGCGACGAACCAGGGCTTGCCCTGGGGCAGAGCCGCGAACGGGTGAGTAACACGTGGGTTACCTGCCTCGATGACCGGGACAACCCGAGGAAACTCGGGCTAATACCGGATGTGCCCGCAAGGGGAAAGGAAGCTTCGGCCTCCGCATCGAGATGGGCCCGCGGCCCATTAGCTTGTTGGTGAGGTAACGGCTCACCAAGGCTTCGATGGGTAGCTGGTCTGAGAGGACGATCAGCCACACTGGGACTGAGACACGGCCCAGACTCCTACGGGAGGCAGCAGTGGGGAATCTTGCGCAATGCGCGAAAGCGTGACGCAGCAACGCCGCGTGGGGGAAGACGGCCTTCGGGTTGTAAACCCCTTTCAGGAGGGACGAAGGTTCACCGGTGAATAGCCGTGTGGATTGACGGTACCTCCACAAGAAGCACCGGCTAACTACGTGCCAGCAGCCGCGGT
>Ga0207671_10005494_pt1 | contig 11660 bp, 10 predicted proteins | sample KBSC24metaG_FD_184352 | JGI IMG/M metagenome (GOLD analysis project Ga0207671, IMG submission 184352) | Corn rhizosphere microbial communities from Kellogg Biological Station, Michigan, USA - KBS C2-4 metaG (SPAdes) (version 2) | ecosystem: Host-associated > Plants > Roots > Rhizosphere > Soil... | reverse complement strand
ACCGAATACGGCCGCCGGCGTACTGCGCGATGCCGGTCGATGGAGTTTCGAGACGCCGCGCGACTTCGACGCCGTCGACACGTGGTGGCGAATCGCCCTGACCGACGCGAACTCGCCGCTCGGACCAGCCGTGCTCGGCTTCGACGGCCTTGCGACGCTGGCCGAGGTCTGGCTCGACGGCGTCAACATCCTGCGCAGCGACAACATGTTCGTCGCACACCGCGTCGAGGTCGCGCTGAGCGGCTCGCACGAACTGCTGATCCGCTGCGCCGCGCTCGCTCCCGAGCTCGCGCGCAAGCGCCCGCGGCCGCGCTGGCGCGTGCCGATGCTGGCGCACGCGCAGCTGCGCTGGTTCCGCACGACCGTGCTCGGCCGCACGCCGGGCTGGTCGCCGCCGTGCGCGCCAAGCGGCCCATGGCGGCCCGTTTGGATCGAACGGCGCGCGCTCGACGTGGCGGCGGTCACGCTGCGCAGCATGCTCGACGGCGACGATGGCGCGGTCGAGGCGACGGCCGAACTCGGCGCCGCGGTCGACGCGGCGACGCTGGTCGTCGAACGCGACGGCGAATCGTTCCGAGTGGAGATGACGCACGCCGACGGATGCTGGCGCGGTGTCGCGCGGGTACCCGGCGCGCAGCGCTGGTGGCCGCACACGCATGGCGAACCGGCGCTGTATGCCGTCTCGATCGAAGCGCGCCATCACGGCGAAGCCGTCGCGATCGATCTCGGCAACACCGGCTTTCGCACGATCGAAGTGGATACCGCCGGCGGCGACTTCGCCGTGCGCGTCAACGGCGTCGACGTGTTCTGCCGCGGCGCGTGCTGGACGCCGCTCGATGTCGTCACGCTGGCCGCCGAACCTTCGCGCTGCCGCGAAGCCGTCGCGCAAGCCTGCGCCGCCGGCATGAACATGCTGCGCGTGGGCGGCACGATGGTCTACGAGGACGACGCGTTCTACGATGCGCTCGACGAACACGGCGTGCTGCTGTGGCAGGACCTGATGTTCGCCAACATGGACTATCCCGACGACGACGTTTTCGTCGCCGGCGTGCTGACCGAGGTCGACCAGCAGCTCGCGCGCCTGCAGGGGCGCGCCTGCCTCGCGCTCGTGTGCGGCAACAGCGAAGTCGAGCAGCAGGCGGCGATGAGCGGCGCCACGCGCGCGCTGTGGTCGCCGCGCCTGTTCCACGAAACCCTGGCTGAGCGCGTGCACGCGCTCGGCGTCGCGTATACGCCATCGAGCGCGCACGGCGGCGCGTTTCCGCATGCCGCCGACGCAGGCGCGAGTTCCTACTACGGCGTCGGCGCCTATCTGCGCCCGCCCGATGACGCGCGCCAGAGCGGCCTGCGCTTCGCCTCCGAGTGCCTCGCCTTCGCCAATATCCCGTACGACGGCGGCCTGCCGGATGCGTCCTCGCTGCGTGTACACCATCCGGCCTGGAAAGCGCGCTCGCCGCGCGACCTCGGCGCCGGCTGGGATTTCGACGACGTGCGCGATCACTACGTCGGGCGTCTCTACGGCGTCGATCCGGCCGCCTTGCGCGCCTGCGATCACGAGCGCTACATCGCGCTCGGCCGTGCCGCGAGCGGCGAGGTCATGGCCGCCGCGTTCGGCCAATGGCGCCGCCGAAACTCGCCGACGCGCGGCGCCCTGGTCTGGTTCCTGCGCGACCTGTGGCCCGGTGCCGGCTGGGGCGTGATCGATGCGAACGGCGTGCCCAAGCCGTGCTGGTACGCGCTGCGCCGCGCACTCGCACCGGTCGCGCTGGCGTTCGGCGACGAGGGCGTCAACGGGCTCGTGGTGCACGCGGTCAACGATCGCGCCGAGCCGCTCGCCGCCGAACTCTCGCTGTCGCTGTACCGCCTCGGCGACGTCTGCGTCGGTTCGGGCACGGCCGCGCTGCAGGTTCCGGCACGCGCGGCCGTCGCGGTCGCGGCCACCGATCTGTTCGAAGGCTTTCTCGATCTCTCCTACGCGTACCGCTTCGGACCGCCGATGGCCGACTTCGTGCATGCGGTTCTGCGCAGTGGCAGCGAGGTGCTGGCCGATGCGTTCTGGTTCCCGCGCGGCCTGCCCGCCTCGCGCGAGGCCGATGTGGGCCTTCACGCCGTCGTCGAAGCGAGTCCGTCGATGCAGGAGCATGTCATCAAGATCAGTACACGCCGTTTCGCCCAGTCGGTGACCATCGAGGCGCCCGGCTTCGTCGCCGACGACAACGGGTTCCATCTGGCGCCCAGCCAGGCGCGCAGCGTCGTCTTGCGCGCGCGCGGCACACCGCGCGCTTCGGTGCGCGCTCATGTCGGCGCGCTGAACGCCGAAGCCGGCGCCCGCTTCGAATTGCAATGCGTCTGACCGAGGCGGGCACGACGCACGCCGCGGCCGCCGAGGCCGGCTATTTCGGCCCGACGACGCGACCCCGCTTCGGCTGGCTGCATCGCCCTGCCGGGCCCGCCGGCGGCGCAGGTCTCGTCATCGTGCCGCCGTTCGGCTACGAAGCGGTCTGCGCGCAACGCTCGCTGCGGCATCTGGCCGAAAACGCTGCGCGCGCCGGCATCGCGGCGGTGCGCTTCGACCTCGACGGCAGCGGCGACAGCGCCGGCGACGATCTCGATCCCGATCGCCTCGACCACTGGCTGGCCAGCATCGACGACGCCTGCGCACTCGTACGCAGCACCGGCGCGGACCGCATCGTGCTCGTCGGCGTGCGCCTCGGCGCCGTGCTCGCGCTGCTCGCCGCCACGCAGCGCGCCGACATCGCCGGGGTCGTCGCGATCGCCGCCGTCGCCAGCGGCAAGGCCTGGCTGCGCGAGGGGCGTGCGCTGCAGATGGCGCTCGGCCTTGCGCCGGCTCCGGCTCCGGCCGCCGACGACGTGCAGGAAATCGTCGGCTTCGCGCTGACCGCGCAGACGCGCGCCGCGCTCGGTGCGATCGATCTGCTGAAAATGGAAACGCGCCCTGCACCGGCGATCCTGCTGATCGATCGCGACGATCTGCCCTCGAACGAAGCCCTCGCCGACCACCTGACTGCGCTCGGCGTAGACGTCGAGACCCAGCGCCTGCCGGGCTATGTCGAGATGATGCTCGACCCGCATCGCACGAGCGTGCCGCAGGCGATGCTCGACGCGGCGATCGCGTTCGCGCTGCAACGTCCTGCGCCGCCTGCCCCGGCGCCGTCCGCAAGCGTCGCACTCGCCGAGGAAATCGCGCTCGAGTGCGACGGCATCGCGATTCGCGAACAGGCGGTCCGCCTCGACGCGACCTTGTTCGGCATCGCCACGCTGCCGCCCGAACCGCCGCGGCGCGCGCTGATCCTGCTCAATGCCGGCGCGGTCGGCCGGATCGGGCCGAATCGCCTGCACGTGGCGCTGGCCCGTCGCCTCGCCGCGACCGGCGTGCTCGTGCTGCGCCTGGACCTGTCCGGCCTCGGCGACAGCCGCACGCGGCCGGGTGCCGAGGAGAACATCGTCTACCACGCGCATGCGGTCGACGACATCGGCGTCGCGGTCGACTGGGCGCGCAGCGACGGCGCCAGCGAGATCGCGGTCGCGGGCCTGTGCGCCGGCGCCTATCATTCGCTCGACGCCGCGCTCGCCGGCCAGGCCATCGATACGATCGTGATGATCAATCCGCTGACCTTCCACTACAAACCCGGCATGTCGCTCGACTTCGCCGCGTTCCGCGTCATCGCCGACGCGCAGCGCTACCAGAAGTCGATCGCGCGCGGCGTCTCCTGGCGCAAGCTGCTGCGCGGCGACGTCGACCTCAAGCGCGTCGCCGATGTCGTCGTGCGCCGCATGGGGAGCGCATTCAGCCGTCCATGGCGCGAACTGCGCCGACGCCTGCACGTGCCGCACCGCGACGATCTCGGCGCCAAGCTCGAGTCGCTCGCGCGGCGGCACGTCGCGATGCGCTTCGTCTTCGCCGGCGACGACCCGGGCCGCTTCGTGCTCGCCGAAGAAGGCGGCTCGGTCGTGCCGCGCCTGCAGGGCAGCGGCGCGCTGTCGATCCAGGTCATCGACGCCGCCGATCACACGTTCACGCCGCGCTGGTCGCATCGGCCGCTGCTCGACGCGATCGCGCAGGCGCTCGCACGCTGATGTCGGCCGGCATGCCCGCCGCGCACGAACGGCCGTCGACCGAGCATCTGCCGGCGCTCGACGGCTTGCGCGGCATCGCGATTGTGCTGGTGCTGATGCATGGCTTCGATCTGATCCACGCCGAAGGCGGCATCGCGCACGCCGCCGACCTGCTGCTCGACATCGGCTGGATCGGCGTGCAGCTGTTCTTCGTGCTGTCGGGATTCCTGATCACCGGCATCCTGCTCGATACGCGCACGTCGCCGACGTACTACCGCAGCTTCTTCCTGCGCCGCGTGCTGCGCATCCTGCCGCTGTACTACGGCGTGCTGCTGGTCGCCTTCGTGATCCTGCCGCGCATCGTCGCGATGCCGCCGGACCACGGGGAGCATCAGCTGTGGCTGTGGATCTACGTGGCCAACTTCGCCGCGCCGATCGGCTACGGCGAACCGTCCTTCACGCATTTCTGGTCGCTCTGCGTCGAGGAGCAGTTCTATCTGCTGTGGCCGTTTCTGGTGCGCGGCGCGGGCCGGCGCGGCGTGATCGCGGTCGGCACGCTTCTGGTGTTCGTCGCGATCGCGAGCCGCCTGTATATCCGCCATGCCTTCGCCGAGCCGCAGATGCACGAGATGGTCTACGACTTCACGCCGTGCCGCATGGACGCGCTAGCGGTCGGCGCACTGGCCGCGGCGCTGCTGCGCGGCGAACGCGGCGCGCAGTGGATCGCGCGCATCGGCGCGACGCGCTGGATCGCCGGCGGTGTCGTCCTTCTGCTCGTCGCCCTGGCCGCCGGGCGTTTGAACCGCATCGGCGCCGGCATGCAGACCTACGGATACACGCTGATCGCGTTCGCGTTCGCCGCAGTCCTGATCGGCGCCTTGGCGCGCGAGGCGTGGCCGGCCCGCTGGCTCGGCTGGGCGCCGCTGCGCCGCTGCGGCCTGTACAGCTACGGCATGTACGTGTTCTATGCACCGCTGCACATCTTCGTCGGATTGCCGCTGATGCAACGCCTCGGCCGTGCGCCGACACTCGCCGAAGCGATCGCCTACGAGATCGCGGCCGGTATCGCCACGTTCGCGGTCGCCGCCGTGTCCTATCACGTCTACGAGCGGCGATTCCTCGCGTTGAAACCCCGACTCGCGCCGATGCCGGCGACATGAAGCTGGCCGAGCGGCGCATCGAACTCGGCGGCTCGTCCACGATCGCGATCGGCGATGCCGATGCGGACACGATCGTCGTCTTCCTGCACGGCCGCTCGATGCTGGCCGCCGACCTCGCCGCCTTCGCCCATTCGCTCGGCGTGCCTGCGTACTACCTGTTCCCCGACGCGCCGCTGCCGGCAACGCCGCGCGGGCGCTGCTGGTGGCCGCGCGACGAGGCTGCGCACGCCGCTGCCGGCGCGGCGTTCGACCGCGTCGCGACCGACCCGCCCGGCCGCGCGGCGGCTCGCGAACGGCTCGCGGCGTTTTGCGCCGGGCTACCGGCCGGCCGCCACCTCGTGCTGGTCGGCTTTTCGCAAGGTGGCATGCTGGCGATGGATGCCGTCCTGCACGGCCTGCATGTCGATGCGCTGGTGCTGCTGTCGTCTTCGCGCATCGCGTTCGCCGAGTGGCAGCCGCGCCTGCCTCGCCTGGACGGCCTGCCGATGTTGATCGCGCACGGCCGCGCGGACGCCGAACTTCCATTCGCTGCCGGCGAGGGACTGCGGGACGCGGCCCTCGCGGGCGGCGCCCGCCTGACCTGGCTGCCCTACGACGGGAGCCACGAGATTCCGCTGGTCGTCTGGCGCAGCCTGCGCGCGTTCCTGCGCGAGCGGGCGGGCCTTGCGACCGACACGAAACCGACACGAACGGGCCGCCACAACGACTGACGGCGCAAGCCGTTATGATAGGCCACTGGCCGGCGGCGTCGCCTCTTCCCTCGTGCGACGGGCAAAACCCAAGGACATCCATCCATGTGCGGAATAGTGGCTGCGACGGCACAACGCGACGTCGTTCCGATCCTGATCACCGGCCTCAAGGCGCTCGAATACCGCGGCTACGACTCCGCCGGCATTTCGGTGCTCGAAAACGGCGCCCTCGCCCGCGTGCGCGCCAAGGGCAAGGTCCGCGAGCTCGAATCGCTGTACGAAGCCGCACCGGTCGCCGGCGTCACCGGCATCGCGCACACGCGCTGGGCGACGCACGGCGTGCCGAACACGGTCAACGCGCATCCGCACGTATCGAGCGAACGCGTCGCGGTGGTCCACAACGGCATCATCGAGAACCACGTCGAACTGCGCGACGAACTGAAGACCAAGGGCTACCACTTCGATTCCGAAACGGATACCGAAGTCATCGCGCACCTGGTCGAACATGCGATCGCCGGCGGCGCCGACCTGCGCAACGCCGTCATCATGGCGACGCGTCGCCTGCACGGCGCCTACGCGATCGCGGTGATGAACCGCGACCAGCCGGGCCACGTCGTCGGCGCGCGCCGCGGCAGTCCGCTCGTGGTCGGCGTCGGCGAAGGCGAGAACTTCCTCGGCTCCGACGTGCAGGCGCTGATCAAGCAGACCAACCGCTTCGTCTACCTCGACGAAGGCGACATCGTCGAGATCACGCGCGAACAGGTCGCGATCTACGACGCCGACGGCGCGCCGGTCGAGCGCCCGGTGCGCCAGAGCGAGCTGTCCGCCGACGCGGTCGAGCGCGGCGAATACCGCCACTACATGATCAAGGAAATCCACGAGCAGCCGCGCGCCGTCGCCGACACGCTCGAGGGCCGCATTGCCGACAACCACATCCTGCCGAACATCTTCGGCGTCGATGCGGACAAGCTGCTGGCGCAGGTCAAGCACGTGCAGATCATCGCCTGCGGCACGAGCTATCACGCCGGTCTCGTCGCGCGCTACTGGCTCGAAGGCATCGCCGGCATTCCGTGCGCGGTCGAGGTCGCCAGCGAGTACCGCTACCGTCGCGCGGTCGTGCAACCGGGCACCTTGTTCCTGGCCGTCTCGCAGTCCGGCGAAACCGCCGATACGCTGGCCGCGCTGCGCGACGGCAAGCAGCGCGGCTATCTCGGCTCGATGGCGATCTGCAACGTGCCGGAGTCGAGCCTCGTGCGCGAGTCCGACCTCGTGCTGATGACGCGCGCCGGCCCCGAAATCGGTGTCGCCTCGACCAAGGCGTTCACGACGCAGCTGACCGCGCTCGCGCTGCTGGTCATCGAACTCGCGCGCATCAATGGCCTCGCCGCCGAGAAGTACACGCGCCTGGTTGCGGAACTGGCGACGCTGCCGCGCGTGATCGGCGAAGTGCTGAAGCTCGAACCGGAGATCGCCGCGCTCGCCGAGCGCTTCGTGCCGCGCCACCACGCCCTGTTCCTCGGCCGCGGCGTGCACTTCCCGGTCGCGCTCGAAGGCGCGCTCAAGCTCAAGGAAATCTCCTACATCCACGCCGAAGCGTACCCGGCCGGCGAACTCAAGCACGGCCCGCTCGCGCTGGTCGACGAGGACATGCCGGTCATCACGGTCGCGCCGAACAACCAGCTGCTCGAAAAGCTGAAGTCCAACCTCGAGGAAGTCCGCGCGCGCGGCGGCGAACTGTTCGTCTTCGCCGACACCGATGCACCGATGACGCAGACCGGCAACCGCGGCGCCGTGATCAAGGTCGCCTCCGGCGGCAACCTGATCGCACCGGCCGTGTTCACCGTGCCGCTGCAGATCCTCGCGTACCACGTCGCCGTGCTGCGCGGCACCGACGTCGATCAGCCGCGGAATTTGGCGAAGTCGGTGACGGTGGAGTAACCCTGGGTGCCGTTTGCCGAACAGGCCTACGGCTCAAATTCGATGAAGTCCTCGACGGCGCATCGAAACCAAGCCCAGAAATCCGGAAACGTCGCACGCTGCTCCCATCCGGGAGATGCAAAATCATGGATGATTGCCACTTCGTAGCTGTGCCCTTTGGGCACGAAGCAAGCGATGTCGTCGTTATCTTGGCGGCGAGCAAACGGAACGAGCACACGCGATCGATATCGCTCGCGAAGGCCGTCCAGCGTCGCTTGAAGCAGTTCGGCGTCCGGCAGATACCACGGCTCGAGATTGACGACGCCCAGTTTCGCCGCCCTGAGAAACTGCGCCGGATACGAGAATCTGCGGGGCAATTCGGCGAAACTCAGTAGCGCGGGCGATGTCTTCATATTGGCTCAATAGATTGCGGCGTTATTCGGGTCGGTAGAGCAACACCCGGCCTCGGACGGTATTCCAAGCGCGGATATCCCTCAAGGCACGCGATCGAGCGATCGAAAAGGACGCCGAACGAGCTTCGTCCGAAGCACTCGACGTACGCGCTTGGGTCCGCACGGCAAGCTTGCGATCGCGTCGCCAGGAACGACGTCGAGGTGCAGGCCTCGGGGTGAACATCGATCACGGCCACGATCGAACCCGCGCCGCCGCGGTTAGACTTGCGCTACGCCCTCCACGGAACCCCCACCTTGCGCATCTGCGTCTACTGCGCCTCGAGCGAACACTGCCCCCGCATCTACCACGACGCGACGGCCGATCTCGGCCGCACGCTGGCCGAGGCCGGCTGCACGATCGTCTACGGCGGCGGCGCGGTTGGACTGATGGGTTCGCTCGCGAATGCCGCGCTTGCCGCGGGCGGCGAAGTGATCGGCATCATTCCGCGCTTCATGATCGAGGTCGAATGGCAGCATCCGGGCCTGGCCAACCTGGAGGTCGTCGAGGACATGCGCGAGCGCAAGCATCGCCTGCTGACCGGTTCGGACGCGGTGATCGCGCTGCCGGGCGGCAGCGGCACGCTGGAGGAACTGTTCGAGGCGATGACGCTGAAGCGCCTCGGCCTGTATTTCAATCCGATCGTGCTGCTCGACACCAACGGCTTCTATGCGCCGTTGCAGCGCTTCCTCGAGCAGACCGTCGAGCAGCGCTTCATGAATCCGCAGCACCTGAAGATGTGGACGCTGGTCGAACGCGTCGACCAGGTGCTCGAAGCGATCCGCGATGCTCCGGCCTGGGGCGAGGACGCACGCAACTACGCCGCGGTGCGCTGAGCGCTCAGTCGAAGCGGCTGATCTCGCGGTCGCCGTCGCCGTGCGCGGCGGAGTCGGCGTCCGGATCGTCGAACAGGCCGTTCGCCGGCGCCTCGTCCGACGCGGAAGCTTCCGTCGTCGCCACGGCGGACGGCTCGCTCGCGGCCTTCTGCTTTTCCCAGCGCGTGCGGATCGGATTGGCCGACTCGGCCGACTCCAGCGTGCTGAGCAGCGTTTGCTTCTGCTCCTCGGGCAGCTCGGCCCAGTGGCAGTCGGCCAGCGCGCCGGCCATCGAGTACAGGAGGTTCAAACTCGGCCGGAAGCCGGCCCGCTTGACCTTGAGGAATGCCTCGACCGGACCGATCCGCGCCAAGTCCTCGGTCGTGCGCACGCCGACCTGGCGCAGCCATGCGGCGGACTTCGGACCGACATTGCGGATCTTGACGTCGCGAGCACTCATGCAGGTTCCCTCTCGATAGGCGTGGTCATCGCAGCGACTCGACGAAGATCGCGCACAGGGCCTCCATGCCGGCACGGTCGTCGGCGTCGAAGCGTGCGAAACGGGGGCTGTCGACGTCCCAGACGCCGATCAGCTGCGCGCCGTCGAAGAGCGGCACGACGATCTCCGAGTTCGAGGCGCTGTCGCAGGCGATATGCCCGGCGAACGCGTGCACGTCCTCGACGACCTGCGTCTGGCGCGTGGCCGCGGCGGTGCCGCACACGCCCTTGCCGAGCGCGATGCGGATGCAGGCCGGCTTGCCTTGGAACGGCCCCACGACCAGTTCCTTGCCGTCGAAGAAATAGAATCCGCACCAGTTGATGTCCGGCAGCGCGTGCCACACGAGCGCCGCGAAGTTGGCCGCGTTGGCGACGCGGTCGCGTTCGCCGGCGAGCAGCCCACGTGCCTGCCCGGCAAGTTCTGCGTACAGTTCCGCCTTGCTGGCGGCTTCGATCGGGGTGGCGCTGAACATCGGTGATTCCTGAATAGGACCGCCATTGTATACGCCTGCCGGCACGCGCGTTCCGCTGGCATACTGCCGGCGCTTTCCACGGCCAGCCCATGCACGAAGACCCGCGCTACGACGACCAAGGTTTCCGCGTGCGCGGCGCGCAGCCGACGCGCCTGGACGCCTTCGTCGATGCCGCGTTCGCGTTCGCCGTGACCTTGCTGGTGATCGCGATCGGCCACGTGCCCTCGTCGGTGCAGGAACTCGAACAGGCGATGCGCGGCGTGCCGGCGTTCGCCGCGAGCTTCTTCGTGATCGCGCGGTTCTGGAAGGCGCATCGCGACTGGTCGCGGCGCTTCGGCATCGAGGACGGGTTCAGCCTGCGCCTGAGCCTGCTGCTGGTGTTCGTGACGCTGGTCTACGTGTATCCGCTGCGCATGGTCGCGACGATGGTGCTCGGCATGCTGAGCGACGGTTTCCTGGCCGAGCAGCGGCTCGACTTCGGCAGCGTCGGCGAATTGCGCACGCTGTACGTGACCTTCGCGATCGGCTACGCGGTCACGGTGACGACGTTGGCGCTGCTCTATCGGCATGCGCTGCGCCTGGCCGATACGCTCGCTCTGTCGCCGCGCGAGCGGGTGATGACGCGCACGACGTTCCTTCGCTATGCATGGTTCCTCGGCGTGTCGCTGCTGTCGCTGCTGCTGGCGTTGACGCTGCCGATGAGCAATGAACAGCCGATCTACTATTCGGTGCCGGGTACGGTCTACGTGTTGATCTATCTGATCCGGCCGATCCTGGGCCGGCGCGAACGCGCCGAGCTCGCCGTGCTCGAACCGGCGGCCGCGTGAGCGCGCACGGCGTGTTCGTCACCGGCACCGACACCGGCGTCGGCAAGACGCATGCGAGCTGTGCGCTGCTCGCCGCGCTGCGCGCGCGCGGGCTGCGCGCGACCGGCATGAAGCCGGTCGCCAGCGGCTGCCGCGAAACGCCGGCGGGCCTGCGCAACGACGACGCCGAAGCGTTGATCGCGGCGAGCGCGCCGATGCCACCCTCCTACGACGACTGCAACCCGTACGCATTCGCGCCGCCGATCGCGCCGCACATCGCGGCACGCGCGATCGGCATCGACGTGCGGCTCGAACCGATGCTCGCCGCGCACGCCCGCCTGGCGCGGGCGGCCGATCGCATCGTCGTCGAAGGTGTCGGCGGCTGGATGGCGCCGCTGTCGGAGACGCTGATGCAAGCCGATCTCGTCCGCGCGCTCGATGTGCCGGTGATCCTCGTCGTCGGCCTGCGCCTGGGCTGCCTCAGCCATGCGCTGCTCAGCGCGCGCGCGATCGCCGCCGACGGCGCACTCCTGGTCGGCTGGATCGCCAATCGCATCGATCCGGAGATGGCGGAGGTCGATGCCAATCTCGCGACGCTGCGGGCGCGCATCGACGCGCCGCTGCTCGGCGTGCTCGACCACGTCGCCGATCGATCGCCCACGGGCGCACTCGAAACGGCGACGCTGTAGGCGGTGCGCGAGATGCCGCGTTCGATCCCCGCGACCACGCTTGCGCGCCGGCTTCCCTGGCTGCTGGCGGCGGCCGGATTCGTCTT
>Ga0207671_10005493_pt1 | contig 11661 bp, 9 predicted proteins | sample KBSC24metaG_FD_184352 | JGI IMG/M metagenome (GOLD analysis project Ga0207671, IMG submission 184352) | Corn rhizosphere microbial communities from Kellogg Biological Station, Michigan, USA - KBS C2-4 metaG (SPAdes) (version 2) | ecosystem: Host-associated > Plants > Roots > Rhizosphere > Soil... | reverse complement strand
TGCAGAATGACGAGTGCGGAAGTTAAAGCGCATGAAGATTTTTGTCTGAACCCGAATTCATAGAATTAAGGAATTATTAGAATTTAAAAGACAATTCGATAAATTCGTTAATTCAAAAAATTCGAGTTCAGACATTTTCCTTAATTTCGAGATAATCAAATCCGAAATCGAAAATCCGACTTCCGAAATCAAAATGAATTACTATACCATCCAGCCACCTTTAGCATTGCAGCCTTACGTAAGGTGCTTTTGGGTGCTGGAGCATGAATTAGGCGCGGATGAAGATTCATACGTTTATCGCTCGGTAGCGGATGGCTGCGTGGAGATGGTTTTTCATTATCAAAGCGCTTTTGATGAGTTGGTTACGGACGGGGTGGCACATAACTGGTTATCCGGTATGCATTTTCAATCGAGCAAATTCCGGAGGTTCGAAACCCGGCAAAGTTTCGGGATTTTCGGGGCGTATATTTATCCTTTTGCTGTTCCTGTTCTTTTTAATATCCCTTCGGCGGAAACAAGCAATGAAATGCTCGGCCTGGATGTTTTTCTTGGGCAGGAAGGCCCTGAACTTGAAGAACGGATGATGCTTGCGGGCTGCAATTATAAGCGGGCGGAAATATTGTCGGGCTATTTGTACAAACGTTTGCTGAACGTGAAAAGTAAAGAGTTAACCATCGCGACAGCAATAAAGCATGTAATATATACCGACGAAATAAATACCGTTGAGCAGCTGGCTTCCCGTTTTAATTTTTCCGAACGGCAGTTCAACCGCAAGTTTAAGGAGTATGCGGGCTTCAGTCCCAAAATGTATATGCGGCTAACCCGGCTGAACAAGGCAATAAAACAGCAGGTTACCGATAAACCTTTAGGCCAGGTAGCCTATGAGTGCGGGTATTACGACCAGTCGCATTTTATACATGAACTTAAAGAATTTACCGGCTATCATCCTTCCTTTTATTTTTCGGGCAAAGCTGAAGGCACCGAGTGGCTTTATATTTAACATGTCTGATATTTACAATTAAGTATATTCCTCCGGCTTTACTTTTGTTTTAAAAGAACCCATTATGAAAAATGTAAGTATCCCCGAAGGTTATCCGCAGCTGATGCCTTATTTAATTGTAGAAAACGCCGCAAAGTTTATTGACTTCACCCAAAACGTTTTTGGCGCCGCCGAAAAATTCAAAACCATGCGCGATGAGCAAACCATTATGCATGCCGAAGTAAGCATAGGCGACAGCGTAATTATGCTCGCCGATGCTACAGAACAATACGCGCCGCAAAACGCCGGTATGTTTTTGTACGTAGATGATTGCGATAAGCTATTTAAAAAGGCTATAGATAACGGGGCAACCGAAGTAATGCCGCCCGCCGACCAAAACTATGGCCGCAGCGCAGGGATTAAGGATCCGTTTGGTAATACGTGGTGGATAACGAGCGTTTGATTGTCTGAACCCGAATTTATAGAATTAAGGAATTAACAGAATTTTGCCTGAAAAGATAAAGCGGCTGTTACCTATATTTAAAATCCAAATATCACAAAAAATGCGAATCAGCTATCTTAAAAGCTGATTCGCATTATAATTTTTTCTAACCCTTTTTCTTTCCGGACTACGACTAATTCTTTAAGCTCAACTCTTTACTCTGCATCATTTTGCGCAGGTTGTTCAGCGCATAACGCATACGGCCAAGGGCGGTATTGATGCTTACATCGGTAATGTCGGCAATTTCTTTAAAGCTCATATCGCCAAAGTGGCGCATAATCAAAACTTCCTTTTGCTCGGCCGGCAGTAAATGAATTAAGGTCTTAAGATCGCGGTAGGTTTGTTCGCGCACCATTTTATCCTCGGTACTCTCGTCATAATGACCAAGTACCTCAAAAATATCAAAATCATCGCCGTTACTTACCATTGGCGCACGCTTTTCGCGGCGGAAATGGTCTATCACCAGGTTATGCGCTATGCGCGTTACCCATGGTAAAAACTTACCTTCCTCGTTATACTTCCCGGCCTTTAAAGTATTTATCACCTTTATAAAAGTATCCTGGAAAATATCCTCGGCGAGGTATTCGTCCTTTACAAGCAAATAAATAGAAGTGTATATTTTTGATTGATAGCGGCGGATTAACTCTACCAATCCTCCCTCATCACCTGCAACGTAGAGATGGATTAAATCCTGGTCACTCTTCAATTGAAAATCCATAGAAAAACTACTAACTTAGTTAATTAAGAAATCTGTTCAAGTAGAGTTTTATCTATAGCGCTATCTTTTAGGGATTAACAATATTTGTTATCCCAAATAAAGCAAATAATCGTGTAAAAAGCAAATATTATTTCTCGCAAAAATGTTACAAACGAATATTTAACATTTTTTAACAATTCTTCGCACAATAAATGAGCGGTGCCCGATGTTGCGAAATTGATTTTGTCAGTCCAAAGCAAGGTGTGCAATAAATTGCAAATTAACCACATACATTTCTTAAACTCATTTGGATTCTGCTAATTTTTTTAGGATTTTTGCACTCGCAAAAAGTTCATGGTTAATAGTTCATGGTTCATAGCCGAACGGTTGATGGTTTTAGGTTATGGCTTGTGTGGGAATATTAATTGCCGCAAACTACTGCAGCTGCCATGAACTATGAACCATGAACTATGAACTCAATAAACGAAGCAGAAAAAGACCCCCAACATCATATTATTATAAAAGGCGCGCGGGTGCACAACCTGAAGAATATGGACGTGGCCATACCCAAGAATAAGCTGGTGGTTGTTACGGGCATGTCGGGTTCGGGTAAGTCGTCGCTGGCTTTTGATACGCTTTATGCCGAAGGACAGCGCCGTTACGTGGAGAGCCTCTCGGCCTATGCACGCCAGTTTTTAGGCCGTATGAATAAGCCTGATGTTGACTATATAAAAGGTATTGCGCCGGCCATCGCTATCGAGCAAAAGGTAATTACCTCTAACCCGCGCTCAACCGTAGGCACCTCGACCGAGATTTACGATTACTTGAAGCTGCTGTTTTCGCGCATCGGTAAAACTATCTCCCCTGTTTCCGGGCAGGTTGTAAAAAAGGATTCGGTTACCGATGTTATCAATTTTATCATGACCCTGCCCGATGAAACGCAGGTAACTATATTATGCCCCTTGCATCCGCACAATAACCGCAGCCTGAAAGAAGAGTTGGCGGTGCTGATGCAAAAAGGTTTTGTACGTGTTGAGTTTCGCGGCAAGCTGGCCAGGATTGAAGACCTGCTGGAGGATATGAGCATTGTGGATGATGGGAGCTGGCTTCAGGAAGAGGTGAAAGCGGAAAGCGGAAAGACCAAAGCTAAAAGCAAAAAGGCTAAAGCTGAAAGCGCTGAGGCTGAATCTCACGTCTCAAATCTCATATCTCAAATCTCTACCACAGTTCGTATCGTTATCGACCGCGTTACTAAAAATACCGAGGACGAAACGGTCAGTCGTTTGGGTGATTCTATTCAGACTGCTTTTTTTGAAGGCAAGGGTGATTGCTATATAAGGTATAAAGAGCAGGATGCAGAGGCTGAAACCGAACGTTTTTTCTGCGACAGGTTTGAGCTGGACGGAATCAAGTTTGAAGAGCCTACGCCGAATTTCTTCAGCTTTAACAATCCTTATGGGGCCTGCAAACGCTGTGAGGGCTATGGCAAGGTTATCGGCATTGATGCCGACCTGGTAATCCCCGACAAAAGCAAAAGCATTTACGAGGGCGCAATTGCCCCATGGCGCGGTGAGAAGATGCGCGAGTGGAACGACAGGCTGGTAAAAAGCGCCCTGAAATTCGACTTCCCTATCCATCGCCAATATAATTTCCTTACCGAACCGGAACAACGCTTGCTTTGGACAGGTAACCAGTATTTTCAGGGACTAGACTCCTTTTTTAAGGAAATGGAGGAGCAAACCTACAAGATACAATACCGCGTTTTGCTGTCGCGATACAGGGGCAAAACTACCTGCCCGGAATGTAAGGGAAGCCGCTTGCGCCAGGATGCCGCTTATGTGAAGATAAATGGCAAGTCGATAACTGATATCGTATTGATGCCGCTGGATAAGGCGCTGGAATTTTTCGGTACTATCGAACTAAATGAAACCGATACCAAAATCGGCAAGCGTTTGCTGATGGAGATAACCAATCGCTTGTCGTTTTTAAATGATGTAGGCTTGAGCTATTTAACACTTAATCGTTTATCAAATACGCTTTCCGGCGGTGAATCGCAACGCATTAACCTGGCGACATCATTGGGCAGTAGCCTGGTGGGGTCGGTTTATGTATTGGATGAGCCAAGCATCGGCCTGCATCCGCGCGATACGCAAAGATTGATTAGTGTTTTAAAGTCCTTACGTGATGTAGGTAATACGGTATTGGTGGTAGAGCACGAGGAAGAAATAATGAAGGCCGCTGACCATATCCTGGACATTGGCCCCGAAGCTGGTACCCACGGCGGTAATCTGATATTTACCGGAACTTATGATGAGATTATAAAGGATGATAACAGCCTTACCGGTCGTTATTTGAGTGGCAAGGAAGAAATTGCCATCCCAAAGATGCGCCGCAAATGGCACGACTTTATAGAGATAAAGGGCGCCCGCGAAAATAACCTGAAACATGTAACTGCCAAGTTTCCGCTTGGCGTATTAACGGTGGTCACCGGCGTATCCGGCTCAGGTAAGACAAGTTTGGTAAAACGCATTTTAGCGCCTGCTTTGCAAAAAACGCTGGGTAATTACAATGCCGAGCAAACCGGCGCTTATGACGCTATAGAAGGCGATTACCAGAAAATAGAGCAGGTGGAGATGGTTGATCAAAATCCAATCGGCCGCTCGTCGCGTTCCAATCCGGTTACTTATGTTAAGGCGTGGGACGAAATCCGTAACCTGTATGCATCTCAGCCCGCAGCAAAAGCAGCAGGTTTAAAACCATCGGCATTTTCATTTAACGTGGAGGGTGGCCGCTGCGATACCTGCCAGGGTGAGGGTGAAGTTAAGATAGAAATGCAGTTTATGGCCGATATCTTCCTGACCTGCGAAACCTGCGGTGGCCAGCGCTTTAAGCAGCATATTCTTGACATCACTTACAACGAAAAGAATGTTTCGGAAGTGCTGAACATGACGATTGAGGAAGGCCTGGAGTTTTTTGCCAAAGAGCCTAAAATCATCGCCAAAATAAAACCGTTGATGGATGTGGGTTTGGGCTACGTGCAGTTGGGGCAATCATCAAACACCCTGTCCGGCGGCGAGGCACAGCGCATCAAGCTGGCGTCGTTCCTGGTAAAGGGGAATAATACCCATAAAACGCTGTTCATTTTTGATGAGCCGACTACTGGCTTGCACTTTGCCGATATTAAAAAGCTGCTCAAATCATTCGATGCACTGCTCGAGCACGGCAATACCATTGTCGTTATCGAACATAACATGGACGTTATCAAATGCGCCGATTGGATTATCGATATCGGCCCCGAAGGCGGCGACCGCGGCGGCCAGGTGGTATTTGAAGGCGTACCGGAAGATTTGATTAAGAAGAAGGATAGCTATACGGGGGAGTTTTTAAGAGAGAGATTTTTGTGATTAGGTGATTAAAATGATTACACCGACCAGGAAGCTATAATCGGTGTAATCAATGCCTAACATGCTTCTTCTTTATAGTTGTTTATATCTAAGTTGCTCTAACTCGGCATTGAGCTCCGCTATTAATTCTTTTTCAGTAGGTAGATATAACTTGTACTTGGACGCAAATATTTGTTTGCTTTCCTTGAGTACCGAATATTTGACTATTGTTTCGTTTTTTTCGGTACATAAAATAAGTCCTATAGTTGGGTTGTCTGATTCCTGTTTTACCTGGTCTTCATAATAGCGCACATACAAATCCATTTGCCCTATGTCCTGGTGCGACAGCTTGCCGACTTTTAGATCAACCAAAATAAAGCATTTCAAAATATAGTTGTAAAACACCAGGTCTATATAGAAATGGTCATCATCAGCCGAGATCCGTTTTTGCCGGGCGACGAAGCTAAAACCCTTGCCCAATTCTAACAAAAACAGCTGTAGCTTATTTAGCAATTCGGTTTCCAATTCCCTTTCGTATAGCGTCGCATTGGGCTGTAATTGCAAAAACTCGAGTATATAAGGGTCTTTTACAAAATCAAGGATAGTTGGCTTATCCTGGAAGTTTTCTTTTTGTGCATGAGCGGTAATGGCTTTCTTATCTTTAGATGAAAGTAATCGTTGAAAATATAGGTAGTTGATCTGTCTCTCCAGGGTGCGGGTGCTCCAATTTTGTTCAGCAGCTTCGTTCATATAATAGCTTCGGGCATCTGGGCTTTCCACTTTCATCAGAAATCGGTAATGAGTCCAGCTTAATTCGTGACGCAGTGCGTCACGAATTAAAAATGCATGGTAAAACAAACGCATATTGCGCAGGTTGCTTTCGTCAAACCCTTTGCCAAATTCATTTGATAGCTGTATTGATAATTTTTTAAGCACTCCTTGTCCAAACGCAGCCTTTTTACTGCCCGATTGTTCTTCCTCCACAATTCTCTTTCCGATTTCCCAGTACGCTATCGCCATCGAAAAATTGACGGCCCTTACGGCATTACTTCTCGCTTGCTCTAATATGTTTTAATATCAGCATATAGCCCGCTTTTACTTATTTCCATATTTCTGCGTTTGGTGTATCGTCAGTTTTAATTCTTTTAAGACGTTCCGGTATTTACAAATCTAATCTTTTCGGATTTATTATAAATGACCTTATTCAGCGGCCCTGAAAACAAAAAGACAAAGCTTTTCCATTTGGAAATGCTAACTTAGTTTCAAATAAAAATGCAAGTAATAAAAGGGATAATAGACAGGCGAATTTTAATAAATTTCGCTGTCGATCCGGAAGTTGTCAAAACGTTCCTGCCTGCGCCATTCAGCCCAAAAATCATTCACGGAAAAGCAATTGCCGGCATCTGCTTGATAAGATTAAAAGATGTAAGGCCGAAAGGTCTGCCCGCTATCATTGGTTTTAGCTCTGAAAATGGGGCGCATCGCATTGCCGTAGAATGGGTGAAAAACGGGGAAAAGAAAGAGGGGGTTTATATTCCACGAAGGGATACTTCATCAGGTTTTAATGCTTTAACTGGCGGCAGACTATTTCCTGGTCGTCACTACCGTGCAAAATTTGACGTTGCTGAAAAAGACGGACATTATCACGTTGCCTTTAAAAGTTCGGATGGGACGATCATCAGTGTGGATGCCGATATAGCAGATGAGTTGCCAAAGAGTTCCGTATTTAAGAATTTGGATGAAGCATCTGCATTTTTCAGAACAGGTTCGACAGGGTTCTCGCCAAATGGCAATGGCTACGATGGTTTATTGCTCAATACTTACACGTGGGATATGAAACCACTGAAAGTGAGTAATTTAAAATCGACATTTTTTGAAGACGAAAAAGTTTTTCCTAAGGGTTCCGTCAATTTTGATAACGCTCTACTGATGACTCATATAGAGCACGAATGGTCTTCAGTGCCCGATGTGTCAAAAACCTACGGGGTATAGAAAAGCCCCGTAAGTTTTATCACACGCTTCGTGGTTTGTTATTAATACATATACCTTACAAATGCCTCCATCGCTTCATACTCCGCCATGCCGAGCTTATCATAAGCGTGTGCAGTTTCTTTGGTACGATCTTCTGCTCTTACCCAAAACTCCCTTGCGTCGTCACCCGGGAACACAGGACGGTCTTTTTGTGATTGATGTTTGAAGATGGCATTACGCTTTCTTACTACTTCCTGCGGAGATAGTGGTACGGCCATTTCAATCTCCCATGTTTCGAACTCCAGCCAGGCGCCGCGGTACATCCACAGCCAGCAATCTTTAACCCAGTCTTCGGTTTCACGCAGGCGCCTTAAAGCTGCCAGCACGATGTTGAAACAAACCAGGTGAGTACCGTTCGGGTCTGCAAAATCGCCGGCTGCAAATATTTGTTGGGGTTTTATTTTTTGGAGCAAATCCATGGTGAGCTTGATGTCAGCTTCGCCTGCGGTGTTCTTTTTGATTTTACCGGTTTCATAAAACGGTAAGGCCATAAAATGGATATGGTCGTCTTCCAAACCTGCATATCGTGCACCCGAAATAGCTTCCGTTTTGCGGATAAAACCCTTTACGTTGCGGATTTCGTCAGTATCTATCTGGTTAGGTTTTTTGGTTGGGATAAAGGCACGCATGTCCTCATATACCTTCTTCAATTTGGTATTATCCTCACCAATACTTTGGTTAAAATCGATGGCAAACTCTACGAAACGCAAAACATCATCGTCCCAAACCGCAGTGTTGCCCGATGTTTGATAAGCTACATGCACATCATGGCCCTGGTCGACCAAACGAATAAACGTACCGCCCATAGAGATAACATCATCATCCGGGTGCGGTGAGAAAATAATTGACTGCTTGCGAGCAGGTAAAGCTCTTTCTGGACGCTGGCTGTCGTCAGAATCCGGCTTACCACCCGGCCAGCCGGTTATGGTATGCTGCAATTGGTTAAATATGTCGATATTGATATTGTAAACAGGCCCCTGCTCAACTGCAAGCTGCGCCATACCGTGACTGTTGTAATCTTCTTCGGTGAGCTTCAGGATTGGTTTACCCAGCGTGTCAGCCAGCCAGATGACGGCTTTCTTTTTCAGGTTGTTTTCCCAAACGCAGTCTTTTACCAGCCATGGTGTATTAAAACGGGTAAGCGATGAAGCGGCGGGTTGATCAAGCACGAACTCTACATTATCTGATAACTGCAAATAAGTAGCAGGTACTTCACCCGAAATTTCACCTTCTACCGCTTTTTTTACAATCGGCGCTTTTTTCTGGCTCCAGGCCATCAGGACAATTTCACGGGCTTTGAAAATGGTACCGACGCCCATGGTGATGGCTTTGGTAGGTACGTTTTGTTTGCCACCGAAATCACGCGAGGCATCGCTGCGGGTCAAATCATCCAAAGTAACTAAACGTGTGCCCGAATTTGGTGCAGAACCTGGTTCGTTAAACCCAATGTGACCTGTACGACCGATACCCAGTACCTGTAAGTCCAGGCCGCCAAGGGCAGTTATTTTTTTCTCATATTCCAAACAAAAGGCAGCCACAGCATCCTGCTCAAGCGTACCATCGGGTATGTGTACATTATTTTTATCGATATCTATGTGGCTGAACAAATTTTCATTCATAAAGGTCACGTAGCTTTGGGCGGCGTTGGGCTGCATCGGGTAGTATTCGTCCAGGTTAAAAGTAATCACGTTCTTAAACGACAGGCCTTCTTCTTTGTGTAACCTTACCAGCTCGGCATACACACCAATCGGTGTAACACCGGTAGCAAGGCCGAGCACTGTTTTCTCACCGGCTGCAGCTTTGCTTTTTATCAAATCAGCAACGCGGTGAGCAACAGCAATGGATGCTACTTGCTGGTTTTCGTACACCGTTACCGGTAGTTTTTCATAACGTGTTTCCTCTAATAAATTTAATCGCGCCATTTTTTAGTTTGGTTGTGTTTTGGGTAAAATCGATTGAAAAAGTCACTACAAAGAAAATCCCCGCCTGGGCGAGGATTTTTCAAACCAATTTAACTATAATTCCCCTTACCGACATAAGGCTGATATAAAGTTCTCTTTTAAGTATGCAGTGCATTATCTATACAAACTTAATAAAGTTATTTTTTAAAATCAAATACTTTTTAAATTTTTTTAATAAGTGTTATTTGCACTGTTATTTTAACCTCTTTGCATTTTTTCCCGTAGGGGCGTATCGCATACGTCCTAGAATAGCGGCAGGCGCGAATTGCCTATATGGCGTGGTTTATCGCATAGGGCGTATTCGATACGCCCCTACCGAAATCATTATTATTTCCCCATATTTTAACCTCAATCAATCATACTTTAACCTGTTTTTGTAACACTATTGACATTAATGGCTAATTATCAATTATGTTGTTAATTTAGCTGTATTAACTGACTCAAACATCCAGATGAAAAAACTGCTCACCTTAGCTGCATTTGTGCTTTTATGCGCTTATGCCAAAGCACAAACCGCGCCCGACACCGGCTACATCAGGGAACATTACACCAAAATGGAGAAATACATCCCCATGCGCGATGGTAAAAAACTGTTCACTTCGATATATGTCCCTAAAGACCAATCGAAGAAATATCCGTTCCTGATGACGCGTACGCCTTATACGGTTTCGCCTTATGGTGAGAATAACTACCGTAAGTCGCTGGGACAAAACTCACTGCTGGAAAAGGATGGCTTTATATTTGTCTACCAGGATGTACGCGGCAAATGGATGAGCGAAGGTGATTTTATTGACGTTCGCCCAAACGTAGATAATAAAAAAGGACAAGAGGTAGATGAAAGCTCGGATACCTACGATACCATCGACTGGCTGCTCAAAAATATCCCTAACAATAATGGCAAAGTTGGTGTGGAGGGGATTTCCTATCCCGGTTTCTATTCAACAGCTACCTTACCTAATGCGCATCCCGCATTAAAAGCCGTATCACCACAGGCCCCTGTTACCGATTGGTTTATTGGCGACGATTTTCACCATAACGGCGCCTTGTTTGTGATGGACGCTTTTTCGTTTATTACCAGCTTTGGTGTTCCAAGGCCTAAGCCGATTACGCCTGCCCAGTTTAAAACCGGCATCAAATTTAAATACAACGACAACTATGAGTTTTACCTGAAACTGGGCGCGCTGCCAAATTATAAGAAATATTACTTCGGCGATTCGGTTAAGTTTTGGAACGATATGATGGCGCACCCGAACTATGACAAGTTCTGGCAGGATATGAACATCCGCCCGCACCTTAAAAATATAACCCCGGCTACCATGACCGTTGGCGGTTTTTTTGATGCGGAAGATTGCTTTGGCGCGCTACACGTGTACGAAGCGTTGGAAAAACAAAACCCGCAAAGTCATAAAAACATGCTGGTTATGGGCCCATGGTATCATGGCGGCTGGGAAGCTAAAGACATCCAGCACTTCGGCGACCAGGATTTCGGCTCAAATACCAGCCAGTGGTTCCGTGAAAACCTGGAATTGCCCTTCTTTAAATATTACCTGAAAGATGAAGGAGAAATGAACCTGCCCGAAGCAGCCATATATATCAGCGGCAGCAATCATTGGGAAAAGTTCAGCAAATGGCCACCTGAAAACTCGACTACAAAAACTTTATACTTCCACGCTAACGGAAAGCTTTCATTCGATGTTCCTGCGGCAGGGGAAGGCTTCGATGAGTACGTAAGCGACCCTGCCGCACCGGTTCCTTACCAGGATGGTGTAGGCAAACGCGGCCGTACCCGTGAATACATGCTGGATGACCAGCGTTTTGCAAGTCGCCGCCCGGATGTTAAAGTTTTCCAAACCGACACGCTAAGCAGCGATATTACATTAACAGGGCCGGTAGTTGCCGATCTGCTAACCTCTATCAGCACAACCGATGCAGATTATGTGGTTAAACTGATAGATGTTTTCCCTGATAATTATCCAAACCCAACACCAAATCCTAAAAATATTGCCATGGCGGGCTACCAGATGCTGGTACGCGGCGAGATCTTTAGAGGCAAATACCGCAACTCGTTCGAGAAACCTGAACCATTTGTGCCGGGCAAGGTTACAGAG
>Ga0207671_10005483_pt1 | contig 11672 bp, 8 predicted proteins | sample KBSC24metaG_FD_184352 | JGI IMG/M metagenome (GOLD analysis project Ga0207671, IMG submission 184352) | Corn rhizosphere microbial communities from Kellogg Biological Station, Michigan, USA - KBS C2-4 metaG (SPAdes) (version 2) | ecosystem: Host-associated > Plants > Roots > Rhizosphere > Soil... | reverse complement strand
GTTATTGTAAGACAACACAACTATAATCCACAGTAAAATTTCGATGACAGACAACCTAATTCCGCAGACTATCGTAGCTTTGATAATAACACCATTAACAAATCAAAACAATCTCACCATGATCAAGAAATATTATTGCCTGTCTTTTTTAATTTTCAGCTTTTCACTCCTGGCAACCCAGTCGGGCTTCGCCCAATCAAAGATGTTGACAAAAGGAGATGCAGCACCTGTATTTAACGCCCCTGCCAGCCTGGCCGGTAAGGAATTTGATTTTTCATTAAAAAAATCCCTTGCTAAAGGGCCGGTTGTAGTTTACTTCTATCCTTCTGCTTATACCGGCGGCTGCGATGCGGAAGCGCATGCCTTCGCCGAAATGAAAGATAAATTTACAGCGGCAGGAGCCACCATTATCGGTGTATCCGGAGACGATATTAAGCGACTGAATGTATTTTCTTCTGATCCGAATTACTGCGCAGGCAAGTTCGCAGTTGCGTCAGACGCGGAAGGCAAAATTGCAGAAACCTATGGCCTGGCGATGGCATCATCGAAGCCTGGAATGAAAGACGTGCGTGGTTTGGAACTTAACCACGGTTTTATCCCGCGGACCACTTATGTCATTGGTAAAGACGGTAAAATTATAGCGGTCTTTTCGTCAGCAACCGATCACATTTCACCTACCGACCATGTTGAAAAATCACTGGCGATTGTACAAGGACTATAATTCAAGGACTCGGACTCCAATTTGTCCTGCGCCGCTATCAAAGGCCTCAAGTCGAAAGATTTGAGGCTTTTGTTTGAAATTGATTTTTCGAATGTTCGGTTTCGGATTTTAATGTCTGAACCGGAATTAACAGAATTTAAGAATTAGCTGAATTCGGTTAATTCACAGCATTTTAAAAATCCTGGTTCAGGCAATCTGATCGGATAATTCCCTTCTACGCACCATATACAAAATCCACCCAAAAGGAATCAACCAGATAAAATCATTCAGCAAATTGACATATAGGAATTTGGCTGTTAGTTCGCCGGTTGCGATATAGTAAACTGCACCGATAGGCCCTAAAACTTTTCCAATAAAACCGACCAATATTAAGGGCCAATATTTTACCGGGTCTTTGGAAGCGAAATAATAAGCGATGCCGTAAGTGCCTACCAGCATGCCGACGCATTTTAAGATGATGAGCAGAAAAGGGGTCGACGGATTGCCGAATAAGAGGACTTGCGGATAGAGCGAGATCACGATGCCCCAAATGCAATTATAGATTGCTGCCAGCAACATGATGAGTTTCGCCCATTTGAGTTTTGACATTTTAGTTGGGGGTAAAGGTGAAAGGATAAAGGTAAAAGGTTTTTTGATTGACATACTTAGTCCTGAAATACATTTACTGTTTCACCTGTTTCAAAGTGTTTCACTTTTTTGGTGAAACAGCTAGATAGTAATTTTAAAACATTAAAAAAGGCCGTTCTTGATATCAAAAACGGCCTTTTTTAATTGAATGTATGTTGTTTCGGGGTGTTTCACCTGAAACACTATTTGCTTTTCCAAACGTTGTTTTTAAGATCGATATCCGGTAATTCGTGGCCGGGGTCTAATACGATACTTTTGATAGCCGACTTGGAAGGGTATTTGAATTTCCATACCCCGCCGCGCTGCCAAACGTTTACGGGCAGGTGCAGTGTTTCGGTGGTCCCGTTTTCCTGGGTGATAAGCAGGTCGACAGGCATGGCCATTTTTTCTTTGTTCACTATTGTAATGATTGCGCCCTGGGCTGCATCGTTGTTCACATAATCAACTGCTTGTACAGATTGATCGATCTTCCAGGTGGTAAAGAACCATGATTTCCAGAACCAGTTGAGATCCTCGCCTGAGGCATCATTCATCGTGCGGAAGAAGTCGTATGGCAGCGGGTGTTTCATGGCCCAGTGCTTCACGTATTCGTTAAAGGCATAATCGAAACGGTCGTGACCTAGTACTACATTCCGAAGCATATCCAGTCCTAATGCGGTTTTAACATAATATTGACCGTAATCGCGCAGGCCGATAGCTTCTGGAGGGGTCATTAACGGGTCCTTGCTGTTCTTGAACTGGCGCAGGATTTTCTGTGCCTGTTTGGACGTATCATTGTATTCGCCATGGTTGAACTCACGGGTAGCATACTCGTTGATAAAGGTGTTAAAACCTTCGTCTTGCCACATGTATTTGCGCTCATTAGAGCCTACGATCATCGGGAACCAGTTGTGGCCGATCTCGTGGGTCACGTCGCCCCAAAGCTGGTCATTCTTTAAGTTGCTGAGACAAAAAATGATACCCGGATACTCCATACCCAAAGCCACACCGGATACGCTTACTGCAGAGTTCCATGGATATTCAATATACTTTTTGGAGTAGATCTCCATGCTGTTTTTGAGGTACTCGGTTGACCGTCCCCATGAATCATTGCCCGCACTCTCAACAGGGTAGGTCGACATGGCAATACCTTTACGGCCTGACGGGAAATTAACCCTCGCAGCGTCCCAGATAAAGGCATTAGATGCTGCCCAGGAAACATCACGGCTGTTCAGCATTTTAAAGTGCCAGGTTTTGGTGCCTTTGGCATCGTTGTTTTTACCAACCTCATCAGGTTTGGTGATCATTACGGTTTTATCGCTGGTACGGGCTTGTGCTAAACGAGACTGTTGGGTTGCAGACAACACCTGTGCTCCGTTTTGCAGGTCACCTGATCCTACAACCACCATGCTGGCAGGAGCGGTGATGAAATAATCAAAACTGCCGTACTCACAGTAGAACTCACCCAGGCCCATATAAGGGAGCGTGTTCCAACCTTCTACATCATCATAAACGCACATGCGCGGATACCATTGGGCGATCTCGTATACATAGCCATCCTTGAATTTCTTGCGGCCCATGCGGTCGGCGCCGTAGAATGGTATCGAAAAGCTGTAGTTTACTTTTACCGAAATCTTATCTCCCTTAGCACCAAGCGGTGTGCGCAAACGCACCTGCATCCGGGCGTCAGTGATCACCGGCACTACCTTGTAAGTAATATTTTTATAAGTTACAGATACCGAAGCGATATGATAACCGCCACGGCTAAAGCCTTTTACATCAAAGCGGTCGCCGGTGTAAGGGGTGACAGCCGCGCCACGGGAATCCGGCTTAAACAGGTTTTGGTCCAGTTGCAGCCATAAATGGTCCAGCCGGTCGGGGCTGTTATTGGTATAGGCTATGGTTACTTCGCCGGTAATGGTAGTGTCTTGTTGCAATTCATTCAGGCTGGCTTTTATGCTATAATCTGCACGATTTTGCCAGTAATGTTCACCAGGTGTGCCGTTTGCCGAGCGTGTATTGCCGCTGGTTACCGGCCAGGTGATGGGGCCAAACAGGTCCTGGTGGTCGTATTTAATGGAATCGGTTGGGGTTTGTGCCGACGCGTTAAAAGCGGTCAGCAGCAACAGGCCGATGCCTGCCGCATGTTTCAGTTTAAAACAATTCATTATTGAGATATTGATAATAAGGGGGCAAAGAAACCAAATTAAATTGAGGATTTGACAATTTAAGAACCTGAAAAGCTGGAAATGTGATAATTGCATATTTTCAAACATTACCATTACACAATTGTAAGATTGAATATGCATTTTCGCTGTTAAATATCTCCTTATGAACCGCCTCGCAAACTCTGCTTCGCCATACTTACTGCAACATGCCAATAACCCGGTGGACTGGTATCCCTGGGGCCACGAAGCACTACAAAAAGCGAAGGACGAAAACAAATTGCTGCTGGTAAGTATCGGTTATTCGGCCTGCCATTGGTGCCATGTAATGGAGCACGAAAGCTTTGAGGATGAAAAGGTTGCAGCAGTGATGAACGAGTATTTTGTTTGCATCAAAGTAGACAGGGAAGAGCGTCCTGATGTAGACCAGATCTACATGAGCGCGGTGCAATTAATGACCGGCCGCGGCGGCTGGCCACTCAACTGTATTTGCCTGCCAGATCAGCGGCCAATATACGGAGGTACTTATTTCCGCAAAAATGATTGGGTGAGCCTGTTGTTTAACCTGGCGGATTTCTATAAAACCAAACCCCAGGAAGCAGAGGAATATGCGGTAAAGCTGACTAAAGGGATACAGCAGTATGAATCGGTTCAATTTATCAACGAGCAGGCTGAATATACAAAAGCCGACCTGGAGGCGATTGTTAATAATTGGGAACGTTATTTTGATAAAACAAAAGGAGGGATGGGTTCGTCGCCCAAATTCCCGATGCCGAACAACTGGCAGTTTCTGATGCGTTACGCCAATTTGATGAAGGACGATAGTATCGCGGAGCAGGTAAAATTGACGCTGCATAAAATGGCCTTTGGAGGCATCTATGACCATATCGGCGGCGGGTTTGCCCGCTACTCAGTGGATGGGCGCTGGCATGTTCCGCATTTTGAGAAGATGCTTTATGATAATGCGCAGTTGGTGAGTTTGTATTCCGAAGCCGCGGTATGGCAAGCCCCCTCTAAATCTCCCCCTGTAGGGGAGACTTTGTCATTACGGAGCGACAAAGACCTGTATTATCAAATAGTAGATGAAATTATCGCTTTTATCAAACGTGAGCTTACATCTCCGGAAGGGGGATTTTACTCAGCCCTGGATGCTGATAGCGAAGGTGTGGAAGGTAAATTCTATACATTCACAAAAAAGGAGCTTGAAGAAATATTGGGGGATGACGCTGACCCGTTCTGCATCTATTATCATGTAACCGATGAGGGTAACTGGCACGAGGAAAGTACCAATGTTTTTTTCAGAAAAGAGCGTGATGGGCAGTTGGCTGAAAAACTGGGATTGACTATTGATGAGCTTGTTTCTAAGATCAATAGCTCTCGGGAGAAAGTGCTGGAAGCACGGAGCAAAAGAATACGACCGGGATTGGATTATAAAATATTAGCCTCGTGGAGCGGTCTGATGCTGAAAGGACTTTGTGATGCTTATCGGGCATTTGATAAAGCGGAATATCTTGAACAGGCTTTGCAGAATGCGCAATTCATTTTGGATAACCTGGTGACACTGGGCGGCAGGCTGAACCGCATTTATAGCGGCAGCGATGCTACCGTTTCCTTTCTTGACGACTATGCCAATATCATCGACGCTTTTATCGCGTTGTATGAAGTTACTTTTGATGAGCAATGGTTATCTGTAGCGAAGAAGCTTACCGACCAGGCTATTACTCATTATTTTGATGAAGCAAAAGGCATTTTCTTTTTTACCGCTGATGACGACGAGCAGTTGATCGCCCGGAAATCAGAGATCATGGATAGCGTGATCCCGGCATCTAATTCGGTGATGGCGCATAACCTGAAAAAGCTGGGTCTACTGTTTGATAATGAACAGTATCTCGATATGTCGGCTCAGTTGTTGCGCAATGTATTTCCGCAGATCGCTAAATACGGGTCGTCCTATTCCAACTGGTGCATGTTGCTGCTGAACGAGGTTTTTGGAACGTATGAAGTAGCCATAACCGGGGAACTTGCGGAGGAAAAGCGTAGAGAGCTGGAAAAAAATTACATCCCAAACAAAATTATCTTGGGTGGTAAAAAAGGAAGTTTACCTTTGCTGTCCGACAAGTTCAACGATAACACCCGGATATACATCTGCAAGGACAAAACCTGTGGCCTACCCGCTGAAAATATTGGAGATGCATTAAAACAAATCTGGAATTAAACCCTTTTCAAAAAAAGAGACAGCATGAAGATTGAACCACAATACGTAGTATCGTTGACATACGATCTATACGTTAAGCAGGAGGATGGCACTGAGGCGTTGGTAGAAAGCGCTACCGAAGAGCAGCCCCTTACATTTTTATATGGCGCCGGACAGATGCTGCCTAAATTCGAGGAAAATTTAAGCACCCTTTCCACAGGCGACCCTTATGACTTCCGCCTTACGGCCGAAGATGCTTACGGGCAATATGACGACGAAGCGGTAGCTACTTTGCCTATCGATATGTTTAAAGGAACTGATATTCCTGAGATCGGCAGCGTATTGCCTTTACAGGATAACAATGGCAACCATTTCCAGGGCCAGGTAGTATCCGTTGCTGAGGATTCAATAGTTGTGGATCTAAATCACCCTATGGCGGGGCAGGCGCTGCACTTTAAAGGCAACATCCTAAATGTTCGCCCGGCAAATGAGGAAGAATTATCCCACGGCCATGCACATGGACCGGATGGCGGGCACCATCATTAATATTTCTTAATAACAAGTATCGGATATCCAATTTCGAATGTTGAAGTTTTACTTTGACATTCGGGATTGGATATTTTGTTATGTATTATTCTTCTAAAAAAACTCAAGCCCGCCGCTTGTGTTTAAGCGACATTTGATCACGATACGGGATAATATAGGCTCGCCGTTAAAGGTAGCCGGGATAAATTTCCTGTCTTCTTCTTTAAACAGTTTTATGTCCATGTTAGTGGTTTGATCAAAATCACCAGACCATACGGACACTAAACGCACCTTGTAGCTTGCTAACCTTCCAAGGGGACTTATCAGCAGTTCAATCGCCGCCACATATCCCCCTGTACCATACATATAGGGGTCAAATGTCGTTTTGTATAATCCAAGGTAAGGTAAATAGCCATAATACCGGCCACCCGCTTTCATAGGCTTGGTCACCCGGTCTGTATCCGTTATTACTTTATCGATCAAATACCTGAAATCAGATGTGGTATCTTCGCGCGCTTCATAGATCAGCGAATCTTTTGTATAATCATAGGTTTGTATTACTGCACCCTTTGGATCGTAAAAATACCACATCCCTGTTTTTTTGCCGTTTGTAAACTTGCCGCTGGCTACAGCAGTTTTACGTTTGTAAAGCGCCTGGTATAAGCCGTCCTTAACCTGCTCGTTACTTTTGAGCACGGTAAATCGCTCTGTTACATTGTCAGTCAGGCGGTTCTTTTTTTCGACGGTTTCCTGTGCAAAGCATTCCGGCAGGCAAAAAAAGATCAGTAAAATAAGAAAAGGTTTTTTAAACGACATATTGGTTTGAGCCAATATAATCATGCAGGTTTAAAATCAAAAATAAATTGATCAGGTTATCATAAAATCTGACGTTGCGGTTTTAATTTAAGCCAATCAACCACCGCCTCTTCTGCCGCCACCGCCACCAAAGCCTTTACTGCCACCGCGTCCGCCACGGCCTTTTGGAGCCTGCCCTCCGGCAAATTTTTGCAGACGAAGGGTGAACGAGAGCATAAAATATCGGCCCAGCCGGTTGGTGCGGGTATCAATGATCTGGCTGCCGCTTACCGAGCGTGTGATTCCCTTGTTTTCATTAAACAGGTCGAATGCCTGGAAGCGGAGGGAGGCAATATTCTTTTTCAGGAACTGGTATTCAACATAAGTGCTCAGCAGGGTGGGGTTGGAGTTTACCGTACTGCTGAAACCGTGGTTGATGGTTTGTGTAAGGTCGTAGCCCAATATCAGGTTATACCAAAAATAATTGCGCCCATCTAATCCCAAAGTCCAGGTGCGGGCATTGGTGTTGATCGACGACGGCAGACTATAGGCGGTATTATTGATGCTGTAGTTGGCGCTTATCTCACTATCCATCACGCTATCCAGGTCTACCCTCAACTTGGCCCCCTGGCTGAAAACCCAGTTTTTACCCAAATTACGCTGATCTTCGATGTAGGATATGTTATTATTATAGCTGGCGCTTCCGTTAATGCTGACAGTATATTTTCGGTTATCAAAAGGTTTTGAGAAAGAATAGTTTCCGCTGCCTGAATAATATCCATTGGTATTTAAATAATGGGTTTGCTGTACAATTCCCCTCGATGCTCCAGGTGCCGCCTGCGTACTATCGACAGGAGCAGTATTGGTCACGATCTGGTTCTCCACTGTCGTAAACGATAAATTAGCAAACAGCGAGTTGCCGCTTTTAATATCGAACTCGTTATACCTAAAATTAATCGAATTGCTAAAGGATGGCTTGAGATCGGGGTTACCAAAAACTTCGTTTTGTGGGTTTGAATAGTCGGGCCTTACCTGCAATTGGGAGAAACTCGGCAATCCGCTGTTACCGCTATAATTTACCGTAAAAGTATGGTTCTTGGCGAAGTTGTAAACGAAACGGGCGGTAGGCACCAGGTTAAATGTTGGGGTCGACAGGTGGAAATCCTCCGCTTCCCCGGTGAGTGTTGACGGCTGTGCCGATAAACCCAGTGTATAGTTATACTTCGGTTTAATGCCGCGCAGATTCAGGCCAAAGCGCTGACTGATAAACTGGTAATTGTATAAAGTGCTTAACGAGTCGACAAAAGCTTGAGTGCCGGTTACAGGGTCAATCCGGAAATTATAGCGGTTGTTGTCAGTATTGGTATAGCTGTAAGAGTAATTTCCCTCCAGGTAAGTGGTTTTGCCGATCGGTTCGATATAGGATAAATGGATATTGAATTTGTTAGAGCTGCTATTGGTGTTGATCTGCTGGTACAATGGGGTAGTGATAGAATCCTGTACAGTTGTGTATTGATCGTTCAGTGCCTGCGTATTTTTCGAATAGCTATAGCCTGCGTTGATACTGAAGTTACGCCCCTTTTTGTGGAATTTATGATTATATAAAATACTCGCTCCGCCACTTGGCGCATCCGAATTGGTTTGTGATAATTCGTGCCCGTTAACGGTAGTATTGTTACGTGTATTGCTGAATATGTCGGTATTGTAATCATTGGTTGATCCGTAGGAGAAATTAGGATTGATTTTAAGATAGTTCATAGTATCTATCTTATATTCCATATTAAAATCAAAGCGATGGTTCACACTTTTATTCAGGTCAGTACTGTTATCGTTATTGATCAATGATCCTGACTGGAAAAGGTTTTGTTGTTGTGTAATACTGGTGGTGGTCTTGTCCTTATCGGCAAAGCTGTAGCTGCCATAAACGGTTATCTTCTTGCCCCAATCATCCCGGTAGTTAAAGCCCACCGACTTATTATCTGTGATCCCATTCGCTGTACTCACACCCGAACTGCTGCCACCGCTGCTTCCGCCCCGGCCTGCACGCCCGCCACTGCCACCTGCGGGAGAAAGATTAAATGCATTGGTATTGTTGTTATTCACCGTCCCGATCAACGATACCTGCTGATCTTCATTAAAGGCATTTGCCGAGAGCCGCCCAACGTAGCGGTCGTCATTACCCACACCAACCGTTCCCTGCCCGAACTGGCCGTGGCGCTTACCTTTCTGTATGGTAATGTTCAATATCTTATCGGGATCGCCTGTTTTTATACCGGTTAAATTAGCCTGGTCGCCATAATCGTCTATTACCTGTATGGTTTCAACAATGTCGGCGGGCAGGTTTTGTGTAGCGGTTTGCACATCGCCGGTAAAATAGTCCTTCCCGTCAACCCTTACCTTGGTTACCTGTTTGCCGTGCGCGGTCACGTTCCCATCCTTATCCACGCTTACACCGGGAAGCTTTTTAAGCAATTCTTCTACCGGTGAACCATCCCGTACCTTATAGGCACTGGCTTTATACTCAATAGTATCCTCTCGTACCGATATCGGGTTCACATCGGTTATGTTTACCGTTTTTAATAAGTTGGATTGCTGGCGTAATTTGATCGGATCGAGATTAATGGCCTTGGTATCATTGTCCATCACATATTTCCGGCTGATACTTTCGTAACCCATGCTTGCAATGGTTAGCTTGAAGTTTTTTGATATCACTCCCGGAAATATAAACTGCCCGTTCGTTCCGGTTGATACAATAGCACTATCTTTGGGTGAAATAAGCTTTACACTGGCGCCCGGAATAGTGATGCCTGTGCTGTCAGTAACGGTGCCATGAACATCACGGGGTTGCTGCGCTGTCGCGGTTTGACGGAACAAAAAGGAAACGGCTAAAAGAATGAATAGGTATTTCGTCATAGCACGGGGTAAGTTTAACGCCTATTGACCATGAAGATAGACGGAAGTTTAATGCGATTTCTAATGTCATACAATTGTTGCAATAATGCGGTTTTGATGATTAAACTTGTAAACTCTAATAATCAGATATGTCAGCTATTGATACCTCATCCTACAAGCCCGTCAGTTTTTCTGAAACAGTGATCACCGAGCTAATGATACCTTCCTATTCCAATTTTGGCGGGAAGATACATGGGGGTATTATATTGTCGTTAATGGATAAAGTGGCCTATGTATGTGCCGCCAAACATGCCGGGAATTATTGTGTGACCGCCTCTATTGATACAGTGGATTTTTTACAGCCAGTTGAAGTAGGCAACCTGGTATCACTGATGGCATCAGTAAATTACGTAGGCAAAACCTCTTTGGTGGTGGGTATTCGTGTGATTTCGGAGAACATTAAGACCAACCAGGTTTCTCATACCAACACCAGCTATTTTACTATGGTAGCTAAAAATGAGCAAAACCAACCGGTAACTGTGCCGGGGTTGATACTCCAGAGCCAAAACCACGTGAGGCGGTTTATCGAGGCACGCAAGCGCAGGCAGATCAAACTAAACTATCAGCGCGAGGTTGACGATATAGCCATACCAGGCGATGAAGAGCTATGCCGGCAAATGCTTACCGGTGAACGTTGTATAATTGCAGAATAAGTTGTTTATATGCGTTTAATTTTGAACATTACAGATGTTTTATCGTATTAAGTGAAATGAGGTTTTTGGTTGGGATAATATTGCTTTTACTGGTGCAAAAGGATGTTTTTGCGCAACCAGCCCAGTCTGCCCAGAAAGAAACCAAAACCCTTGAACAAAAGACGATCGATAATCTTAATGATCTTGCCTTCGATATCTATCTCGGGTCACCGGACTCTGCACGTAAGATAGCCGAAAAAGCGCTGTTGCTGGCAGAGCATTCAAAATATAAAGCAGGTATAGGCAGAAGCTTCCTCAATATCGGGCATGTTTACTGGTCACAATCTTACTACCCCATTGCGCTTTTTTACCTGAATAAGGCATTGGCAAACTTGCCACAGGATCAACACAGGCTAATAGCCGACTGCTATAATGTAACAGGCCGTACTTATGCCGAACTGGGCAACTTTAAAGCTGCTTTTAATAATCTTGCCATGACCGGAAAATATGCCGGTAAAGATGTAGCACTGCTGGGAGAAATGCATAGCGAGCTGTCGTTCATTTATTTACTCCTGCAAAATTATGACCAGGCAGCAATCGAGGTAAAAAAGGGGCTGGCGCTTAATGGCGAAGCGAAAAACCTTAAGGGTATTGCCATTTTATATGGGCGGCTTGGCGATATATATCGTTTTAAAAAGAACTATCCGGCTGCCCTGGCCTACTCTGATACGGCATACCGTATGAGTCTTCAGATAAAAAATAACCGGTTACGGTCAAAGATCGATATTACCTATGCGGTGATCTACAATGAACTTCGTAACTATGATAAAGCTATCCTATATGCAAAAAGGGGTGCTGCGCTCGCCGATAGTATTGGTGTGCTTGATGCCTTATCATCGGCCTATCATACGCTGAATACAGCATACGAGCAGCAGGGTGACCTTAGGCAAGCCATGGCCTATCAAAAGGCTTATAATGACATTCTTGACAGGCAAAAGAAATTCGACAAAGTAAAAAACACCGAATTGATACAGGATTATTTTGCACTGGATTCCCGGCTCGATTCTATACAAACGGCAGAG
>Ga0207671_10005475_pt1 | contig 11687 bp, 4 predicted proteins | sample KBSC24metaG_FD_184352 | JGI IMG/M metagenome (GOLD analysis project Ga0207671, IMG submission 184352) | Corn rhizosphere microbial communities from Kellogg Biological Station, Michigan, USA - KBS C2-4 metaG (SPAdes) (version 2) | ecosystem: Host-associated > Plants > Roots > Rhizosphere > Soil... | reverse complement strand
AACAGGGTGAGCGTGTTGATCGAATAGCCGAATGCCGCGAGCACGCCGAACGTGCCGAGCAGCACCACCGGCACCGCGATCGCGGGGATCAGCGTCGCGCGCCAATTCTGCAGGAAGATGAACATGACGATGACGACGAGGACGATCGCCACCAGCAGCGTCTCCTCCACCTCGCCGATCGACAGCTTGATGAAGTCGGTGCTGTCGCGCGGGTAGGAGACTTCGTAGCCGTCCGGGAAGATGCGCTTCATCGAGGCGACCTTCGCCTTCACGGCTTCCGCGGTCTTCAGCGCGTCGGCCCCCGGCGAGAGCGAGATGGCGAGGGCCGCGGCGGGGTGCCCGTCGAAGCGCGAATAGGAGTTGTACTGCTCCTGCCCCAGCTCGATCCGGGCGACGTCGCCCAGGCGCACGACCGATCCGTCGCTTTCGGTCTTCAGGATGATGTTGCGGAACTGCTCGGGCGTGTTGAGGCGCGACTGCGCCGTCACCGTGGCGTTGAGCTCCTGCCCCTTCGCGGAGGGCTGCGCGCCGATCAGGCCGGCGCCGACCTGCACGTTCTGCGCCTGGATGGCGCTGGAGACGTCGGAAGGCTGCAATTGGTGGGAGTTCAGCTTGTAGGGATCGAGCCAGACGCGCATCGCATATTGCGTGCCGAAGGCATCGACCTCGCCGACGCCGTTCACGCGGCTGAGCGGATCCTGCAGGCTGGAGACCATGAAGTCGGCGACGTCGGCGGACTGGGTCTGGTCCGACGTGTCGTAGGCGGCGACCAGCATGAGATAGTCGGGCTGGCGCTTCTGGACGGTCAGACCCTGCTGCTGCACCTGCTGGGGCAGGCGGGGCAGCGCCTGCTGCACCTTGTTCTGCACCTGCACCTGGGCGATGTCCGGGTTGGTGCCGTTGTTGAAGGTGACGGTGATGGTGACGGTGCCGGTGTCGCTCGACGTCGACTGGAAATAGAGCAATCCGTCGAGGCCGGTGAGCTGCTGCTCGATGACCTGCGTCACCGAATCCTGCAGCACCTGCGCGGAGGCGCCGGGATAGGTGGCGTTGATGCCCACCTGCGGCGGCGAGATGTCCGGATATTGCTCGATCGGCAGGTGGGTGACCGCGCCGATGCCGGCGAGCATGATGACGATCGCGATGACCCATGCGAAGATGGGCCGCTCGATGAAATAGCGCGAGATCATCGGGCGGCGCCCGACGCTCCGCCGGCTCCGCTCTTGCCCTTCTTGCCCTTGCCGCCGCCGGATGCGGTGGCGTCGATGGTCGCCGCCTCGGCGGGGTTGCCGGTGGAGATGACGGCGCGCACCTGCTGGCCGGGCTTGGCCTTGCCGCTACCCTCGACCACCACCTTGTCGCCGGCATTCAGGCCGTCGGTGACCACCCACTGATTGTCGCGCAGGCCGGCGTCGGTGACCTTCTTCTTGACCACCTTGCCGTCCGCACCGACCACCAGCACCGAGGCGGTGCCGCGCGGATCGTGGGTGAGCGCGCCCTCGGGCAGCAGGAAGACGTTGCGGCGCACCGCCTGGCTGATCACCGCGCGGACATACATGCCCGGCATCAGCAGGCCCTGCGGATTGGGGAAGCGCGCGCGCAGCGTCACCGCGCCCGTCGAGGGATCGACCTGGACCTCGGAGAATTCGAGCGTGCCGGTCGCGCCATATTCGGTGCCGTCTTCCAGCTTGAGCTTGACCGGCGTCTCGCTGGGCATCGCGCCGCCCGCCGCGATCGACTGGCGGAGCTTGAGCAGATCGGTCGAGCTCTGCTGGATGTCGACGTAGATGGGATCGAGCTGGGTGATGGTGGCGAGCGCGTCGGCCTGGCCGGCGGTCACCAGCGCGCCGGGCGTCACCGACGACCGGCTGATACGGCCGGTGATCGGCGCATTGACCTGCGTATAATGCAGGTTGATCTGCGCCGTCTGGAGATTGGCGCGCTGCTGGACGATGGCGGCGGCCGCCTCGCCGGCGGCGGCGCGCGCGTCGGCGGCATCCTGCTTGGCGACCGCGTTGATCTTCTCGAGATCGGTGTAGCGATCGGCTTTGAGCTTGGCGGCGACGGCCGTCGCCTGCGCGGAGGCGAGCTGGCCCTGCGCCTGGCCCACCGCCGCCCGGTAGAGCGCCGGATCGATCAGGTAGAGCGGCTGCCCCTGATGGACGATGCCGCCTTCGGTGAAGAGCCGCTTGAGGACGATGCCGGCGACCTGCGGACGCACGTCCGACACCTGGAAGGCATCGGTGCGGCCGGGCAGCTCGGTGGCGAGCGCGGCGCTGCCGGGCTGGGCGACGATCACGCCGACGGTCGGCTTCGGTTTGGGCGGTTGCTCCTTCTTCCCCCCACAGGCGGCGAGCGCCAGCAGCGAGGCGGTGAGGAACGCGGATGCGGGGAGGCGGAGCAAAGGCATTGCGAGCGCGCATCTTATGCGTGTGTTGCGCGATGATGTCAGGGGCGAAATGCCACGCATGACGAAAAAGTAAGGGAAGGCGCCTCCGGGCCCGGCCGCTCCCCTGACTGTGTCCTCCGCACCTCAGATTCGTAAAATCCTGAATGGAGGCTGTCCAAAGTTGCTGCATCCGCTAACGAGTCACGAATGTGTCATGCGGCCTTGCAAAGGGGGCGCATCACCAATGGGGGTCCAGAGAAATGCGTAATCTGTTTGTCGGCTGCGCCATCGTGGCGCTGGCATCTTCTGCTGCGTATGCACAGGAAACCACGTCGACCATCCGCGGCACCGTGATGGCGGCCGGCGCGCCGGTCGCCAACGCCACGGTCACCGTCGTGCACAAGCCGTCGGGCACGAAATCGGTCGTGACGACCGATTCGGCCGGCGCCTTCTCCGCGTCGGGCCTGCGCCCGGGCGGCCCCTACACCGTGACGGTGAACGCGGCGGGCTATGGCGACTATTCGGTCACCGATATCAACACGGTCCTCTCCCAGTCCTTCGAGCTTCCGATCCAGCTCGAGCAGCAGGCGGCTGCCAGCGCTCCCGAGATCGTGGTGAGCGCGTCGCGGGTGCGTGGCGCGCGCAACGTGTCCTTCGGCCCGGCCACGGTGCTGACCGCGGACAAGATCAGCCAGGTCGCATCGGTCAACCGCGACATTCGCGACCTGATGCGCCGCGATCCCTTCGCGAACCTCGACACCTCTTCCAGCACCGGTCGCAACGTCAGCTTCGCTGGCCAGAATCCGCGCTTCAACCGCTTCACCATCGACGGCGTGCCGATCACGGACAGCTTCGGCCTCAATCCGGACGCGCTGCCGTCGCGTCGCGGCCCGGTTCCGCTCGATTCGATCGCGCAGTTCGAGACCAAGGTCGCGCCCTACGACATCCGCGAGGGCTTCTTCCAGGGCGGCGTCGTGAACGCCACCCTGAAATCCGGCACCAACGAATTCCATGGCACCGGCTTCTACACACTGTCCTCGGACAAGCTGCAGGGCGATCAGAGCAAGCCGTACATCGGGATCACCGATCCCACCGGCAAGATCGTCATCCCCAAATATAAGAGCCGCGATTTCGGCGCGACCATCTCGGGCCCGATCCTCAAGGACCGGCTGTTCTTTATGATCTCGGCCGAGCGGGTGCGCGCCAGCGTCCCCGTGCCCTATGGCACGATCGAAACCAATTCGGGCGCGCCCGTCTCCGGTCTCAGCGACGCGACTTTCAACCAGATTTCGGATATCGCCCAGTCGAAATATGGGGTGAAGGCCGGCGGCATCCTGCGCAACAACGGCGACAAGGACGACCGCATCGTCGGCCGCATCGACGCCAACGTCACCGACACGCAGCGTTTCTCCTTCACCGGCATCTACACGAAGGACTCGCTGCTGACCCCGGGGACGACCTCGAACACGTCGCTCTCCTCGCTGTCCGACGACTATGTGAAGCCCAACCGGGTTCTGGCGGGCGTTGCCCAGCTGAACTCGGACTGGTCGGACACGGTCAGCACCGAAGCCCGCGCGCTCTATAAGGACTATCAGTCCGGCCAGACCCCGCTGCTCGCCAATACGGCCATGGCGACCATCTGCACCGACAGCGGTGCGATGACCGTCGGCTCCCCCACGAGCTGCACGAACAACAAGGCATCGGTGATCGTCGGGCCGCAGACCTCGTCCCAGGCCAACATCCTGCACGTGAAGACGTTCGAAGCATCGCTGGTCACGCGGTTCACCTTCGGGGATCACCGCGCCCGGCTGCTGCTCGACGGGCAGAACAGCGAGAACTACAACCTCTTCGTCAACGGCGCGCGCGGCAGCTATTATTTCGACACGATCGATGCGTTCCGGGCGGGGCAGGCGCAGACCTTCAGCTACACCAATGCGCCTTCCGGCAATGCCGAGGATGCGGCCGCCCGCTTCACCTATCAGACGATCACCGTCGGCGCGCAGGATGACTGGAAGGTCAACAGCAAGCTGAGCGTCAGCTACGGCGTTCGCTGGGACGTGTTCGGCGGCAGCAGCCGGGCCGTCGACAATCCCTTCTTCGTCCAGCGCGAAGGGTTCCCCAACAACTACTTCATCAACGGCAAGAGCCTGATCCAGCCGCGTATCGGTTTCGATTACACGCCGACGCAGCGCCTGTCCTTCCATGGCGGCGGCGGCATCTTCGGCGGCGGCACGCCGGACGTCTATATCGGCAACAGCTTCTCGAACAGCGGCATCCTGCCGGGCTCGATCACCAACAGCGTGATGAGCGACGGCACGGGCGGCAATCCGGCGTTCCTCAACAACGTCAACCTGAACAGCATCCCGGCTGGCGCCAATGCCGCCCTGGCCGCCAGCAAGACGGCGTCGACCGCGGCGCTCGCCAAGAATTTCAAGGTGCCGTCACAGTGGCGGGCCACCTTGTCCGGCACCTACCGGGCCAATCTCGGGCCGCTGGGCGACAATTGGAACTTCGGCGCCGACGTGCTCTTCTCCAAGGTGCGTGACGCCCTGTTCATCCAGGATCTGCGCAACCGGCCGATCAGTGGCGCCAATGCGCTCACTCCGGACGGCCGCCAGCGTTATTACGATGTCACCTGCAACACGCCGACCACCACCGCCTGTGCCGATCCGAATGGCGATTACGTCCTCGGCGACACGAGCAAGGGCCGCAGCTGGGTGCTGGTCGGGCATTTCGACAAGGCGTGGGATTTCGGCCTCAGCGTGAGCGGCAGCTTCACCTATCAGGATGTGAAGGACCAGCAGGCGTTCACCTCGTCGGTCGCCTCGTCCAACTACAATAACGGTGCCTATCTCGACGCCAATGGCGGCGCCTATGGCCACTCGAATGACGAGGTTCGCTACTCGTTCAAATATTCGGTGTCTTACGATCACGCCTTCTTCCAGGATTACAAGACCCGCTTCTCGCTCTTTGGTGAAACCCGCATCGGTTCGCCGTACAGCTACACGTTCCGCGACCCGACCAGCTCGGGCGCCAACCGCAGCAGCATCTTCGGGACGGTCGGGACCAACACCCACTATCTGTTCTACGTGCCGACGGGCCCGAACGATCCGCTCGCGGGCTATGCCAATGCCGCGACGGAGACGGCGATCGAGAATCTCATCAACAGCACCAGCCTCAAGAAATATCGGGGCAAGATCGCGCCGCGTAACGCCTTCAACTCGAAGTGGTTCACCAAGCTCGATCTGCATGTGGAGCAGGAGATCCCGACCTTCGTGGGCCGTTCCCGCATCACGGTTTTCGCCGATATCGAGAATTTCCTGAACCTGCTGGATCACAATTGGGGCCAGCAGCTCCGGTCGAACTTCCCGTACAACAAGGTCGTGGCCGACGTGTCCTGCGTGAAGGTCGGCGCCAACAGCTGCGGCAAGTACATGTATTCCAACCCGACCAGCTCGGCGAACCTGGCGGATCAGTTCATCAACACCTCGCCGGGTGCCTCGCTCTACTCGATCCGGGTGGGCGCGCGCTTCACCTTCTGATCATTCCCCGCAAGGGGTGGAATTGGGCCCGTCCTCGCAAGAGGGCGGGCCTTTTTCGTGGGCGGATCACTCGTGCCGTGCCACCCGCCGGTGACGTCCTTCGCTGGCGGATCCGAAACGGAAGTGCGGGCGGTGTGCTATGGCCGGCTCGAGCCTGGGAGGGGCGGGCAATTGTGAGCTCGGGATAATCGCCGGCCGGTCCGCATCCCGATTGGGAGCACTGCGCGGCGCCGGGGCGGCTGCGATCGTGAAGGCGGGATGCATGCCCCGAGTGCCGCGCCGGAGAGGGAGCGCATCCGCCCGCCATCGATGCACGGCAAAAAGAAAGGGCGGCCGGATCATCTCCGGCCGCCCCAGGAATAGGCTTCTGGCTTGGGATCAGAAGGCGATGTTGACGGTGCCGCTGATCGTGCGGGGCGTGCCCACATAGACGAATTGCGACGGGTAATTGAGGTTCCCGACCTGCCCGCTGAACCCGCCGACATAGAATTTGTCGAACAGGTTGGTGACGTTGAGCTGGAGGTAGGTCTTGTCGTTCAGGCCGAGGAAGCCGAGGTTGAGGCGCGCGTCCAGATCGACCAGCGTGTAGGACGGCGTCTTGGCCGGATACACCACCTTGGTGAGATCGTCTTCGTCGAACACGGGCGTGTTCTGGTCGTTGACGTAGCGCGGTCCGGTCCGCTTCGCCTGCACGCCGATCTCGACCGGGCCGAAGCTGCCCTGCACGCGGCCGCCGAACATGTAGGTCGGCGAACCCGATTCCTGCTTGCCGCCGGTCGCCCGGACGATGGCTGGGTGGTGCTCATGCAGGGGCCGGTCACGCCGCCCGAGTCCCCGAACTTCACGTTGTTCGCGGTGCAGGTGCCCTGCTGGAGATTGTCCAGGATCTTCGAATGCAGGTACGAACCGAACGCGTAGAGCGTGAAGTGATGGTCCGGCGCGTAGGAGATGCTGCCGTCGAAGCCGTATTTATGCACCGTGCCGAGGTTGGTGTAGACGCTGATGAAGTCACCCGGGCTCTGCGGATCCTCGATCGTCGATTCCTCGATGCGGTTGTGGAAGCTGGTGTACCAGCCCGACAGCTGCGCCTGGATGTTGTGCGACTTGTAGCGCAGGCCGCCCTCGAAATTGTAGCTGGTCTCCAGCTTGGGCTTCGAGGCGGGATCGCCGACCGGGAAGGCGAAGCCGTCGTAGAGCGTATCGGTGCTCGGCACCTGCAGGCCCTGCGAATAGCTGGCGAACAGGCTCGCATGCGGGGTGACGTTGAAGGTGAGGCCCGCGCTCGGCAGGACCTTGTTGTAATTCACGTGGCGGCTCTGCGGCAGCTGGTAGGCCGGGTTCTGGGCCATGAACGCCGCCTGCGAGGCGGGATCGGTGAAGCAATCGACATAGCCGTTGCCGCCCGATTCCGAGACGCAATGATTGTTCAGGTCACGCTTGAAGAAGGGCGCCCGGACGCCGCCCTGGAGGACGAGCTTGTCGTCGAAGAACTGGCCGCGATATTCGCCCGAGACCTGGTTGAGGATCGAGTAGGACAGGCGGTCGCGCTTCTCGATCGGATTGCCGCTGGCATCGAGGATCGGATCGTTCTTCGGGAAGGCGGCGAGCGGGCGGCCGTCCGCGTTCAGATAGCCGAGTTCGCCGGTCTGGCGCAGGCGGGCGTGATCCAGCGTGTAGTTCACGCGCACCGTCTGGGTGGGCGAGATGTGCCAGATCAGGTTGGCGATCACGCCGTAGCGGCGGGTGATCGTGTTGGACGGCGCATCGACGCTGACCGTGTCGAGCGTGTCGCCGTCGCCGTTCAGGTCGACCCCGCCCAGATAGGGCTTGCCGCCGATGAAGCCGAAGATCGACTGGCCGTTCTTCAGCTTGTACGAGCCCTCCGTCGCCGTCACGATCGAGCCGCCATTGGCTTCCGTATAGCCGACGTTCGGCTCGACCGTGAGGATCAGGCCGTCGGTGAGCGTGAAGCGCGAATTGAGGTGGATCTGCCACATGTTCGTGGGGTTCTGGGTGTAGCCGTAATAGCCTGCCGTCGCGGTGCCGCAGGTATTCGCCTTGCCGGCCTTGCCGGGGGTCGGGCCGGTGACGGTGCAGGCCGGGGGTTTGGAGCTGATGTCGCTGGCCGAGCCGGGGAAGCTCGATTCGTCCAGCGTGAAGTCGTTGAAATGGTTGCCGCGGTTGCGATCGTAGAAGCCGGTCACGGAGACGAAGTCGCCATTGCTGCCGATCGGCTGGTAGATCTTGGCGTTGACCTGCTTCCGGTCGAGCTTGGAGCCCGAATCGTAGGGATTGACGTCGCTCTGGTGGCTGGCCGACACGAAAGCGCGCGTGCCGAACGGCGTGAAGGTGCCGGTATCGACCACGCCGAACAGGCGCATGAACTGCCACTGGCCCATCGAGCCGGCGAGGCGGACATGGAAATCCTCGCTGGGATCGCGGACGGTGTAGTTGACCGTGCCGCCGGTGGCCGACGCGGTCGGGCTGTCGATGTCGGTCGAGCCGGTGGTGACCTCAACCTGCTTGATGATCTCCGGATCGACCTGCTCTTGCGAATAGAGCGCGTAATTGCCGGAGTCGTTGAGCGGGATGCCGTCGAACGTCTGCGAGATGCGCGAGGAATCGAAGCCGTGGATGGTCAGCGTGCCGCCGGCATCGCCATAGGGGCCGTTATTCTGGAAGCTGACGCCCGGGATCATGTTGATGATGTCGTCGATCGACTGGCCGGCCCGCTGCCGGCCGATGAACTCGTCGGTCAGCACGTTCTTCGCCTTCGGCGTGGACGACACCGCGGTTCCGGCGACAGTGCCGGTGCCGCCGTTCCTGGCGGTGACGACGATCTGGCTGCTGTCGAATTCCTGCGTGCCGGTGGACTGGGCGAAAGCCGGTGCGATCGCGGTGAGCGCCAGTGCCGAAACCGAGGCGCGCGCGATGATCCTGATAGTCTGCATGGTCGGAGCGACCCCCTTGAAGTGAAACCTTATGGCCCCCCGGCTCCATAGGCACGCCCGCTAGTGACCGGAAATGACAGATTTGCGACAGGGAGGAATTTCTACCGCGTCGCGTCAAATCAGCGCGAGACTGTTGCTTGTGCGGCACAGTGGTTCACCTGGGAGAAAGGTGGCTGTGCTGCCAACACACGGAATTCGCAGAATTCTGCGGATTATTACGCCTATGCTGCGACCAGAAGAGTGATTATAGAGGCAAGTCGTGGGGCATGCTGCACTGCAGCATGGATTGATCTTCACCGAGGCGGCGGCCCAGATGCTGGTGCAATTTAGCGACAGGAAGCGCCTCGCCGCTTCCGTCTTGCTGTGTGATGCGGCTATGACAGCGCCGCCGGGGAGAAGAGACCTTTAGGGAGATGCGACAATGCGGTTGGGCAAGGCGGGATGGAGCGTGGCCGGCGCGCTGCTGATGGCGATGGCGGGGCAGGCTCGGGGACAGGTGGCGTCGCCCGCGGACCCGCATCTCGACCTCGAACAGGTGGACGGCGCCGGGGCGCTGGCGACGGTGAAGGCGTGGAACGCCCGCACGCTCGCCGCGCTGGAGAAGCAGCCGCACTTCGCCGACTATCAGTCCCGCGCGCTCGCCTTCCTGTCCGATACGCAGAAGATCGCCGAGCCGGATCGGGTGCAGGGCGGGCAGGTGCTCAATTTCTGGCAGGATGCCGATCATCCGCGCGGGCTCTGGCGCGCCTCGCCGCTCGCCGCCTTCGCCGCCGGCAAGCCCGCATGGCGCACGCTGATCGATGTCGGCGCGCTGGGCCAGAAGGAGGGGCGCAAGTGGGTCTTCAAGGGCGCGAGCTGCCTCTCGCCCGCTTATGTGAAGTGCATGGTCGCGCTGTCGGACGGCGGCGGCGACGCGGTGGTGACGCGCGAGTTCGACATGGCGCGCGCGCAGTTCGTGGAGGGTGGCTTCACCCTGCCCGAGGCCAAGACGGAAGCGAGCTGGGCAGGGCCGGACGCCCTCTATGTCGCGACCGATTTCGGGCCGGGAACCACCACCGATTCCGGCTATGCGCGGATCGTGAAGCTGTGGAAGCGCGGCACCCCGCTGGCCTCCGCCACTTTGGTGAGCGAGGGCGTCAAGAGCGACGTGTCGGTGAACGCCCATGTCATCGTCGACGGCGACCGGACCTGGCCGGTGGTGGATCGCGGCGTCGATTTCTATCATCACAAGCTCAGCCACATCGCGCCCGATGGCCGGCTGGTCCCGTCGCCGCTGCCGGACGATGCCGACCTGAACGACGTGCTGGACGGCCGCGCCATCGCCACGCTCAGGAGCGACTGGCAGGGGCATAAGGCCGGCAGCGTCGTGGCTTATTCGGTGCCGGACGTGCTGGCCGGCAAGGCGCCGGCGATCGAGACGGTGTTCGAGCCTAATGCCCACCAGGCGGTGGAGGATGTCGGCGCCAGCAAATCGGTCGTCTGGGTCAAGATCCTCGACGACGTGTCGGGGCGGCTCCTCGCGCTGAACCGCTCGGCCGACGGCCGGTGGAGCGGGCAGGCGGTCGCGCTCGCCGACAAGTCGACGATCCACCTCAACGCCGCCGCGTCGGACGGCGACATGGCCTTCGCCACCGTCGAGGGCCTGCTGACGCCGCCGACCCTCTATCGCGTTGCGCCCGGCGAGGCGCCGGTCGCGGTGCAGGCGCTGCCGGCGAAGTTCGATGCCGCGAACATGGTCGTCGAGCAGCGCTTCGCCACCTCGAAGGACGGCACCAGGGTCCCCTATTTCCTCGTCCACCGGAAGGACGTGAAGAGTCCGGTGCCGGCCTACATGCACGCTTATGGCGGCTTCGAACTGGCGCAGACGCCGACCTACCTGATCAACGAGCCCTATCGCTCCGGCCCGGCGGCGCTCTACTGGGTGGAGGAGGGCAATGCCTATGTCCTCGCCAACATTCGCGGCGGCGGCGAGTACGGCCCCGCCTGGCACGACGCGGCGCTGCGCGAGAAGCGGCAGAACGCCTATGACGATCTCTATGCCGTCGCCGAGGATCTGGTGAAGGCGGGGATCACCCAGAAGGGGCGCATCGCGGTCTCGGGCCGCTCCAATGGCGGGCTGATGGCCTCGGTGGCGATGACGCAGCGGCCGGACCTGTTCGGCGCCGCGGTGATCGGCTCGCCGCTCACCGACATGAAGCGCTTCTCGCACATGCTCGCGGGCGCCTCATGGATGGGCGAATATGGCAATCCCGACGTGCCTGCCGACTGGGCGTTCATCTCGCGATATTCGCCCTACCAGAATCTCAAGGCGGGCGTGCATTATCCGACGCCGTTCATCTACACCTCGACCCGCGACGATCGCGTGCATCCCGGCCACGCCCGCAAGTTCGCGGCGCGGCTGGAGGATCTGAAGGACCCGTTCTTCTATTACGAGGCGATCGAGGGCGGACACGCCGCCGGGGTCGAGCCCAAGGAGGACGCGCTGCGCGCCGCCCTGGTGACGACCTACCTCAATTCCGCGTTGCCGCGGTCGCCGGCGAAGTAGCGTCGGCGACGGGCGCGACGGGCGCGTCGGGCGCCGGGGCGGCCTGGGCCGTCTCGGTGGCCGGCGCGGATGCTTCGGCCGGCCTGGACGATCCATTGCCGTAGTGGAGGCGCACCGCCGGTGTGGTGCCGCCACCCGCCATGCCGCTGCCGGTATGGATGGTGACGCCGGCGATCGTCGCCAGGGTCGCGGGCTGCGAGGGATCGATGCCGCCGGTGGAGGAGGCGAGCGCCGCCGCGCTCGCGCCGCCGCGGTGCACC
>Ga0207671_10005474_pt1 | contig 11687 bp, 11 predicted proteins | sample KBSC24metaG_FD_184352 | JGI IMG/M metagenome (GOLD analysis project Ga0207671, IMG submission 184352) | Corn rhizosphere microbial communities from Kellogg Biological Station, Michigan, USA - KBS C2-4 metaG (SPAdes) (version 2) | ecosystem: Host-associated > Plants > Roots > Rhizosphere > Soil... | reverse complement strand
TGATTAATAGCTTACGAAGTTAACAAAAACAAAAACTTAAAGGAGACATTAAAAATGACACTTGTAAAATTCAACAACGGATTAAAAAATAACGCGGTAAACCCATTCTTTAATGATGTATTAGACTCTTTATTGAACGACTCATACATCGGTAATAAATTAGTTGCCCGTGTGCCTGCGGTAAACATTGCCGAAACTGAAAACGAATTTCAGATTGAACTGGCGGCACCTGGTTTAAAGAAAGAAGATTTTAAAATCAACCTGGATAAGAATGTATTAACCATCTCTGCCGAAAAGAAAAGCGAGAGCGTAGAAGAAGGTAAAAAATTCAGCAAACGCGAATACAGCTATAACTCTTTCAACAGGTCGTTCACTTTACCAGAAAGCGCTGATCATTCAAAAATTGAAGCTGATTATACCGATGGTGTATTGAAGCTTACCGTAACCAAAAAAGAAGAAGCTAAATTTCAATCAAGAGAAATAGCTATTAAATAATTAAAGATTGTTTTCATAAAGTAGTAGTTTGGTTTTTTAGAGAGGTCGCTCCATTTGGAGCGGCCTTTTTTATTATCAATATGGCAAAAGCATGCCCCGTAGTGCTAATGTAGGGTGCAGGAAATTGAAACCAGGGAATTCATAAGTTAAATTTGGGATAACCAAGCGCTAAATTATGGGTTTACAGTACTAATAAAGTATTACAATTTGGATGGGCCAAATTAATAATAGGATATGTTATTAATAAAACCCAACAAATATGATAAAACCCTTAACTATTATCCACGCTTTTGTAATCCTGTTTTTAAGCGCGAGCACAGTTTACGCGCAAAATAACACTAACGCTTATCCTTTAGATCCGCTTACTGCCGCCGAGATCAAAAAAACTGTACAGATACTAAATGACAGCAAAACAACCACCGGGAAAGACATCTTTAATATTATCAATCTCAAAGAACCTCCTAAAGCAGAGGTACAGGCTTATAAACCTGGCACCACTTTCCGGCGCGAAGCATTCACCAGCTTTTACGATTACAGCAAAAACGGCGTAACCGAAGCTGTGGTCGATCTGAATGCAGGCAAAGTGATCTCCATTAAAAATATACCTAATGTAATAGGCATGGGCCTGGAAGCAGATTCAGTAGCCAATAGCATTGTACGTCAAGATAAAGCCTGGGTAGCCGCCTTAAAAAAGCGTGGCATATCCATTGATTCGGTGACTCACCGCAGTGTTTTTACCGGCGATATGGGCATTGGTCCGGTTGGGCATCGCGAACAACTGGTCATTGCCCGCCGCAAAAACAATAATATTGATATAGAAGGCTTAATGGCCTATACCGATTTCACCACCGGTAAAATATTAAAGATAGTGGATGAGCCCGGCAGCTTTGACGCTATGGTTAACCTAAACTACTTTAATAAAGATTCTGTTAAAGAGGTTTTTAACGGATTAAAACCGCTCATCATTACACAACCCGAAGGGCATTCCTTTGAAATAAAGGGCCATGAGATCAGCTGGAAGAACTGGAAAATAAGATATGGGATTGATAACCGGGAAGGCCTGGTTATTTATGACGTTCGCTTTATAGATAAAGGTAAAGAACGTTCCATCATGTACAGAGGCTCTATGCCCGAAATGGTAGTGCCCTATGGTTCGCCAGATCTGTTCCAGGCAGCTTATAATTTTTTTGATGCCGGTGAGTATCGCTTAGGGCAGGGTGTGGCCCGGTCGCTAAATCCGGGTGGTGACGCGCCGGAAAATGCCGAATATATGCCGGCCATTTTACACCGCGAAAATGGCGAACCATTTCAGATGGATAGGGCAGTGGCCATATTTGAAGAATATGGAGGTACCTTATGGCGCCACGGTACGGTATCGCGCAGAGCAACCAACCTGGCTATAAAGTATTATACCATGATAGAGAATTATGATTATGGTTTTACCTGGCGCTTTAAAGAGGATGGTACTATTGATGTTGATGTAGAGCTTACTGGTATTGTTGAGGTTAAAGGCGTTCATCGTACCAGCGAGATGGATATGCCCGACAAAAATGATTATTCCTATAACGGTCATTCCTTTGGGACTTTGGTACATCCGCATGTAGAGGCCATTAATCATCAGCATTTTTTCGTGTTTAGGCTGGATATGGATATCGACGGGGCAAACAATAACGCGGTTATGGAAATGAATACCAAGCTGGTTCCGCCCGGTCCACAAAACCCTTATGCCAACGCGTTTTATGTAGATCATACCAAATTCAAAACAGAGCTGCAGGCGCAACGGGATATCAATTATGAAAGCGCACGCAACTGGCACATCATGAATAATAATGGCATGAATGATCTGGGTCAGCATGTAGGCTATATGCTGATGCCGGGGATGCAAGGCAAAGTATTGGTACCCGAAGGTTCATTACTACGCAAAAAAGCTGGGTTTCTGAATCACCAGGTATGGGTAACGCAGTATCATGAAGATGAGGTTTACCCGGCTGGTAAATACCCCGCCAGTAATAAAGTATATAACGGCCTGCCTGAGTGGACGGCCAAAAACCGGGCAATCAATAACAATGATATTGTGGTATGGTATGTAGCCGGGATAACCCATATAGTTCGACCAGAAGAATGGCCGGTAATGCCGGTGCACCACATGGGGTTTTCATTGATGCCTTTCGGTTTCTTCTCTAGCAACCCAACTATGGGTATAACCAACCCCAACTTTATAAAACAACAATTTAAGCCGGTAATTCAAAAACAACCAGGCTCAGATATCGACCACCAATAATTTCTATAATAACTATAACCGCGACCGCGCCGTGTTTACCCGGTGCGGTTTTTTCATGAAACAAAATAAGGGCAAATCGACTGTTTTAGAGCTGGTTTAATCCAAAATATTTGACACTTATAAAGCAAGAAAAAACACCGATCGTCCATTTTACGCATTTTAGACAAAACCCAATTCGTCATTTTTACCGATTTCTGTGAATAAAAACATTGTTTGTAACCACTGTTATTTTCCAACACTCCATAAATAATAGCCTGTTAACCAGCATTTAGCCAATGTTTATAACCTTATTTCAAATGTTAATAACGTGTTAATAAAAAATAAATAAAATCCTTGCAGAATTACGGAGATGTCCCGATATTGAAATCATCAAGAACGACGTACATTGACAGCCTTTCAGGATTACAGAAGTTGAATCGGGCAGACCTTCGGGGAAGCTAAAGAACAAGGGAAGTGCCTGAGTCACATGAAAAAATGAGAAAACGAAAGTCTTTGAAAAAAGATTGTGATTAAAAGAGGTATTGGGGAAATGCAGGAACTTCACGGAGAACCGCAACTGAACCAATGACATTGAAGGAGTCGACAGTTCGCAAGAACGACGGACAAGATCATGTCGGTGATGATACACAAAACTTGGTGCTACTGGGAAGCTATGGCAGAACAGTGGTCAGGAAACGGGAGTTCAATTCGAAAGAAGAGACTCCCGTTTTCGCGTTTATAAGATTTTGCAACCTGCTCTGCTTATTTACTTTCACAGCAGCAAGCCACAATAACCAATACCAAACTTACCACATTAGCCAAAGTCCTGATGTTGTGTAAAAAATTCCAGGGCCCTTCAAACATCACCCGGAATACGGAAAGATCCTTTGCCGATGCGGTTTCCACGTTGATCCGGGCCAAAGCATCGTTTAAAGGCACATTTCCAAACATGGTAACGCCAAATACACCAATAGCGTAAACCAGCGTTGCGCTAACTAACAGTATAAACCGCGTATTCATTCCAGGATGATAATTCAAATAAGCGCTCAGGGGCAGTAATAATAACGTCCCCATAAAACTGGCAAAAAATAGCGGGTTTAATATTTGAACATTAATGGAGCTCATCGCGGCGATATATTCGCGGTCAGCCAATTTACCAAGCCCTAAATTAACGGAGCAGGTATAGCCATAAAACAGGCCGGCAATTAAGCCGGTGGCTGTGGCGGTGATTATTAAAATCAGGGTTGTCATATTCATCTTGATCATGGTTATTTTCTTAAAGTTTTAATGTATTCAATTACTGAGCTTATTTGAATGGCCGATAACCTTTTGCCCCAGTTGGGCATAATGCCGCGACCGTTACTGATGGTGTAGAGTAATTCGTCGTTACCCAATTTACTTATTTGCAAATTCGCGGCACCCCAGCGGCCCTTTGTGCCGTCTGTACCGTGACAGGTGGCACATTTCTTTTCAAACAGAGCCCGGCCGGTTAAAGCCGGGTTTTGCGCATTTGCAGGCGTATGGTAACCTAAACCTACAACGATTATAAGAGGAGTAAGCCTTTGCAGCCTTTTAATACCTTTCTTAAAAATTGATGATTTCATGGCGTTTTATTTTTTGATAAAATTGCTACGATATCAAAAAATAAAATAGAACAAAACCGACAGGGAAGTAAGTTCTGAGTCTTAAGTTCTAAGCCTTGAGTCTTAAATCCCAAGTTTCAAATCAAAATAAATTCAAAATCGAACATCCGAATTCCGAAATACAAAATGGAAACTAAAAACAGATTCCTTAAATTAGTCGAATATGAATAAAGATGGTAAGAACGGAACTATTGTAAGTAATAAAATATTTGTTTTAGATACCTCAGTGATCCTTTACGATCACAACGCATTTCAGAATTTCCAGGAACATGACGTAGCCATACCCATACAGGTACTGGAAGAACTGGATAATAAAAAAAATGGTAACGACACCCGTAATTTTGAAGCCCGCAGCTTTATCCGCCTCATGGATGATCTGTCGCGCAACAGCCTGGTAAATGAATGGATCCCGCTAAACGGCAAAAGCAAAGGTAGTTTCAAGGTAGCGATGGATGTTAAAACCACCGCTATTGACGCTGAAGAAGTTTTTGGATCTGACAAAACAGATCACCGCATCCTAAACGCGGCTTTAGGTTTACAGGAAGAGAATCCCGGTAAAAAAGTGGTATTGGTATCAAAAGATATATGTCTGCGACTGAAAGCAAAAGCGCTTAACCTGCACGCAGAAGATTATGAAACCGGCAAGATCAAAAACCTGGATGAACTGTATACCGGGCAAACCGACGTAAACAAAGTAACCGAAAAGCTGATCACCCAGCTCAATAAACATGAAAACCTGCCCGCAGAAAGTTTACATATAGCATCATATACCAACAACCACTTCTATATATTAAAAGGTAAAAACAGTGATGTGCCTGGTTTTTACAATACCCAAACCCGGCAGCTTGAAAAAGTTATTGAGCAACCTGTGTTTAATATATTACCCAAAAATATTGAACAAGCGTTTGCTATTCACGCTTTATTGCACCCTGATATTAAATTGGTAACCATACAGGGGAATGCCGGCACAGGTAAAACCCTGCTTGCCCTGGCCAGCGCGCTGGAGCAGCGTAAATATTATCGTCAAATTTTTGTTACACGCCCCATTGTACCCTTAAGTAATAAGGATATCGGTTTTTTACCCGGTGATATCAAATCAAAGATCGACCCGTATATGGCGCCGATATGGGATAACCTGAAATTTATCAAAGACCAATTTATGGACGATGAAAAAATGCAAGCCAAAATTGATGAACTGGTAACTAACGATAAAATATCCATAGCTCCGCTTGCTTTTATCCGTGGACGTACGCTAAGCAAGATATTTTTTATTGTGGATGAGGCCCAGAACCTTACGCCGCATGAGGTAAAAACTATCATATCTCGTGCTGGCGAGAACAGTAAATTTGTTTTTACAGGGGATATCTACCAGATAGACACGCCATACCTGGATGCGGAAAGTAATGGTTTATCATACCTAATAGATAAAGCTAAAGGCCATCCGTTATATGCACATATAACCCTGCAAAAAGGGGAGCGGAGCGAACTGGCAAATTTGGCAAACGAATTGTTGTAATTTCAGTATCAAGCAGTTAGTGTCAAGATTTTTGAATTTATTACGAAGAACTGTAGCTGTCGTGATACTTGATACTCGCTACTTGATACTAATTAAAAAGTATGAAAATTTCAAAATACCTCCATTCATGTCTTGTATTTGAGCTTGATGGTTATAAAATTTTATTTGATCCGGGCGATTATTCTTTTATTGAAGGCTTGGTAACACCCCAAATGTTTGCCGACGTCAATATTATTGTGATCACACATATCCATCCAGATCACTTTGTAATAGATATTTTACAAAAAATTATGGATGTTAGCGGCGCGCAGGTGGTAACTAACGGACAGGTTGGTGAGCAATTAGATAAAGCAGGAATAAAATATTTGCTCCTGGAAGACGCCACTGAACATTTTGGCCCATTTAAGCTGCAAGCCTTCCCGGTAAAGCATGCTTTGATCATGGATAACCCTTTACCGCAAATGACGGGCTTCATTATTAACGACAAAGTGTTGCACCCGGTCGATTCGATGGAAGATAAACTACTGAAATTCAAAGATATAGAATTACTGATCATGGTAACCATGGCGCCATTTGCCAGCGAAGTAATGATATCCACCTTTGCTGATCAGGTAAATCCGCGCCAGATATTGCCTGTTCATGATGGATACGCCAAAATATTCTTTATTCAGAAACGCTATGCGGCTTATGCAAAGCATTTTGATAAACTGGGCATCAAATTTCATGAGGTGTATCAAGTTGGAGATAGTGTAACTATTTGATAATCAAATTATAATTACTTTATTCTAAAGAAAAAGCCGAAGTCCTAATAGGGCCCCGGTTCTATGTTTTTATTTGATAAAATGTTGCAAAATAAAAAAAGCCCCTACCTTTTACGGTAGAGGCCCTATGGAACCAACCTCCTGCTAAGCTGGCCCACATTAACCTTATCACACTGCTAAGGTGAAGATTAATAATGAAGAAAACATGAACTTCTGTTTTATGCTTGGTGTAAATTTTACATCTTAGCAAAAACAATATTGTTTATATGCAGAAACCCGACAGCCTGATATTTGACATGGACGGAACCCTCTGGGATGCCGTTGATACCTACGCCAACTCATGGAACCTTGTATTTGAAAAAATGAGTATTCAACGCGTCATTGGTCGTAATGATCTGATGCAGCTGATGGGTATGGAAGGCAAAAAACTAACCAAAGTACTCATGCCCGATTTTGATGATGACAGGGCACAAGGTATTTATATGGATGTAAATGAAACCCGCAGGCAGATACTACCCACGAGTGGTGGTGTTATGTACGATGGGGTAACCGAGGGCATTAAACAATTGGCAACCAAATACAAACTGTTTATACTCAGTAATTGCGCAATAGGCATTATCCCTTTATTCATAAACTGGGCCAAAATTGGGGGTGATATTACCGATTCCATCGCCTATGGACAAAATAATATGCCCAAACACCATAATATGCAATTACTGATTGATAAACACCAGTTAAAACACCCTGTTTATATAGGTGATACTAATGGTGACGCTGAACAGACACGTATGGCCGGGATACCATTTATATTTGTGACCTATGGTTTTGGCAAAACAGATGATTACGCATTGAAGTTTGATGATTTTGAGTCATTAACAAAATATTATATGAGTTTGTGAGTTTTTAAAACGTTAGCCAAATTTCATCTACCCCTAAAAGCATAATCCCAATGGTAAAACGTGGACTCTCCTTGTTGTTATTTTTGCTGATCTCAGGCTTATCATTCGCTCAAAAAGTACAATTGGACGCCGAACGCTGGATAACCAAAGACCTGGGTCACCTTTACTTTGCCGATAAAAAAGTATACTACAATTTTGTAGGAAACGCTGGTGTCAAAGACCACTATGCTATTGTGAACGATACTTTGATCTTGTCGGATATATACAGGAGTAGCGCCGATAATTTTAAAAAACAGCACCAGGACGATTTCAAATTTCTGATAAGACACATCGACTATAACCGGATGTATTTAAAAGCCGTTGAATCTAATGCTATCAAATTAGCAGGTAATATTACCTATGAGTTCCTGAACTTCAAAAACAGCTATGATAAAAATATCAAATTCTCTAAGCTTTATTTTCTATCATCTACCTGCTTTGGTGATTGCCCGCAGCTGGGTATTGAGATATGGCCCAATGGCGACTATCATCTGAAAGCCGGCGAACATGCTACCCCGTATAAAGGCGATTACACCGGAAAGTTAAGCCAAAGTCAGTTGGATACGTTAAACTATTGGCTAAAGCATAGTGAGCTAAAAAAAATGAACGATTGGCAGCAAGGCAACCAGGTGGTTGACGCACCAAATTACTACTTCGCTATTGATTTTGTTGACAGTAAAAAGAAACTAAGCATCAACACCAACGAACCACCTCTAAATATTATCGACCTCATCAATTTTATGTTATCATCTTATAAAAATGTAAAGCTGACTGCCGTTAGTAGTAACTAATTCCACACCGCGGCACAAGTTTCACTTAGATATTGTTTACTTATGAAGTTTTTGTAGTTTAGATAAAAATATATCTATATGAAAGGCCGTACCAAAGCAATTATCTTAATCGTAATATTAGTATTGATCGCCGGGTTTACTTATCAGCGTTATTTCTTCGTTTTTGGTGAAGGGGCAAAGGCCGGTACCATGAACTACTTTGTAAAAAAGGGATATATGTTTAAAACCTATGAGGGCCGGTTAATACAAAGCGGTATAAAAACACCACAAGGTGGCGGTAATATTTCATCAAACGAATTTATGTTTTCGGTTACCGACGAGAAAGTCGCACAAAAACTAAACAGCAGCACCGGTTCTTTTCTTGAGTTACACTACAAAGAGTATCTGCATGCGTTGCCGTGGCGCGGAGTAAGTGTATTTGTTGTGGATAGCATTATTTCAGCAAAACCGGTTACTCAATAATCTACCATACTTTATCCGTTTAACTATAGGAGTGCATATAAAAATTATGCACTGACCTCCGCATCACGTAAAGCTTTAATGGTATCATGAGCAACCTTTAAACTTTCCAGGTGCTTTTTAAGTATAAATACAACCTGTTGATCTTCCCAGATCAGCTCTTTATCATCCAATGCCGCACGATATGCTTTCTTGGCAACATCCTCAGCATGTTCACAATCAGCTAAAATGCTATGCCTGTCTTTGCTTACAAAAGCAGCTTTAACATCTATCCAGGTGTTATTGAGTTTCCCCGATAAGGTAGTGCCATCAGTAGGATCGCCTCCCAATACACGAATGTATTCCCTCAGCTCCGAAACATTGTTTTTACTTTGATCCGTATACTCTTTAAAGAGCAAATTTAAACCTGTTTCATTGGTATTCTCATTAGCCTTTTCATAACCCGCAATACGGTCGTTATTTATCTTGATCAGATCGTTAAGTGCCGATATCTGGTGCTGTATATGCTGTAAAACTCCCATGACTATTTTATTATTTTCTTATAACTAATAAACATAACAAATGAGTTAATGTTTTTTAATTAGAACAAATATTCCTTAAGATACAGTACCATGTTCGGTCAGTATTCAAATTTGGAGTAGTGTTTTCTAATACTTCACCAAACCAATAATATCTGTTTCTGTTAAGATGCCAGATAAATTACCGGGTTTAAAACAATTTAAGCCTAATGAGTATTTATTAACCATTTACCGTGAAAATAAACATCAATGTTTGGATTTGCATGATCGGATATTGACAAAAACAATTGTTCACAATGACTAAATCTCATAAAAAACAACAACCGGCTAATATAAAATCGTTGCCTAAAACACCAACAGGTATCACTGGTCTTGATGAAATTACTGATGGGGGATTGCCGCAAGGACGGCCTACGCTTATTTGCGGAGAAGCGGGGAGCGGCAAAACACTCATATCGCTTGAATTTATAGTTCGCGGGGCACTGGTATTTAATGAACCTGGTGTTTTTATGGCTTTTGAAGAAAAAACCGACGAGTTAGCCTTGAACGTGGCTTCGCTCGGTTTTAACTTGTATGAATTACAGGAGAAAAAGAAAGTAAAGCTTGATCATGTACGCATCGACCGGAGTGAAATAGAAGAGACCGGTGAGTATGACCTGGAAGGATTATTTATCAGGTTAGGGCATGCTATTGATAGCATTGGCGCGAAAAGGGTAGTGCTCGACACCATCGAAAATCTATTTTCAGGTTTAAACGACCAGGCTATTTTGCGGGCCGAACTGCGCAGGCTTTTTGCTTTTCTAAAAAATAAAGGGGTTACTGCCATTATAACCGGCGAAAAAGGAGAAGGAGGGGCGCTGACACGACAAGGATTAGAAGAATACGTATCAGATTGCGTCATTCTGCTTGACCACCGGGTTATTAACCAGATCTCAACCCGCAGGCTCCGTGTGGTAAAATACAGGGGATCACAGCATGGCACCAACGAATATCCTTTTTTAATTGATCAGGATGGCATTTCTGTGCTGCCAGTAACTTCTTTAGGGCTCGAAAAAGCGGTTTCTTCCAAAAGAATATCGTCAGGTATCCCGGCATTGGATTATATGCTCGGTGGTCAGGGCTTTTTTGAGGGGAGCAGCATTTTGGTTTCCGGAACTGCCGGAACGGGTAAAACCAGTATCGGGGCCTATTTCGCAGCCGAAACCTGCAAACAGAAAAAGAAATGCCTCTATTTTGCTTTTGAAGAATCGCCAAACCAGATCATTCGCAACATGAGATCGATCAGTATCAATCTGCAACCTTATGTGAATAGTGGATTATTGCGGTTTCACGCTTCACGGCCAACCTTATATGGCTTGGAGATGCACCTGGTCGCTATCTACAAACTGATAAAGCAATTTAAACCAGATACTATAATATTGGATCCGATAACCAATCTGATCACCGTTGGCTCTGTAAGTGAAGTAAAATCGATGCTGGTACGCCTGATCGATTTTTTACAGAATGAACAAATTACGGTTATGTTCACAGCATTATCACTCAATACCGTTGTAAACGAACAAACCGACGAGGGCGTATCCTCCCTTGTTGATACCTGGATGCTGGTACGGGATATTGAACACAACGGCGAACGCAACCGCGGTTTATACATCATGAAATCGCGCGGTATGAAACACTCCAACCAGGTACGTGAATTTATTATCACAGATAAAGGGCTTGACCTGGTTGATGTTTACCTGGGTCCCGAAGGTGTACTAACAGGATCGGCCAGGGAAGCCCAACAACTTAAAGAAAGAACAGGTGTAGCGCTGCGCGATTTTGCCGTATCGCGAAAAGACAAAGAAATTATGCGCAAACGCATAATGCTGGAAGCCAAGATATCCAATTTACAGGCTGAGTTTGAATCTGTAGAAGAAGAGTTGAACAGGATATACTACGAAGATGAGTTAAAGCAACAAATAATGGACAAAAACCGGGATGAGATAACGAAAATGAGAAGAGGGATAAAAGAAGAAAGCCCGATTATAAAGAAGAAAAAGTAATGGAAGCAGAAGTGATAAATTATGAATTAAGGTTATATATTGCGGGCAAAACGGCAAAATCTGTCAGTGCGTTATCTAACCTTAAAAAATACTGTGAAGAACACTTAAAGGGCCAATATTCTATTGAAGTGATTGACCTTTTAGTAAAACCTCAATTGGCCGAAGGCGACCAGATATTTGCTATACCTACATTGGTACGCAAAGTACCTGAGCCTATCCGTAAAATAATCGGTGATCTGTCAAATGAAGAAAAAGTATTGGTGG
>Ga0207671_10005473_pt1 | contig 11688 bp, 8 predicted proteins | sample KBSC24metaG_FD_184352 | JGI IMG/M metagenome (GOLD analysis project Ga0207671, IMG submission 184352) | Corn rhizosphere microbial communities from Kellogg Biological Station, Michigan, USA - KBS C2-4 metaG (SPAdes) (version 2) | ecosystem: Host-associated > Plants > Roots > Rhizosphere > Soil... | reverse complement strand
TCTCATCAAGGCCAGCGGCCATGTGCCGCGCGCAAAGGCCGGACATATGACCGCACCGTTCCAATGTATGAAATCGACTGAAAAAGCTCTTGCCATGCGGGCCGTTCCACATATGGGGGCAAGGTCAGTCGGTCTGGACATGCGCGGATTGTTTCCTCCATGCATGTTGGAAGAACATTGACCTGGCGCTTGCCGAGCACCAGGGGAAAATCAATCGCGTCCGTTCGGGGGTGTGGATTTCGTCCCTTACCAAAATCACCGGCTTCCTTCGCGACCTCGGAATGGCCGAATACGAACATTCAGGCTCCCGGCCCTGACACCTATCATGTCGAGATAGGAAGCCGTTCCCCGGCTCTGACTGCGCCTTTCAGTCGATTGCCTGATGGCGCCAATGGGCAGACATAGCGGGACGAATAGGCACACGAAGGAAAATAGCAAAAGTTGAAATCGAGCACTAGTGTGCCGCCTGGACTGACAACTCCGAGATCCGCTCCCTTGATGGTGTCAAGGAGATATCGGCCACCGCCATAGGTCTCGGTCCCGGAGGTCGCGTCGACAAACGGCAGGAATACGCCACCGCCGTACCCCTCAATCCAGTAGAGCGTCAATTCTCCGCCCAATCTGGCCCCCAGTCCGCTCGTCCGGGCGAACGTATACATCGAGAGGTCACCGTCGTCTCCTGTTGCGACGGTTATCCGTTCCGACGTCACCGGAACGAGCTGAACCATCAGGCGCAACGAGGGATCATAAGGAAATGTAGTGGGTCCCTCAAACGTCTTGCGGTCCGCCGATTCAATTGGCGACTGAGGATGGTCGCGAAACATGGTCGAACGGGTGTCACACCAAAGCCGCCAGGCAGCAGCCGCGTCTGGGTTGGAACGGACCTCGTAATAGAGATTTGCGATCTTCTCGCGCCACTCCCACAGTTGTAGTGTTTCGTTCAAATCATTTCCTCCCATGTCGGAAATTACGTCGCTCGTTTATCGAAGCGCACGCCCAACCATCTCGGCGTAACTATTTATTTGCCGGTTTGCTGTGGCTACGTGACTACTTACGACGCGTATTTGGGGCGGCATGTCAGCAAGGACCAGACCACAGCTAAAAATCTTCCAGCATATTGAAGGCGAGTTCGACCGTATCTTCAACGACGATGGCCATGGCCGTGAAAAAGCATCCAAGGGTGACCCCGTGGACACCGCATTTTAGCCATTGAAAAATATTCTGTTCTTTCGGAATTTAGCGGTCATATCGGCGTCGCCCATCGCGCCATGGACGTTCCATTTTTCCTAATGATTTCAAATTGTTGCGGGGCACCTCGACGGGGTCATTTTTCAGAGCCGGTACACGGACGATGAATTTGCAGCTTTGAAAAAGCCATGGCGATTCTTCGCTCAAGCCTAAATTAGCTCAAGAAGAATTTATCGGCGCTGCCATTTACCCTTTATCGACCCGCCTCGGCCCTCTGCAGACGGTCTGCGGTTGCGCTCTGGTTGCAGAACCGTGCGAGGCAGCGAGTCATGCGAGAGACCCGAAGTAACAGTCGTCAGAACATCCCAACTCCTGGGCGCATTTGCGCGCCGATGAGCGGTTTCTAATATTTCCAGTCTTAAGATCGTTTTAAATTGATTTTTCGCGCGTATCGCTAGCTAAAAACCATGTACATTCTCTGTATGGCTGAATATTAGTATTGTTGCGATCATGCGACACATTGCGCTAACAGTGTTAATAACCAAAAATAGTCAATAGATTGATGCCATAAAGGCTTGCACTCCCCGACATTAACTGTTTCAGGAGATTGCATCGAAATCTATTTTACAAGTAGATGTGATGTCGTCTACGCTTGTAGGTGAATAAGATTTATAAAATGTATCTTTGAAGTATAATTTGGGGAAGGGCGTGGTTTTGGCTTATAAGATGCGATTGATGGCGGCAATCGGGATTTCGATGGCCGTGACTTCTTTATCAAGTGGTTCTGCTGGCGCTATGACATTGCAGCAGGCAATTGAAAAGACAATGAAAACCAATCCGCAAATCATGCAAGCGGCGCAGAATCGGGAAGCAACCGAGTTTCAATTACGTCAGGCGAGGGGGCTTTACTTGCCGTCTGTCGATCTCGAGTCCGGTTATGGTCGGAGGAGACTGTCGGATGTCACATCAGGAGCTTTGTCGCGCACCAATGAGTACCTGAATCCTGCTGACGTAAGCTTGACTATTACGCAGACTTTATTTGACGGCGGCGACCGCAAGGCGCAGAAGGACAAGCAGGCGGCCCGTGTCGACGGTGCATCCTTCCGCGTCCAACAGCGGTCGGAAGCTTTGGCGCTGGAAGTAACTCAGGATTATCTTGAATATCTGCTGCAGACGGAGATCGTCGCGGCTGCTGCAAAGAACGTCGCCTTCCACAAACAGATGGTCGGCAATATCGAGGATAGCATCAAGGGCGGGGCCCTCACCGACGCCGATCGTCTTCAGGGCCGTGAACGCCTGCAGGCAGCTGATGCTCGCCTTCAGGAAGCAAAGAAGGAGCTCGACGCGACGAAGATCCGTTTTCTCCAGGTTGTCGGCGAGTCGATCAGCAATGCGGATCGCCCGGCTTCCGTCGCGCGATACCTGCCCAAGACGTTGGATGACGCGGTCTTCATCGCTCAAAAGAACAATCCACAGATCTCATCGGCCAAAGCTGATGTCAATGCTGCGGATGCCGACGTGCGCGGTTCCAAGTCCGCATTCCTGCCGCGGCTGGACCTTGTCGGCAGCGCCCGTATTGGTGACGATGTCGACGGCAACAAAGGTAACACAAGCGACGTCCAGGTGGGGGTCGTGGCCAAATGGAACCTGTATCATGGTGGCATAGATACGGCCCATCAACAGGAGCTGGTTCGTCGCGCCTCCGAACAGCGTTTTGCGCTGAGCCAGACCTACCGCGAGGTCGACGAGTCCGTCCGCTCCGCTTGGAACGAGCGTACCAACCAAGGTCAGCTGGCGCATATCCTGGATGGGCAGGAAAAGACAAACGCTCAGCTCGTCACGTCCTATCGCGAGCAATTCAAGGTCGGTCAGCGCTCGCTGCTTGATCTACTGGATGCCCAGAACACCCGCTTCAACACCGAGGTTTTGGCCAAGACGGCGGAAGTGGCGTCACTCTTTGCAGAATACAAGATCCTTGCCGCATCGGGCAGCCTGCTGTCGACGATGAAGCTGAAGCCGGTCGATCAGGCGACGCCTTATGCCCGTGATCAGTTCGCTGTTTCGTCGAATACGGCCGATCCTGGATATCCCAAATACGACTCGCACCAGAAGCCCGGCCTGCCGATGGATCTGCTCGAGCCGATTCGTTAATTGTTACAATCCGCATTGGATAGTACGTCATGTTGAACGTAGCACCTGGCGTATCTGCGAGCGTATCGCTGCTGACATTCAAATCGGCATTTAAATCTGTCGCTGCGTTTTACGGTCGTCCGAACTCGGATACTGTGCTGTTTTCGGGCGTCCCGGATGAAATTCTGGAAGCCATGGATTTGGACGATATCGAACGGCTGTCTGAGCGCGTCGGTCTGCAGGTCCTGAAGCATACGGAACGAGATTGTCGGCTGGGCAATTTCGAGTGTCCGGCCATCGTCATCTTTGCTGATGGCGGTGTTCTGCCGTTGCTCGAAACTACCGAAAGTGGTTCTTACATTACTGAACTCACGCCCCTCGTCGGGACAGTGACCTGCCTGACGCAGGACGAACTCACGGCGCTCAACCCGCGATCGGCATTCGCCTTCACACTCTACTATCAAAACTCTTCGGACGATGCGCGCGTCGGCCACGCTATGGAGATCGAGAAACGGCACTGGTTGGCAACGGCGCTGGTACCTTATTGGCGCACCTATGCCCGCGTCATGTTAGCGGCACTGTTCATCAACGTCATCGCACTGGCATCGCCGCTTTTCACCATGAATGTCTATGACCGGGTCCTGCCGAACAAGGCATTTCCAACGCTCTGGGTCCTGACCGCCGGCATCTCATTGGCCTATCTTTTCGATTTTCTGCTGAAGACAGCCCGAGCGTCGCTGATCGACTATGCAGGCCGCAAGGCGGATCTGCGGCTGTCGCAGTTGATCTTCGACAAGATTCTCAACTCGACGCTGGCGTCCCGCCCGCTGTCGACTGGAGAATATGCCAATCGCGTAACGCAATATGAATTCGTGCGCGAGTTCTTCACCTCGAACACGATCGGGGTGTTGATCGATAGCCTCTTCGTCGTGATCTTCCTTGTCGTCATCTATTTGATCGCCGGCTGGCTCGTGATCATTCCGGCCGTTGCTTTCATCCTTTCGGTGGCAATCGGCCTCGTGGCACAGGCCCAAATTGGCAAGCGCATGGCAACGGCAACGAACGAAGCCTCACGCCGCCAGTCGCTGCTTGTGGAGACGATTTCGACGATCGAGACATTGAAGAGCCTCCGCGCCGAGGCGACGATGCTGCGCCGCTGGCAGGAGCTGACGAAATATTCGAGCCGGACCAGCGAGGATATTAAGCACATCTCGTCGAACGCCATGAACATGACGATGTTTTTGCAACAAATGGTCAGCGTATTCATCGTCATTGCGGGGACGTATGAATTTGCCGACGGAAAAATCGCCATGGGCGCGATCGTTGCAACCGTCATGCTGGCGAGTCGCGCCGGCGCGCCCTTCGGGCAGATCGCCATGACGCTGGCGCGCTTCCGCCAGGCCACCATGTCGCTGCGCATTCTCGACAAGATCATGGAGCAGCCTGATGACCGCCCGTCGACCGCCGGCTTTGTCAACCGGCAGATCAGTAGCGGCGGATTCAGCTTCCAGAATGTTTCCTTCCAATATCCGGGCTCTGACCAGGCGGTCCTTAATCAGCTGTCCTTCACAGTTGCACCTGGCGAAAAGATCGGGATCATTGGCCGCATCGGTTCGGGCAAGACGACCCTGGGCAGGCTCCTTGACGGTCTGTTTCAGCCGGTCAGCGGCCGCGTGCTGATCGATGGGGTCGATATACGCCAGTATCATGTGGCGGAGGTGCGTGCCGCCGTCGCTGTCGCTGGCCAGTCGTCGGACCTGTTCTCCGGCACCGTAAAAGAGAACCTGCTGCTCGGCCGGGCCGATGCCACCGATGACGAGCTTCTGGCGGTATCACGAATGACCGGCGTTGAGGAGTTCGTCTCCGTACACCCCCGCGGTTTCGATATGCCGGTTGGCGAGCGCGGTGCAAACCTGTCGAACGGCCAGAAGCAGGCATTGACTATCGCGCGCCTGCTCCTGACCCGCCCGAGGATCGTCTTCCTGGATGAGCCGTCGGGCGCGATGGACCTGGCGAGCGAACGCCACCTTATCAGCAAGCTGAGCAATGCGTTCGGCCCGCAAACGACGCTGCTAGTTGCGACCCATCGTCATAGCATGTTGGAGCTGGTCGACAGGCTGATCGTCATCGACAAGGGCCGCATCATCGCCGATGGGCCCAAAAATGCAGTCATCGAGGCGATGCAGCGCAAGGCAGTGCAATGATGCGTGCCTCTCACCGCAATATCCATGACAATCCCCCATTCTTTGCCCGTCTGATCCTTGGCCTCTGTGCCTTGATGATCGTCGCTTTTGTTGCCTGGGCGGCCTTTGCCGACATCGACGAGATCGCGCGCGGCGAGGGGAAGGTGATACCGGTATCGAAGACGCAAATTATACAATCCTCTGAGCCCGGTATCGTCCAACAGATCAATGTCAATCTCGGACAGGTCGTCCACAAGGGCGATATGCTGGTCCAGCTCGACAATACAACGACGGCATCGACGCTCGGCGAATCGGTTGCCAAGGCTCGCTCGCTTGGCGCCAAAGTAGAGCGCCTGGCCCTGGAGGAGGCGGGTGCCTTCGACGCGCAGTTCGTCTGCCCGGCCGATATTCTTGCTACCGCAAAAACTGTCTGCGATAACGAAGAAAAGCTCTTCGAGGCAGATCGCGCTTCCTACAAGAACAAGCTTGATGTTCTCCATCAGCGTCTGAAGCAACATCAGAACGAGCTGGACGAAGCCCGCGCCAACATAGACCGCTTGACGCAGAATATTGTCGGCGCCCAAAAGCAATATGATCTGCTGAGGCCGCTCGGTGAGAAAAAGCTCGTTGCTCAAACGGAGGTCCTCAAGGTCCAGCGAGACCTTGTCGACCTGCAAGGGCAGCTTAAAGTCTATGTCGAAAGTCTCGATCGTCTGCACGCGGCCATAAATGAGGCGACATTACAGGTCGCCGATCTAGGGTTGCAGCTACGACAGCAGGCCCTTACCGACAAGGGACAAGCACTGTCGGAACTTTCCGTCGTCGACGAGACAATCCGCGGGGCGTCCGATCGGGTCAAGCATACGGATATCCGTTCTCCGGTCGACGGCATCGTCAATACGTTGGAGGTCAACACGATCGGCGCATATGTCGACGCCGGCAAGGTCATCGCCGGCGTCGTCCCGACAGCGGACATTCTGTTGATCGAGGCGAAGATTTCGCCACGCGACGTTGCTTTCGTGCGCATCGGCCAGCCGGCGGTCATCAAGATCTCGGCCTATGATTTCTCGATCTTCGGCGCTCTGGACGGTAAGGTCGTCAACATCTCCGCCGATAGCCTTGTCGAAAAGGACAAGAACGAAACCTATTACCTCGTGCGCATCAAGACCGACAAATCGGCGCTGGAACGCGACGGCAAGCACTATCCGATTATCCCAGGCATGGTGGCTTCGGCCGAGATCATGACCGGCCGCAAAACGATCCTGGCCTATCTGATGAAGCCGATTAACAAGGCGCGCTCCGAAGCGCTGACGGAACGGTGAGGACAGTCATGCGCAAAGGAGGCGGGAAGGAAGACGCTGCTATGATAGTCCGGGAGGAAGCCCTTCCATCGGTTGACGGTGATGAACTGGAGCCACGCTTCCGCGCCATAACCGGTGGCGGCGAGCGTCGTGGCATTCGACTGGAGGGAATCTATTGGGATGGCCTCGGACGAATGTCGGAGGCCGGCGGCATCAGCATCGGTGACCTGGTTTCCAACACGGCGGCAGAAATGCCAGAGACTGGCAATCTCACGTCCTTACTGCGGGTGCTGAGCTTTAAATGGGCGTTAAGTCGCCTCAATGCCGTCGAAGATATCGCATCGCTAACCAATCTCAACGCCGTCCTTCAGGCGTCGCCGACACCCGCAGTGGTACTGACGCAAGAGCGAGGGATCAAGCTCTTCAACGATGCCTTCTTGAAGATGCTGCGTCATCGCCTGCCGCTGATCGATGATGTTCAGCAGACGGCGCGCACGCTACGCCTGTCGATTGACACCCAGATCCAAGAGGTCCTTTCCATCCTATCGGTCAATCGTGGCAAGACGGTGAACACCGGCTTCAAGATCGGCTTCGGTTCGCAATCGCTGAAGGGCCAGATCAGTCTGGCGTTGGCGCCGACGCACGAGGCGTTGATGCTGATCGGCTATCTTTCCGTCTACTGAGAATGCCATCGCTTTGTTATGCGCAAAGCTTGCTTCGGAAGGCCTGGAAGCGTGTTCGGCTAGTGAACCTCGCCTTCGCCGGGGACCACCTTCGTGAGCGGCACTGCGGCGACAACCCCTTGTGCACGAGGATCGCGCGAGCCGTGCAGATAGCCGCGACCGGTAACGATCGAATAGAGAGGCAGATATCCTGCAATCCGTTTGTCGGACAAGACCTCGTCGCGCATGTTGTCGAGGATAAGATTATTACCGCTGACGGAGACCGACAGGACGGCGTGGTAGAAATGCCGCTGCTGGTCGAATAGGACGACCAGTGTCATTTGGTCGAGATCGACGCCAGCCTCATAGAGTGCGGCCATCTTCAAGATAGCGTAGTCCTCGCAGTCGCCCTGCTGATGCGACAGTGCTTCACTTGGTTTCGCCCAGTAATCTGCCACATGATAGGTGTCCATGTCGCTGGCGTAGCGGATGGCATGGTTAACCGTGTAATTGACGGTATTAATCTTGTCGCGGATCGACGCGCCGGCAATCCTTGTTTCAGCCTCAGCGATGGCGCTTTCGGCTGCATTGCATCCACCTGCAGCGCAATCGAGTGATTTGCCGGACCGGATTTCCGCGAGCGGGCCGGCGAAATTGTCAAGCGCGGCAAGATGTTTGAACGGAATGGCGACGGTGCCGAACACTGAGTTGCCCAAAGGAGCGTTGCTCGGCTTTGTGGGAGGTACCGGCTCAGACGCAGTCCGGTCATTGTGCGGAAGGCCGCCCGGCGCAACCGCGAGGCTCTTGTTCAATGCCGCGGCGTCGATGCCGCTGATGGCCTTTGCCGCGTTTCTGAAGGTTGGCGCGAAGAGATCGATGGCAGTATCGACCAGTGGGTCCTGGAAAAGCTTGACAACGGGGCTGACGGTATCGTCGGTCGCTGCCATGCTAATGGTCGGTGACGAAAGACCGAAGGCAAAGGAAGCTGCGGTAAGTGCTGAAAGTATATTTTTCCTGTTCTTGTGTGCCATTAGCGCTCAACTCTCCCTGATTGAGAGAATATTGCGCGATATTCCTGAATATGACGTTCGAATACATGGATAAATTAAGTATAAATTAAGGGATCAAATAAGTATAAAATTGTACGGAATGCAATGGAAAATCATTAAGCATGATCTCGACAGGGGTAACGAAGTGACCCACCCTGACGCAAGAGTGGATAACGCAGCTCTGCCGTCATGGTGACAGCGGGTCTCAGTATCTATTATGCTCAATGAAGCCTGTCTGCTTCAGAACGACTGTGAGGGTTGTGTGGAAACCTTCAGCTTGCCATCGTTGATCGTATTGATCACCATTCTGCGCTCCACCTGACCGGTGGCATTGAAGCGGAAGAGCCCGGTCGTGCCACGGAAGCCGACCTTGTTCCTCAAATTGCCTGCGGTGATGGCTTGCGGCCCCTGGGAACGGATGAGGCCCGAGGCGATCGCCATGGCGTCGTAACCATAGGAGCCGTAGGTCGTCAGCGGGCGATTGAAATGGCGCTGGTAGCGCTCGGCGATGAGCCCGCTGCTTTGCGTGTCGTCCGTCGCGATAAAGGCGCCGGTCACAGCCGGCGTCGCATAGACCGATTGCGGCCAGTTGTTGGTACCGACCAGCGCCTGGCCGGGAATGGCTGCGCTGCGCGCGGCGCTTGCCACCGCGCCGATTTCCGGGGTGTTGCCGAGAATGACCACGATTTCGGCCGACTGAATGAGCGGTCGATTCTTGGTGAAGATATCGGCGGACTGATCACTTGCGCCGTAACGGCCAAGGCCCATGAAGGTGTTGCCACTGTTCCAGAGGGCGTTGCCCAATCTCGTAGCGTCGGATTGGGAAAAATCAGCAGGCACCAGCGCCGAAACCTTTTTGTGGCCTGCAGGTGCTGCCGCCTTCACGCCCTCCGTCGCGCTGTCGATTTCATCCGAGGCCAAATTGAAGACGTCTCCGCCGGTTGCTGCACTCGCAAGGTTAAGCAATGGGGGACGCTGGGCGGGTGGAATGGCAGCGATGGAAGCCGTCTCGGCCGGCGGCAGATAACTGACGATCAGGGCTGCATTCCGACCCTTGGCCGCCGTGACCTGTGCGACAACGCCGGCAAGTCCCGGGCCGACATTCTTAACGCGCAGCCGAACTTGATTGTTGCCGAGTTCACCGACGCCAAGCACTGCCCCGTCGCGAACATCGCGGGCCGGACCTTCATAGAGACCGGCGGCACCCTTGCGCAGCAATAGCGTGATTTCCGCGCCGCTGTCGCCGCCATAGGTCTCTTCAATGGCAGTGGACGGCATTTTTATCTCGTCCTTCTTGCCGTTGTTCTCCAATCCGACGCCGTCCATCTGACAGCCGGCGAGGCCGGCACAGAGGATGAAGGTTGCACTGTGTGCTGGTCGCCCATGCGGTCTTCGCTGCAGCCACTCGGACAAAAAACTTAACGAAAGGCTGATCGCAAACGGCACAACTACTCCCCCCGATTCTCAACGTCAGACTGCAACAGCCTATAACGTCGCATTAGCACACCGCGGCTGACGTAAAGTCAAGCAGTACACTTAACAAGGTGTTCTTTAGGTGAGTTAACCATCGGTAAAATAATTCTGCGACGGTGCATAACCGGCTATATCAGCGAGGTTAACGAAGTATTGCAATCAACCGGTTCCCGTAATTGATTGCGGCACATTACGAAACACCGGGAACCAGATCCATGGACGACTTGCGCATTTCGACCGTAGACCACGAAGCTGCTTCGCATGATTTCGCATCAGGTGGCCGGGATGCGAGCGTTGCAGCCGATATCAGCTCCGATCATTTGCTGCCGTTGTCGCAGAATGCTGATGTCGCTGCGTTCGAGGTGGCACAAACCGAGGAGCAGCAGGCGAATGGCAAGACGGGGCGCCTGAGCGCCAACGACCCACAAAACGCCGTCGCTCGTCAGCCGGTCCAGATCGTGCCCGACAATGGCAATGTGGTCCATCTGCCGCCGAATACCTCCATCGACGACATTCATGTCGAGGGACGTAATCTTGTTCTCGTCCAGGCTGACGGTACGCGCATTATCATTATCAATGGAGCGCTGCACGTTCCAACCTTCCTGATCGGTGAAGTCACACTGCCGCAGCAGGCCGTCGTCGCCGCACTGCAGCAGCAGGGTATCAACGTTGCTGAAGGTCCCGACGGTTCGGTTCACGCCGGCAATAGCACGGATTCCGGCCACCAGTTCACGGACAGCCAGGCTGGGAATGCCCGTTCGCCGCTTAACCTGATTGGCCTTCTCGGTCCCGGCGACATAATCGGCGGCGGTAACGGCGCCAATCTGTCCGGCACCCAGACTCGTGTTCCGTTCATCGATCAGCAGGCGACCGAAACGGCTTCGCTGATCGAAAGCGGCAGCAGCACTGGCGCCTTCCTTACGACCAGCAGTACCGGCCGCTTCGGCTTCGGCGGCAATAATGCCGCGATCACGACCGTCACGCTGGTCGGAGAGGCAGAAATCACCGGCAGCGGCACGCAGCAGCTGTCGGGTCTAACCTCCGGCGGCATTCCCGTTGTCGTCACCCAGAGCGGACAGACCGTCACCGGCGTCGCCAATGGCCTCACCGTCTTCACGCTGGTATTCAACGCTTCGACCGGCGACTATACTTTTACCCAGCTCGCTGCCCTGGACCATCCTCGGGGTGCCAATGCGTCGAGCGATGTGCTTCAGCTTCAATTCCGGTATACGGTCTCCGACACGAGCGGCCATACGGTTGCGTCAGTCGCGAGTGTCGACATTACAGACAGCGTGCCGGTTGCGGCCGCAGGGACTGCGGGTTCGGTCACCGAGGCGGCCCTGGCTTCTGGCAACGCAGCCCTAAGCCATGACACAGGCGCAGCGGCGGCCACCGGCTCGCTTAACATTTCCTGGGGCGCAGACAGCTCAAATAGCAACCAGTCAGGCCTCGGCGATCGCTCGGTTGCCTTCACCAGTGCAGCGGTCGCGGCACAGGGCCAGGACGGTGAAGCGCTGAGCTCGCATGGTCTTGCCGTCCATACGGCGCTGCTGGCCGACGGCACTCTGGTTGGCTATACCGGCGAGACCGCTCCGACGACGATCTCCGCATCCAACGTCGTCTTCTACGCGACGGTGTCGGACACCGACAACGGCCACTACAACTTCACCCTCGTGCAGTCGCTCGACGACGCCAAGGGCTC
>Ga0207671_10005469_pt1 | contig 11691 bp, 7 predicted proteins | sample KBSC24metaG_FD_184352 | JGI IMG/M metagenome (GOLD analysis project Ga0207671, IMG submission 184352) | Corn rhizosphere microbial communities from Kellogg Biological Station, Michigan, USA - KBS C2-4 metaG (SPAdes) (version 2) | ecosystem: Host-associated > Plants > Roots > Rhizosphere > Soil... | reverse complement strand
TGAAGGAGGTCTGTCCATGGGGTTAGGCCTGTGCGATACGAACCCTCCTAAGGAACTAGACGCGTAAGTCTAATGATTTCAACAAAGCGACTGTAGCGTCCAGTTCCTTTTTGAGATGACGTGGGCGGCCCACGTCGGGATGCTTTCAGGGTTCAAACATATTTCATTCGTTTACCCAGGGTTGTCGCTGCGCTCCAACCCTAGGCTGGAATTAGCGAACGCCTTCGGCGTTACCGATATCTTTGCTCCAACTCATTACCACCCACCTGGAGCTTTACACCAAACAAAAGTGGTCAGGCCTGTGCGGGAACCCTCCTAAGGAACTAGACGCGTAAGTCTAATGATTTCAACAAAGCGACTGTAGCGTCCAGTTCCTTTTTGAGATGACGTGGGCGGCCCACGTCGGGATGCTTTCAGGGTTGAAATGAATGGTGATTGCGTTTACCTATCGAGCACGTACATCTTGAGTGACACGACAGAATAACGCCGAAGGCGTTGGCTAATTTCAGCCCAGGGTTGCTTCAACCCTGGGGATCAATATAAAGAATCAAACAAACCCTGAAAGGGTTAGGCCTGTGCGATACGAACCCTTTCAGGGGTTCAAACATATTTCAATCGTTTATCCAGGGTTGTCGCTGCGCTCCAACCCTGGGATCAAGATTTTAAATAATCATTAACCCTGAAGGGTTCGCCAACCGCCTAACCCCTTCAGGGTTCAATCTTTTCCACATTGCGTTCCCAGGGTTGTCGCTGCGCTCCAACCCTGGGCTGGAATTAGCGAACGCCTTCGGCGTTACCGATATCTGTGCTCCAACTCATTACCACCCACCTGGAGCTTTACACCAAAACAAAAGTGGTCAGGAATCTGTTGCTCCCTGACCACCAATTCAAAATCGACGCGCAGCTAAAACTTTATTCTCGCGCCGAACTGCCACTGACGCATTCGGGCATTCGGGAATTGTAGTCCCGTGATCCTGCCTGCGTTCGGGTTGTCTACTTCAGTCGTGGGTAGACCGAGGTTGACGTTATTGAAAAGGTTAAAGACCTCTGCGCGAAACTCGGCCTTCACCGTCTCAGTGATTCTGAAGTTCTTGAAGATTGACATATCCGTCTGGAAGAATGCCGGCCCACGCAAGCTACCACGTTTCGCATTTCCAAACTGACCATCAGCCGCCTTGGCCCATGGTGTGCCCGGTCCAATTCCACCCTGGAACCAGTGGTTCCGATCCTGATCACTTACACTCGGATCTCCTATCAGATCAGGTCTACAGGGCCCGGAATTAACCGAACAGTTTGCGCCTGATACTGTCGGCGTAAATGGAAGACCACTCTGCCAGGATGTGGTGGAGTTTAGCTGCCAACCTCCAATCGCGTAATCCCAGCCCTTCGATGTCCCAGTCAGGTATTTCTTACCGCGACCAATCGGAAGATCCCACACCTCCGTGAAAAAGAACACGTGCGTCCGATCAAAACTGGTTGGACCACGGCCAAGCTCCCGATTGTGGATAAAGTAATTATCCTCGTTGTTCCTGGTCGCAGCCCAGGTGTAGTGAGCAAGAATGTTCAGGCTCGGAAGCCTGTGCTCAAACTTCGTCTGCAACGCGTTATAGCGATTGTCAGCGTCGTTCCCGAAATAATTAATCCCCTGCGTCCAGCCGAAACGATTGAAGAAAGGCTTGCGGTTGTTCTCAGGACCTGGTCCTGCTACAGGCTGGTTGGGGTTATACGCCGGACCGTCACCGGCAAAGACGTGAGTCCCTTTGTTGCCCACGTAACTCGCTTCGAACGATGTATTGTTTGACAGTTGATGTTGAACGGTTATGTTCCAGGCATCAAGTGTTGGTAGTCGCATTCTGAAGGGACGAGCACGGGCGTTTATGCCGTCTGGCAATGGTATGCGACCGTCCGAAGGTACCGCCGGAAAAACGGGCGCTGGTGGTCCCTGACTCAAATTGAAGACCGTTCTGAAATCCTCTTGATCGAGTTGCTGGAAGGCAAGCACAGGTGGATTCTGAGTTACGGCGTGTCCAAAGATCGAACCGAACACGCCAATATCAAAGCTTCGGCCATAGCCGGCGCGGATAACTGTCTTATCAGTCAACTGATAGGCTAAACCAAGTCGAGGAGCAAATGCTTTGTAGGTAGGATCGACGTTGAAGTTCTTATTGATATCCGCAACGCCACCTACGAAGAGTTGACCTGTTTCAAGATTCAGCAAACTCCCTGTTCCCGGTTCCACTATGCTTTCGGGAAATACCAATTCCCACCTGAGACCATAATTGAAAGTTAACTTTGGTGACCAGCGCCAGGTGTCCTGACCATAAAAATACCAGCGGCGTTGCCTTTCTTCCGCATCGGTGACCGTACTTACAAAACGACCGAAGTCGCTGACATTGCCCAGCAGGAAGGTGGCAAGCCCGGTGCCGCCGCTTGTGGTCAAATCAGGATTCACCAAAGCGGTTCCAGCATCGCGGAAGAATAACTGACCGGCGCGATGCGAGTCGGAGGGCACACGTAAATTCTTGGCGAACCGAAAATCTCCGCCGAATTTGTAACTGTGATCACCGCGCACAAATGTCCAGTTATTGACGAACTGCATCTGTCGCTCCAATTGCGCGAGTGGACAGTTGCAGCCATTAGCAAACAGCGAGAATCCGAACTTGAATACTCGCCGATCGTCGAAGTCACCGCGATGTCCGGGGGTCTCTATGCCGAAGGCAGGCATCCCGGAAGTAAAAAAATCGTCAAGGTTAAGACCTGGTATGCCGGCATCCGCGGCGGGACTGGTACCTACGCCGCCCGGCAATACATTCACCCGATAACGGAAGTACCCGACGCGAAAGTCCGTGATAGTGTTTGGAGTCAATGTGTAGTCAAAACCCAAAGCCAGCGACTGGTTGCGAACTTTTGAGCTGCCGGCAAAACGAGCTCCGCTCAGATCTGGCCCGCCAAGCTCAAAGCCAAACGCTCCTGGTTTCGTTCTTTCAAATCGAGCAAAACTGTAACGACCAAAAATATGTAAATCCTGCCCGACATACTGGTCATCGCGAACGTCAAACTGATCTCCGTTGAAAACATCGCCGCCACTGGTGCTGAAGTTGTCAACAATACCCGGCAGGTTTGGCAGTGGGATGTTAGCTAACAGATTCAGGGACTGTTGTGAGAGACGACCTTGGGGAATGACGTTCCCAAGAAACGCCACGCGTCCCTGGCCGGTTACAGGGTCACCACTTGCAGGATCAAAGATCTGAAGCGGGTACTCACTAAAATTTCCATGGCGCGCAAGCGCTGTTGGCACCGTCGTCAGCACTGAACCACCTTCCTTGCTGCGCGTACCCTGATAATCGCCGAAGATGAAGTTTTTATCCTTGATTATCTTGTATCCGAAGGAGCCGCCAAACTGACTCCACACGCTGTCAGGAAGGAGTTTTCCCGTAACAACATCCGGTACACTGTTGGTGAAAGGATCGCGAGCCTGCGTTAGATCGTTACGGCGGAACATAAATGCGCTTCCGTGAGGATCGTTTGAACCTGAGCGAGTCTGGGCCGTCACCACGCCCGCATTAGCCTGGCCAAACTCCGCATCGTAATTCTGGGTCGTAATCTTCGTTTCAGTTACAGATTCAAGTGTTGGGTTGACGACGATGATGCCCAGGATTGGATCCCGATTGTCCGTGCCGTCAAGCTGAAATGAAGTGCCGCTAAAATGTTGTCCGTTAACAAACGTCTGCAGCGAGCCTTGCGGGTTCTCACTGGCGGCGTGGTTCCAACCAGGCAGTTGCTGCGTACCTGGTGACAGCAGGACAAAGCGCGTGAAGTTACGATCGAAGGTGGGCAGTTCCTGAACTTGCCGTTGATTAAAGGTCGTAGCCACATCTGATTTGTCAGTCTTTAAAGAGAGGTCCACGCCGGTTATCGTGACAGTCTCAGCCAAAGCCCCCACTTCTAAACGCACATCAGAAGTACTCACCACATCTGCTTTAACGATTACCTCCTGGACAGCCGTTTTATATCCCTGTTGTTCGATCTTGACCTGATAGACGCCAGGGATCAGATGTGTAACTTCATAAAAGCCGGAGTCGTTTGTTTTGGCGGTTGTGGTGACGTTCTGCGCAAGATTGGTCACAGTGACGCTTGCGCCAGTTATCGACGCCCCCTGCGGATCGCTGATCGTTCCGGAGATGCTCCCATAAACCGCTTGAGCGTTTGCTGCGTTCGATATCACACCTATCAGGAGCAAAGCGAGTACAAGAAGTGGGAGTTTTTGTCTGAATAAGTCGACAGAAACTTGCCTCTGGAATCGTAGGGATCTCATGACTTCCTCCTTAATCTACCGCGGAACGTTAACAGACGGATCTGAAGGGATGGTCCTAGTGCTGGCCGCTGAAGGTGAGAGTCAGGACAAATTACGAAGCTTGCCGAATGCATTACACAACTCCGGGTGTCGCTTCAACTTTTGGGACGGAGAACCGTTATTAAATGGTTATCGGGGGTTTGTTGTCTAAGCGAACGAACTTCTAGTACAGATTGCTTATGATGTCAATACTTTTTCCGGCCAACATAGAAATGTTAGTTCTCAACACTCGTCAGTCGAATTAACTGGCTTCGGCGGCTTTGCACAAAAAGTGGCAAATCTGATTTGTTTTCTCTGCGGCCTCTGCGTATCTCTGCGGCTCTCTGCGTTGAAAGGCCCATTAACGCAGAGAACGCAGAGATACGCAGAGGGCCGCAGAGGAAAGACTTCCATCTCAACTCGATTTTTTGGAACGGAGCGCCAAAGGCGCTCCGTTTCGACCTCCAAGTGTGATCCGACTTTGAGGCAGAACTGGCTGGGGGCAGGTGCTTTGATCCGCGGTGACTTCCTTGAGGTTGTGAGGTGAAATTACTTTACGTTGATCACAACTTTGTTGCTCGGTATACCCCGCAAAGTCAGGCTTACCAATACGTCTCCCGCATTCGCAAGCTCATTCGGTAATCTGAGATTCACCTGTGTTAACGAATCACGAACTTTGCCGACATACTCGATTTCGAGCGGGTATGGACCTTTACCGGCATATTCTGCTTGAGCGGCGATAACAGAATTGTTTTCGCCGCGAATCAGTTCCAGACCAACCACGAACAGGACGATGCGCGTGCGCTGATCGAGGCTGAAATTGTGAACATTAAGCAGGTTGAACGGCTCCGGCATGAACAAAACGGAGTCGAGCGCGGCTGCACGATTGGTGGTCGCTTCGACGAAGATTGCCGGCGGAACGCTGATGTCTGGTGTGATGGTGAAGTTCGGGAGCGAGATGCTAAAGAAGATGTTGCCGATGGCTTCTACCTTAACGCGGGCCGACGAAGTCGGCGTGTTTGGGACCGTAATCGTCGCTGTGCCGGTGTTAGGCGTGCTCGATGCAAGAGTAAACGGAAAATTGTTTCCTCCATCGACGGATAGGAGAACACGAACGTTCGCGCAGTTGATCGGAGTGTTCGCAGTACCGGCGACGTTCCAGGTGACGGTTTGAGTCGAACCGGCTAGCCACGATGTCGAAGAACCCGGGTCAGTTACGACGAATGGCCCGTTCCCTGACCTCACGTTAACTCGCATCGCATCGGTGTTCACGCCACCGGCGCCCGCATGGTTGTCACGAACAGTAACGCGAAACGTCATAGTACGAGTTGTTACCGGTAGCGACTCACCGAAGGTTGGAACACCGGATAAAATGTCCGACAACCGCGGAAACGTTCGCGCCGGATTTGCGACTGGCGCGAATGAGCGGAAGATGGGGCGACTGCCGTCATCTGTGTGGGGCGGGCCCGCGGTCCCTAGATCAAATTCTTCCCAGCAATAGGTAAGGGCGTCCGCCTCTGTATCACTGGCCGTTGCCGTGAGCGTGAACGGCGTTTGTGACGGGATCGTAAAGTCGGGCCCAGCTTCCACTGTCGGGGGATTATTGCCTGTTGGCGTCAGCACCGGGCAGATGCTGCCGTTGCCGCTCGTGATGTAGTTGACGATCTGTTCGATGCTCGCGGCGTGGAAGTAAGTGTCAGTGGAACGCAAGTCTTCGGTAGTGCAAAGCGGCAGATAAGTTCCGTTCGGGGCGGTTCCGCCTCGAAAGGCCATAATGGTCGACCCGCTTCCTGTTTCGTAGGCAGTCTGAGCGAACCGGCCGGACGGCGGGGCACAGTCCTCAGTGGTGCCATTGAAGGTATGCAGCGCCCCGAATTGGTGGCCCATCTCATGGGCCACATCCCAGATGGCGCTGATCGTGGACGGCTCGATTGACCGCAGGATTGTGACGCCTTTAGCTTTTTGCCCGTTTACACAAACGCTTTGAGGTTGACCGGCTCCCTGGAACAGGAAAAAGCCCGGCTGGAAAGCATAGACGTGACCGTCGAGCACGAATCCAATGTCATAATTAAACGATCCGATCCGTTGGTCCAGCACGGTTTGATTCTGAGTTAGCAACATGCCTGGATTGTCGCTCGTGTATGGGTCAGTCGCTGGATTCGTAAAGATGATGGAGGTCTCGTTATCCACCAACATCAACCGAATCGCCAGATCGCGCTCGTAAATTGCGGCAACACCATTGACGGTCGTAGTCAGCGCGCTCAACGCGCCGGCAACTGTGCCGCCGCCGTAGGTCTGCGCGTACTCGGCGGTTGCTGCCAAAGCCAGCCGGTAAGTGCGCAGCGTTGCGCCGGTGGCGGCGGGCAGAGTCGCAGAGAAGCTGTGCTGGAGTGGTTGGCTCGACGAGTGCCTGGCGTTGGAGAGAAGGCAATGAAACGGGCCGCTGTTTTTAGGCGCGTCACGCTGGTCGTAGCTGACATACTGCCCCGCACGCTCGCCTCGCGCTGGCTCAATGATTACTGTGCCCTGCGCGGAAAGCACGATCGCGTGAAAGCCTGCCGGCGTTAGGTCGAAGCGCGCCGTAGCAGTCGGATCGTCCAGACCCTGACCGCGATAGGTTTTTATTTCCGGAAACATCGCGGCGAGCCGGGATGCCATTACAGGCGATTCCTCAACCCGAAACCGGGCAAGTTTTCCATCCGGCATCGGCAACGTCATGACGACTTGATTTAATTCGGCCGCTTTACTGAACTCCATCGGGGCATGCCGAAGCAGCTTCCTTTGTGCATTCTCATTGAGGGTCAGCGCTCGGTAGAACCCTGGCCCAGCCTCACTAACGCTACCAACCTGATGATTCTCACGCCAGAGTTGATCTTCGCCCGGAGTGGATTTCACAGGCACGGCACCGAACGAAGCCAAAACGATAAAGGACAGAAGCGTCGCGAGTGAGCAAAAGACCATTAACCGCAACCGGAAGTTAGTCCGGGACGCGTTAGTCAGGATAGTCGGGGGTATATCCTTCATATTTCTTGTAGAGTTTGCGTGCTGGAGGAGAGTTGCAATTATATGCACTATTCAGAACAGCGCGTCAATCATCGTGTGATCAAGTCAGCGGCGCCTGTCTCGAAACATGGCAAGCAACGGAGCTAATCAATACACACAGCCGTCGATCATGCTGGAGTCAACGAGTAGCACTTGAAAATAAAAACGGCACGGCACTTGTGTTTTACCCCGAAGGAGATCAGAGGTGAATATGTCAAACTCAAACGTCAAGACCTTAACGGTCCCAGAGATCGCAATCATTGCCGCAACGCGCGGAGCTCTGGGATTTGGAGCAGGGCTGTTACTCGCAGACAAGTTCAGACAATCAAAACGGAGAGCGCTCGGTTGGTCGTTGTTCCTTTCCGGAGTGGCCAGCACCATCCCTATCGCGATGCGTCTTTTCAGGAAGAAGGAGGCGGCCGTCAACCAACCGTATAACATCGTTCTATGACGAGGAGGCTCGAGTGATTAGAAAATTGAAATCAGGTAAATACCGTCTCTACTCTCGCAAGGTCGATGCAAAGACAGGCAAGCGCAAAAATCTGGGCACGTTCGACACTCGAGCAGCGGCAGAAAAACATGAGCGCGCAGTGCAATACTTCAAACGCAGTGGATGATTCGCACGTTGTCGAAAACGTTGCAGACGCGTACTTTGAACTAACGCGTCCATCAAGGCTTTCATTTCATACGATTGTACTTCTTCAACGCCGCGATAACGCGGTCTCCGGGTAAACCGAAAAGACGAATGCCGTCAGCGCCAGTCATCGTGTCGGCGGCGAGCATCGCGTTCACTACAGCCTCCTCAGTCGCATCGATCGTGGCTCTGAACAGCGGATCGATCTGATCATTAGGCAACATCTTCAGTGAAGGCGTTCCTTCCGAGCTACCCGCTCCCGGATTCGCTGTAGAGAAGGCGAGGAAGAGATCGCCGGACGAATTGCCTGCCCAACTGCCCAACCGTCCAAGCGCCATTCCAACTCGACGCGTGAGTCGCTCCAGTTGATGTGGAAGAAGCGGGGCATCTGTCGCAACAATAACGATGATTGAACCACGTCCTTCATACTGTTGCGCCTCGGGAGTGTCGGTGGCGCCTCGATCCGAAGGGCACGCCGGCATGCCGCGAGTCCACTCGCGAGTCAACGGTTGTGGCAGCGTGGTGCAGGCTCGCAGATCGGTGATCTCCTGTCGAATTGGAACCCCCAGAATTCTCAAGTCACCGCCATAGTTACACTGGACCAGTACGCCGATCGTGTAGCCTCCTGCTTCCAGCACACGCGATGACGTGCCGATTCCACCCTTGAAGCCGTTACAGCCCATTCCCGTGCCACCACCGACCGCCCCTTCCTGAACGCGTCCGGGTTTGGCGTTATCAAGCGCCTGCAAAGCGTGCATGGGTTTGACGTGTTCGCCATTCGCATCGTTCAGGAAATCAAATGTCTCAGCGACAATGGGGTAGGTGAATATAAAGTTTCGGCCGTTCTTCAATTGCCATTGAATGGCGGCATCGCGGACCGTACCAACACTGTGTGTGCCGGTTAACAAAATGGGGCCTTCCATAAAGCCCGACTCTTTGATCCAATTAATTCCGGTCATGTCGCCGTTGCCATTCAGGTTGAATGTTGCAGCGAACACGGGATCCCAGTTTCCCTTTGGTCTGGGAAGAATAGCGGTAACTCCGGTGCGTATTGGTCCCTTGCCTAGGATGAGTTTGCCTTCTCCCTCGATCAAAGTTACGTGACCGACGGCGATACCGGCGACGTCCGTGATGGCGTTGTTTGGACCAGTCTTACCGGGAAAAGGAATTCCAAGATCTCGGCCTCGTGGTCGAGTTTGTGCGGCGAGCGGCGCCGCAAGCACGAGCCCGATCAGGATTACAATAGGTATCCGCATACGAGTCTTCCTTTCCAAAGTTGTGTGTAATTTCCCACCTTCGCTCGAGCTAGTACAGATTGGGCCAATCGATCGCATTTCCAAGAAGTCCGCTAATTTCCTCGCGAATGAAGTCTTTTACACCTTCGCGACCAGTCAGACGCAGGCCTACGGGTCCATCCTCGGCCTTAACCTCGATTGCAAAGTTCAGGAATGGACAACAAAGTTTCTCAAGTGCAATGAATTCAGCGGCCTTCACTATCGAGCTGGGTCCGGGGGCAAGACGAAACTCATAGCCGCTCGAGAGCTCCTGGATTGTTTGCACCTTTGAGAAAAGCTCGTGGCTTGTCGTCAGGTGCATTTCTCTCTGCTCCGGCGATAGAGCACTCATATCGCAGGCTATTGGTGACTGCGATTCCGCTTCATGATTCATATCGTCAGCCCTCAATTTTGGCAAGAATATCGTGTGTTCGAGACTGACCCGACGCTACCGCGTTACGGTACTGACCTCCTCCAACTCTGGTCGTAACTTTTGAGGGAGGTGCCTGGGAGATTCATCAGAGACTATTTATCAGAAGGGAGCGCGATCCGCAGCACCGGCTTGCCATTGATGTTCTGTAGCGGAAAGTACACACGATGCGTGCTCGGATCAACAGCGACGCTATGAGCATTCGGAGCAAACAAACCTTCACCGAGCTTTTGTAAGCTGCGATCGCGCTCATCGAAAATCGAGATGACGCCACTCTCAGCCGACACATATAGACGGTGCAGACCTGGATCAAAAGCAAGCACGTCAGGATCCGCTCCGACGGAGAGAGTTGCCGTTGCTTTCTTTGTTTCCAAATCAAAAACGACCAGTTTGGAATTGTCCTCGCAAGCCGCGAATGCAAGACGGTGTTCTGAATCGATTAATAATCCGTGACTGCCTTTGCAGCCCATGAGCGGATATCGCCCAACGACCTGATCCGTGTTCGGATCGATTTCAGCCAGCTCTTCGCGTCCATCAACGGTGACGAAGATCCGATCTGCTCCTGAATCATACTGACTGTTTCCTGCACCGCCGCCGAGTGCAATCGTCGTCACTCGCTGATTGGTTTTCGCGTCGATCACAGTGTCGGTTTTGCCATGAAGATCCGAGACGTAAATCTTGTTTGCCTTGCTCGCGTACGCGATGCCGTCAGGATAATCGCCGGCCGGCACTCGAGCGAGAATACTGAGACTTTGATCGTCAATTACGGCTAACTCGTTGGTGCCTGTGGCTGAAGCATAAATGCGATGCAATGCAGGCACGGCAAGCACGCCGTGAACACGTTTCAGATCTTTTACGTCGCCGACAACGGATTGCTTGTCAATGTCGAAAACCGTCATCAGATCGGAGCCCAGGTGCGCGATGTACAAGCGCCCATTATCCAAACTCTGGTAATCGAAGCGAGTAGTTCCGCCAGTCAGTGGAACATCGGTCAATAGACGGAGAGGCAAACTGGCAGAAGGATTACCTTGGGATTCTGCTGTTACTGGCTGGTTCGGCTGAGCATTCGCGGTTGGCTGTATGTGCGACGTGGCACAGGCAAGCAATACCGCACCGAGTCCGATGCCGAACGTAACCGTTGTAAGACAGACGAAAAGAATGGTAGAAACTAACCGCTTTAACATGTGCCTCCTCCGCGTGAGTATACAACCCGCTTTTCATCGATAACACGCTGGAGGCTGTCGAAACGTTACAGTGGGTGGTAACCGGATAGGCTAACCCCACGCGTAAACAAACACCTCAAGGACCCTGAACTCAAATACTCTCAAGAAATAAAAGATGGAGCTCCCGCACATGCTTACAGGTAGTGTTTTCTTCCCACTCCTGTGTTGTTTTCGACACTTCGTGTATCCGTGACGAGTCGCAGCGCCAACGCGCAGAAAGGACAGTATGCTTAACCTCAATTCCACCCTCGATAACCTGATCGCTTTAGTAGTGGTACTCCTCGCGTTGAGTTTGGTCGTACAGGCCGTTCAAGGCGCAGTAAAGAAGGCCTTCAAACTTAAGTCGCGCCAAATCGAAGATTCGCTTGCACACTTGTTCCAGTTTGTCATAGCCAACGAGACCTCCGCGCAGAAAGATCCTCAAGGCGCAGACGCGAAGCATCTCTGGGCCACCAAGTGGAAGGGATTCACAGCGATGCTCGCGCAATCACCCTTTCTGCGGATTTTTCTGCGCTGGCTTTACCACCCCGCGGCCGACCCGGACCCCAAATTCCAGGAAGCCGCCAAAGTCTATAACGAAGTCCTGAACAAGTTCCGCGGTCTCGGCCGCACGGCGCTTTCCACGCGGCCCATGTTTGACTCGCTGGCGAAAAGCGATCTGTTGAAAGTGGTCGCCAGTATTGAACCGGACAAGATAGACCATTTGTTCGGATCCAATATTCAAGTCGCGTTGGCCGAACTGAATAAGTTCTTTA
>Ga0207671_10005466_pt1 | contig 11693 bp, 10 predicted proteins | sample KBSC24metaG_FD_184352 | JGI IMG/M metagenome (GOLD analysis project Ga0207671, IMG submission 184352) | Corn rhizosphere microbial communities from Kellogg Biological Station, Michigan, USA - KBS C2-4 metaG (SPAdes) (version 2) | ecosystem: Host-associated > Plants > Roots > Rhizosphere > Soil... | reverse complement strand
CGGGGACCCGCCAGCTTCTGCACATCAAATTTCTGCAGAACGAGCGAGGCGATGCGCAGCAGCTCGGGGCCCTGACGATAGGCTTTCGGTCCGGCGTACGCGACCAGGTCCGCCTGCACCAGGAAACCCAGGAGCCGATGGACCGTGCTCGGTGCCAGGCCCGTGCGTGCGACCAGGTCCTTCAGGGCGAACTCACGCTCGCCTTCGGCGACACACCTGAGCAGCCGCAGGACCCGCCCGGCCGCGCTGTCTGCCTCATTTTCACCCGCTCGTTTTGCGCGACGCTCCGACATGCTGCACCGATCCCGAGAATTGTCCGCCGGGATTATATGACCGACCTCCAGGTTCGGGCATCTCCACGGATGGAATCCCGATTCCATGAGCGGTGTCAAAAATTGGCGGCCGCTGGACGTCAGCCTCGGCCTCTTGCTAGTCTGTGAATGCCAGTGGAATTCACTTTCCATTGCGTGGAATCTGCACAAGCTTGTACGCGCTCGATCCCAACACAGAAAACGCGGGGCGGGCGCAGGGGGTAGAGCATGTTGTTGGAAACACGTTTCCTGCGGTGTCTGGCTGTCACCACGGGCTTCGCCCTGCCAGCCTCCGGCCTGGCGCAGCAACCATCTGATACATCGCGCGATACCCTTGACGAGGTTGTCGTCACTGCGCAGTTCCGCGAGCAGAGAGTTCAGGACGCACCGTTAGCCATCACGGCAATAAGTGCCGAGATGCTCGAATCACGCAATCAGACGAGCATCGTGGACGTGGCGAACCAAGCACCAAACGTTGTTCTGAAACCGGCGCCCGCGCCGTACGGGCCCGCTATGCAGGCCTTCATTCGTGGCGTGGGACAGTCGGATTTCAACTACGCTCTCGAGCCCGGCGTCGGTATATATGTGGATGATGTCTACTACTCGACAATCACCGGCTCGATAGTGGATCTTCTGGATCTCGACCGTGTTGAAGTTCTTCGCGGTCCACAAGGCACGCTGGCTGGCCAGAATTCAATCGGCGGCGCCATCAAGCTCTACTCCAAGATGCCGAGCGGCAACGACAGCGGATCCGTCCAGGCGACCTACGGGAGCTTCCATCGCACGGATATCCGCGCCAGCGCAGATGCGACTCTGATGAAAGACGTCCTGTTCGGACGTATTGCCGGTGTCTCGCACCATGTCGATGGCTACGTGACCCGGTACGACTACGGGTGTTCCCATCCTGGCTCTGGCGTCCCCTCCACCACCAGTTCTGTCGATTGCAAGTTGGGTACCGAGGGCGGTAAAGCCTACGATGCAGTGCGTGCCAGCTTGCGCTGGCTGCCGGTCGATAAGCTCGAAGTCAGTCTGGCCGGCGACTATACGAATGACAATTCCGAGGCCTCGCCACTGACACTCATCTACGTGGGCCATCCGGCTGTGATCAGAGCCGGCACGGTTGCCGTGCCAGCGGGAGCCGGCATTACAGGCACTCGAAGCAGCCCACCGCTCACCAGCTACAACGGCCTGACGGTCGGAAACACGGCGACCGGCCTGCCGCTCGGGACCGCCACGGGCTCGGCGTTTATCAGCTACACGCCATTCAGCTTTTATGGCGCGCAAGACACCTTCAGCCACAGCCCCTATGTCAACTATTCGACCTATTCCAACCCAGCGCCATTGTCCGGAACGGCACCTGGCTCCGGCGACGGCGCACAGTCCAACAATCCGTACACCGTACCAGCGGTAAACCGCGTCAGCAGCTATGGATTTTCCGCCACCACCGACTATCAATTCAGTCCTGATCTGAGCCTGAAATCGATCACGGCCTATCGCCACTACTCCGGCGACTGGTCTGTTGACGAGGATGCCACCCCCGTTGCGGTCGGCACGTTTCACAACTTCGTGTCCCATCGCCAGTTCAGTGAAGAGCTACGCCTCAATGCGAAACTACTGAACAGGCTGAACATGACCGTCGGCGGCCTGTACTTCGATCAGAAGAGCAGCTACAGCGGCCGGGTCGATCTCGAGCCCTCGCGGCTCGACTTCCTGGAGAATGATGTCATTCCCGGCAAAACGAAGGCCGCATTCGCCAACTTCGACTGGCAATTCACTCATTCGCTGGAGTTGATCACCGGCGTACGGTACACAAAACAGGAGAAGACCTTCACCTATGGGCGGCTGGGAATACCAGGCAACACGCAGTGGGGTGGACTCGCACCGCCCGCGGTCCGCAGCCTGAACGACACGTCAGGTAAATTCTCCGGCAGCGAATGGGATTACCGCTTTGCCTTGCAGTACCGCTGGACTCCCGCGCTGATGACTTACGCGCAAATCTCCACGGGCTTCAAGGGAGGTGGTGTCAACCCGCGCCCCTTCTTTGTGCAGCAAGCGGTCCCCTTCAACCCCGAGAAGCTCACCGCCTACGAAGCCGGCTTCAAGAGTGACCTGCTGGACCGGCGTCTGCGCGTGAACGGCGCCGTGTTCCTCAACAAGTACAAGGATATTCAACTGACGGTGAACAACTGCCCATTCCCTGGCGTTCCTGCAACACCTTGCGCGTTACCGGTCAACGCGGGCACTGCTGATGTCAAAGGGGCGGAGATCGAGACGGAGTTGCATGTCTTCAGAGGACTCTCGCTCGACGCATCAGCGAGCTATCTCGATTTCAAATATAGGTCCTTGCTCCCGGGCGCGGTGGCATCGGGAATCACACTCGACATGACGACCCCCTTCGCGCCGAAGTGGAAGTACAGCGCAGGCGTTCAGTATGTATTGCTGCTCGGCGGTGCCGGCTCTCTGACTCCGCGGGTCGACTGGAGCTCGCAGTCCTCTTTCAACTCTCAAGCGATCAACACCGTGTTCAATCGAGTGCCCGGATATGCACTGACCAATGCGCGGCTGACTTGGCGAACTGCTGACGAGCATTGGGAAATTGCCTTGGAAGGGACCAATCTCACCGACAAGCTGTATTACCTGGCGTTCTTTGACAATCAGGGTTCGACGCAGGACACGCTCGCTGCACCCGGACCACCTCGTCAGTTGGCGATCACCCTGAAGCGCACGTTCTAACGTGGCCAAGCCCCCTTTCGAGGCGTCAAACCGAGGGGGCTTCGCCGCATTGAGTTCGATTTCATAATCGACGGCGTACGCTTTCGCCCTCCCTCCCCTGGCAACCCACGCCTGCCAACCTGGAGATGGCCCGCAAACTCAACACGCGTATCCGAGCCCAGATTGAAGCCGGGACATTTGAGTCATTTCACATCCTCGAGCGAGACCGACCGAAAGTCGACCCATTCTCGATCCAGGAAGCGGGGCAACTCATCGAAGGCATTAACTGGGATTGGGGCGAAGCGATCGGCAACTTCGATGAGTTTCGCTTCTTCACCGGCCTACGCCAGTCAGAGCAGATCTCACTTCGCATCACTGACTGCGATCTGATCAAAGGCACCATCCACATTCATCAGGTTGTGGTCCTCGGGCGGCACAAAGATCCCTTAGCTCACCAGGTCGAATCCACAATCTAGGCGCAGGTGACCTGCCGGCTTTCTGCGGACCATTTCAGGCATCGAAGTAGTCCGCGTTGAACTCCGGGATCAACTTGGATACCTCACGTGCTCGACAGATGTTCTCGCAGGAAGTCGATGAACCGCTGGGTCTTCGCCGGCAATAACCGGGTTTCGGTCATCGCGTAGACGGGTACCGGTGTGGCTTGCCACTGCGGCAAGACACGACGAAGTCGCCCCTGCGCCACGTCATTGGTGACAATGCCTTCGGCCAACACGGCAATGCCCATGTCCAGGGCGGCGAGACGCTGGATCATGACGACATTATTGAGCAGGAAGCGGCCTCCGACTGCGACATCCAGCGTTTCCCCCTCCCTTTGCACGGTCCATATATCAGACTTTGGGCCAGGCCGCCGCAAGCATTCATGCTGAGCAAGATCGGTAGGGTGACGAGGCTCCCCCAGCATATCGAGATAGCGAGGCGAGGCGTATAGCTGGACGCCCAATTCCGCGAATTGCAATCTGAGGTCTCGCATCGCTACTGTCTGAATTGGGCAAACACCTCGAACGGAACGCCCTGCTCGGCAAGAAAACTCTGAGGTATGAACAGAATGTGCTCGCCACCCAGACGCTTAACTTCCCATCTTTCCTCGAACCCGCCAGGGTTCCGGTAGGTGTCCGACGGGAGCATTGCCTTTATCACCGAAAGCGATCGTTCGCTCAGGTCACCGAGAGGAAATCCATGCCGTGCCCGCCGGTCGCCCTTCTTGAAGCCGAACTTGTACTCGTCACTGATCTTGAACTGCTTCTCGCCACCGCCCATAGAGACCACATCGACGTCGAAATGACCCAGGGAGTTTTGCATGTCGTACAGTCCGACATCGTAGGAACTGATATCCTTAAAGTGACCTACCCGGCCGTGCGTTTTCCTAATTATCATATCTTTCCATGTCTGGGGTATCTCGCTGAGCGATACGGGATCACCGCTTCCTTCCACGTAGTGGCGCAGCAGGGCTGTTGAGTACTTCGAAACCGGTTTGAACGGAAGGCGATCCAGAATACCGAGCAGCACGGACTTGCCCTGTCTGCCAATGGTCCGCCATCCTGACTGTTGTGCGCCCGATGATGCAAGACGACCGTTGGTAACACTACTGGCCGATTCAGACGATCCAGGCGAGCGTCCTCCGGGTTGCGCCTGGCTGTTTCCCTTTCCTGCCGGAGTGCCGTAGCGATTGCCCGTCCCGCGATGACGATCATCCGTCATTCGAGCGGTGTTTGGTTGGTCAGACATGTGCGATGCCTTGGCCCGCCTCACTATGTACCCACCGACACGCCCGCGTTGCCCTCGACCAGAATGGTCTTTTCGATGTCCGGATCGCGCAATCGGCCACCAAGGACCCGCGCCGCCAACCGCAGATTCTCGAGTTCAGCGTGGCGCACTTCTGCCTTCACCTTGCGCACGTCTTCTACCCGATGCAGCAGCTTGAAATCCTCGAGCACCGGATGACTGCCTGGCAGCGCTTCGATGAACAACTGACCCGTGGGAACGATGATCTCATCGGTGCTGCGCTGCGCGGTCGACACATAATCATTTAGCGTATCCTTGAGTTGCTGGGGCGTGTAGGTTTGCCCATCGATGACAGTGCTGCCATTGGCGACCGCTTCCAGCCAGTGTCGATCGAAGGTTTCGAGAAAATAGGCTACCTTGTCCGGATCGCGCAGTCCCTTAGTAAACTCGTCGATGAAATCTTGAAGCATGAACAGTGTGAGATAGCAGTGCTCCTTCATCGGGAAGATGATGAAGTTGCCCTTGAACCCCAAAGGATTGTCGATGTCCGCAAGTTCCACGAGCTCGTGCTGATTCCACGTCGATGAGGGCCAGGGCATGCCGCCAAAGTTACTCAACATGCCTGTGCCGAAGTTAGTGGACTTGACTCCGGTCGCCGAGTTCCTGCGCGGTGGGGCGAAACTGGCCGAGGAGGGCTCAGGACAGTCGATCGGCAGCTTGTACAACTCGAAGAAGGTCTGGTCGGCCACTCGGTGCGACCAGATCGCTTGCATGTAGTAGAGGATGTTCTGCTTGACATGGATGCGCAGCTGATCGATCGACACCCGTCGCGTGAACTTGCTCTGCAGCGCGGCGGTGTACTCTTTGGTGGCGACCTCGAACACGGAGGCGGCCTGTTTGAGCTTATCTTGCGCATCAGCGAGCGCGCCTTCAGCGTAGCCAAGACGAGTCTGTAACGACTTTATATTGGCATCGAACACGTCCTTCGCTGCATCGGAAGGATCGATCCCCATCGTGAAGATCTTGAGCGCTCCCGGCATGTTTGGGAGCGAGTCTTTCTTTAATTGGGTTTGCACCAGTGTTTCGCGCAGCGCATCCCGGGCGTCGAGCTGTATGTTAGCTTTCTCCTCCAGAGTCGCCACCAGATCCTTTTGGGTCTGCCAATGCACTCGCTTGACCTCAGTCCCCACTTCATCCCCGGCGAATCCCGAGCTGAGGTAACTCAACGCTGGGCGGAACGAGTCATCGAGCAATACGCGTGCGATGATCCACTGGTATTGGACCAACCAAGCCTCGTCGATCTCGTGGGGCGCAGGCACATCGAGGGCCACCATGATGACGGGGCGCACGCGATAGAGAAGCTCGGTGATCTTGTAGCGACGCTGCAGCTCATAGAAGAGGTACGTAACGGTGATTTCGTTGTTGGGATTAGTGATTTCGCCGCTGGTTGTCTGCTCATCCTCGACGGTGGAAGTCGTATCCACTTCCAGCGAGCGTTCAAGCCGGTATTCCTGAGCGGCCTTGATCGTCGCTTCGTGAAACTCCTTCTTGGTGCTGGCCGACTCGGTCGCCTGGTTCAAGGCAAATTCGGTCGAAGAGTGAATGCTGCCGATACCGATGTTGAACGAGCCGTCCGCGTTCATCTTGAAGTTTGTGGCCGTAGTGCTGCGCTTCATGATGTCCGCTTCGGCACGTGCCGTGTCGGAGCTTTGATAGCCGCTCGAGGATAACGACTTTTCCACTTCCTTGGCGGCGCGCGAGCTTCGCACCACGTGGCGAGTCGAGTATTTACGCGACTCACCCGGCGCAAGCGGAACAGTGGCGACCAGATCCCCCGCCTGATACTCACCCGGCTCCCATTTCTGGCGGTAGGTGAGCATCAGGCCGAAGTTGTACGAATGCGGCGCGAAAACGTCGAAGGCGTAGGGCTCGCAGAGTGCCTGGCCTAACCTATACAGTAAGGTCGCGATGCGGCCTGCAGGGCCCGCAGGACTGTTGAGAATCGTGTAGGCGATCTCCTTTGCCTCGGCTTTCTCGGCCTCGGTCCGGTTCGGATCGTTGACGATCGCGGCCTTCTCCCAGACCCAATACTGTTGCTCCGGACTCAATTTTCCCCACACCCAACCCGCCTGAAAGGTACTCAGCACCAAATTGAGATCAATTGATGGAATCAGAGCCGGCACCGTGTTGACCAGGCCCATCGCTTGCTCAAATGGCGCGAGCCAGGGAATGCTGGAAGGCGCCGGTTTGTTAGGATTGCTCACGAGCAGATCCGCAGGAGGACCAATGCTGGTCGGGGTGACGCCAAGCACCTTGTCAAGATCGGCGATATCATTGATGGAGCCGAAGTTCGGCAGCTGCAGTCCAGCATCGTCATACAGCTTCATGTGCTCGAGGTAGACCTCCTCGACCATCGCCTGCACGTTTTTGTCGTACGCGTGCTGCCATACGCTCTTGAACGCCATTTGCAGCACATTGAAGTCATGGAACGCGGTGGCATCGGCCGGCCCCCCGCGCAAATGCTTGAGTGCCTCGAGGTCGTTCAAGACGGCCTGCACGTCTGGGCGGCTGTTCAGCAACGTCCGGATCTGTACGCCCACATCCGTAATCATCTGCAGAACGGCACTGCCCACCGTGGCCGGAATAAGCAGCACCAAGTTGTCGAGGTTCGCAAGCACGATGCCGAAATCCTGCAAAGGCTGCTTCTTGTTCGCAATCCCGTCGACATCCTGAATGAGGCTCGCGACCAACACATTGGGGGGATCGGCCGGCTGTCCACCGAGGAGCGGCTGAAGGTTGCGGAGCGTCTGCAGCACCGCCTGAGTTTTGACGAGCTTGTCGATCGCCGGAGCTTCAAGCTCTGCAATCTGCGCCGTGACGGCGCCAAGGACGTCCGGGTCCGCGGTTTGATTCGACGGGGCGGTCGAGTTCGCGTTTGCCGATTTCTTGGTAACCGCCTTTTTCTTGGAAGCCATGGATTATCGCCTCCTTTTGCGCGCGACCGACTTCTTGCGCGATTGACCGCGTTTGCCTGCCTTGCTTTTGTTGGGCGCTCGGGGTGCAGCGGAGGGCACGGAATAGCGCGCATCGAGCGCCCGAGGGGAGAGCGACGAGGGGGCGAAATCATCTTTGCGCACGAGTGTCACCCCGCCCAACAGTGTTCGCATCGTATCGGCGAGCTTGAGCGTGTTGATCTTGCCGGTGACGGCTCCCCTTTTTCCGACTTTCAACCCCGTGGATCGCAGCTGCGCCGGCGTAAGGCGCAGGCGCAGCTGCGGCTCATAGTCCTTCAGCCGTTTGAGTCCGTCGTTCACCACCTGTTTCTGCAGCTTCTCAAGGTCCATCGGATCTTCGAGCCGCAACGGATGGTCACGCAGCGCGCGCGGCAGTGCAGACAACTTCACGGAGTCTCTTACCTGTTTTCGAAACGACACGTTTTTGACGTACTGCTCCTTGAGCCGCGGGTGCAGTTGCGTCTTGAGGGCGCCGCGGATCACCGCGTTGCTTTCGAGGTCCTGCAGCAGCTGATTGGTGGCTACAAGTCGTCTTTGAGCTCCGGTCGGCTCACTATTGAGCGGAATGCCGGACGCATCGAGCTGCGCCTGCAGCAGGCGGATGATGAAGGCTTCCTCGGCCCCCGCATCGGTGCGCGGCACGCTTGAGATATAAAGGAGTCGCTGCTCGGGCGGCGTGACGAACGGGCGCTTGGGATCGACAACATCCTCAGGCGCGAGCACCAGCAACAGCAGGTCCGGGCGCGATTCAACACCCTCGAACTGCAGATCATCGCGTGTGAGTTGAAAGGCTCCCTCACGGTCGGTCAATACGGAGCCGATGCGCTTGCCCAACTTCTCCATGAACAGCGGCGTGAGCACGTTGGCGCGCGGGCGCTCACCAATCACCTCCTGGAGCGTAGTCTCGGAATCGTAGGCGCACACCACCAGGTTTGGGATCCCTTGGTTAGATTCCTTGACCAAAACGTAGCCGTGGATACGTCTCATAGGTCACCTAATCCCGTCACTCACCGACGCTTCGCTAGCCCATTATGTTCGATCTGAGCGCGAGTTCAGAAGACTACGCGCCTCACCGAGATTTGTCTTCAAAAGGGCGCGAGAAAGGATTCGACGTAACCACTCACCTGCCGAAATAAACGATTGACGCTTCACGCGTGTTCGGTGTGCGTGAAGCGCCGCCACTCCCTCCCAAGCAGTGCCGTGCGCTGCATCGCAACACCGAGGGGCCTAACGTCCGCATTGCCCTTGAGGCCAAGTCGCGCGGATCTTTCGGTCGCTTTGGTCAGAGCGAAGGCAGGGAAGATATGCACGTTGTGGATGCAATCCGCTTCCAGGTGAGTGCTACTTTCACGTCACTGCCGACAGGGGAAAGACCGCTCGAGGGAATGCGCTATGATTCTCGAAGCGATCCAGCTCTCTGCTGGCTGGGACAAAGTTGGGACACGACTTCTGACGCTGCTAAGGAAGCGCCCGACAACATTCAAATGAGAGCGAGTGCCGGGCTCCTCGGGCGTTGCATGCAGCCCTATTCCGCTCGATCTGACTACTTGCCAGGGCTGTCATATCAGACCGTAGCCTGCGAAAGCCGTGCCTTTCGTTGAGATTCGGTGTTGTAGCAGTTTTTCTGGTTTTTCCCAGTCGTTGATCCTAGCGAATTTGAGTTAGGTTACAGGCTGATGTGTTTGACAGGACGCGTCGTGGCGTACTCCGCGGTCATGAAATCATTCAGTCAGGCATAGTGTCGGACCTCATTTTTGGCCTAACTACACTAGTATGGCAAGAAGATCTCAGCTACCGTGGGCTCTGGAACCAACTTTGAGCGAAGTGAAGTCGAGGATCCATGGGACAACGAGTGTTGATTCCACTGCCTAGCGTAGGAACACTGTCACTTGAAGAGGAGACGTACCGCCGTGCCCTGGAGGAAGGCGCCAAATTCAATCTGCCTCCCGGACCATCCGAGGATTCGAACGAGCGTTTGCTCAATTCAAAACAGTTGGCTGATGTTCTGCAAGTTCCCGTCACGGGGATAGAGCAGCAGCAGCAGGCAGGCGAAGGCAACATTCCATCCCTGTCATGCGGGCGCAGGCGAAGGTATCGCCGGTCAGCAGTTGAAGCGGCAATAAAACAGCGGAGTATCAACACCAACTCTCCGTAATGATGTTAGTCTCAGCGACTGTCACTACGTCATGGGAGATCCTCCATGATCAAGCGAGCGCCGCTGAAAAAAGACCCGAAAGGCTCGTGCAGCCGATGGCACGTCGTTGTCTACAACAAGGAGACAAAGAAGCGCGACTGGCACACCGTTCGCGGCACGAAAGACGACGCAAAGGCATTCAAGCGTAAATTTGAAAGCGCAAAGCGGGACGGCGACTACACAGGTCCGCTCGAACGCAAGAGCTTCGAGGAAGTCGCCAATCTGTTCATGCCCAGGGCGGCCTCGGCATCGGCCTGTCCCTTGCCCGCGGGATCGTTGAACTGCACGGTGGCAGCATCGCTGCGCATAGCGCGGGTGCTGGCAACGGCTCCGAGTTCATCGTTCGACTCCCGCGCATCACGCGAGAGTTGGAGGTGGCCCCGTCCCCAACCAATAACGTTGCGCCAGTCCCCTCGTTTCGACGCAGGATTCTGGTTGTCGACGATCAACGCGACAATGCGGACTCGCGTGCCATGTACCTACCGATGTCCGGGCACGAGGTGAGATGCGCGTACAGCGGGCAGGAAGCACTCGAGATCACCGCCTCCTTCCAACCGGAGGCCGCTTTCCTCGATGTCGGCATGCCCGGCATGGACGGGGTCGAGGTCTGCAAGCTCATCAGAGCAAGCCCTCCCGGTCGCTCGATTTGCATCGCTGCCGTGACGGGCTGGGGTCAACCGGCCGACCGCCGTCGCACCCAAGAGGCCGGCTTCGATCATCATTTCACCAAGCCGGTCGATCCGGCCGTTGTTGAGGGAATATTGGCATCGTTGCCAATAGCGGTTTCACTGGGATAGCTCGCGTTACGTCCGCACGTGAGTGAGTTTAGCCGCGGCCGGTCGATGATGAAGTCAGGCGAGCCTGTCCCTGACAGAGGTGATCAACACACACGTGCATCCGGTTTCCGTCCATACCCGCTCGTCCGCCGTGCCCGGCTCGGCTCGATTGTAATCTCCGGGATGGAGCTTTCGATCATCAATCCAGAGCTCGCCGTCCAGTAAATACAACTCCTCCACCATCGCGTGGGTGTGGGGCGGGTATGCGCCCCCCGGCTGCAGTCGCACCAACATACTGACTGTCCCGGCCTCAGGGTCGATAGAGAGCACCTGGCACTCAATGCCCGGCGCTACGGGTTCCCATTCGGTTTCCAACCGCTCGGCGGAGCCGGCCAGGGATGAGGCGCTGGGAGGTTCCGTCGCAATTCGGTCCGCGATGCGCTGCCACAAAGGCGTGGGCGCTCGCAGTACATCCGTGGGCCATGAGACGAACGTCTCAGTTACAGCGCCCAATGCGTCGCTCTCCTCGCGGCATTGCGAGCAGGAGGCGATATGCGCCTGCACCGCAGCCTGCTCCTGGAGTGGCAGTGCACCGAGCGCCAGTAATGCAACCTGTTCTGTCCATGCGCACGGCGATTTGGTCGGATTCGTGCTCATGAGCTCTCCCATCCCGTGAGCGCCCGGCGCAATTTCGCAAGTCCCGACCGAACCCGCGTTTTCACGCTCCCGAGCGGCTGGTTCAAGCGCTCGGCTGTTTCGAGATAGGTGTACTCTGAGAAAAATGCCGTCTCGATCGCCCGCCGCTCGTCCGCTGTCAGGGCCACCAAGGCTTGCTTGAGGAGACGCGCGGTCTGCTGGGCATCGAGGATGTCTTCGGAGTGGACTGCCACCACACTGTCAGCCTGCACCTCATAAGCATGAGTATTTGAGCGCTTCTTACGGC
>Ga0207671_10005464_pt1 | contig 11695 bp, 9 predicted proteins | sample KBSC24metaG_FD_184352 | JGI IMG/M metagenome (GOLD analysis project Ga0207671, IMG submission 184352) | Corn rhizosphere microbial communities from Kellogg Biological Station, Michigan, USA - KBS C2-4 metaG (SPAdes) (version 2) | ecosystem: Host-associated > Plants > Roots > Rhizosphere > Soil... | reverse complement strand
ATTTTGATCATATCTGGTTCTGCGATGATATTTTCGGGCTCAAGCCGGGGTGGGTAAACGAGTTTGCCGACCTGGTGGAAGAGGCGGGGCTTCGGTTTAGGTTCAAGATACAATCCAGGGCCGATCTTTTGTTACAGGAGAATTATGTAGCGGCGCTGGCGCGGGCGGGTTGTGAGAATTCCTGGATGGGCGCCGAGAGCGGGTCGCAGAAGATACTGGATGCGATGGACAAGGGAACCAGTGTGGAGCAGATCCATGAGGCGACGGGGCTGTTGAGGGAATATGGTATCCGGCCGTCGTTCTTTATACAGTTTGGTTATCCGGGGGAGACGAAGGAGGATATACAAAAGACCATTCGAATGATCAACCGGCTGCTGCCGGACAGCCTGGGTATCTCCGTCTCGTATCCTTTGCCGGGCACGCCTTTTTATGAGCGGGTGAAGGCGGATCTTCAGGAAAAGTCAAATTGGACTGACTCGGATGAGCTGAAGATCATGTTCCGGAATACCTATCATCCTGCATTCTATAAACACCTGCACCGATATGTGCATTTGTCGTACCGATGGCATCTGGCGCTGCGGCAGATAAAAAGGCTTGTGATGCGGCCTGCGGCGGTGACAAGGGTAAGCATGCGGCAGGCGTTGTCAATTATTTGGTATGGACCTATCTCATTGTTGTGGCGGATGAAACTTAACAAACTCGAAAAATTATGACCAATGAGCAGGCTGCTGCCCGGGCGTTTAGTCAGCAGGCGCTGGTCTTTGATGCCCTGGATGCCGGCAATAGTATTATCGAGTACAAGCGGCGGCGGGTGCGGGATCATGTCCTGCGTCATCTGCCGGAAGGCAGTTCCATACTGGAGCTGAATGCGGGGACGGGGGAGGATGCGATCTTTTTTGCCAGGCGGGGGCACCGGGTACATGCCACGGATATATCGGCCGGGATGCAGGAGGCGTTGTGGGAGAAGGTGGAACGGGCGGGGCTAACCGGTGAGGTGGGGACGGAGTCCCCAACGGGCAGGATCAGCCGGGAGATCTGTTCTTTTACGGAGCTGTCGTCGCTGCAGGAGCGGGGGCCTTATGACCTGATCTTTTCGAATTTTGCGGGATTGAATTGTACAGATGAACTGGATAAGGTATTGCGGAGCTTTGATCTTTTGTTAAAGCCAGGAGGGCAGGTGACTTTGGCGATATTGCCGAAGTTCTCGTTTTGGGAAAGTCTGCTGGTCTTTAAGGGTAAGTTCAGGACGGCCACGCGCCGCTGGTCGAGCTGGTTTAGCAGCAAGGGGACCCGGAGTCATGTGGAGGGGCATTATTTCCGCTGCTGGTATTATTCGCCGGGCTATGTGATAAAGTCATTGGGTGAGGGGTATGAGCTGTTGGGGCTGGAGGGGCTGTGTACGATGGTGCCGCCCAGCTATATCGAACATTTTGCGGAGCGATATCCGGGGTGGTATACGCGGCTGTGCAGGTGGGAGGACAGATGGAAATCGAGCTGGCCATGGAAATATGCCGGAGACTATTACATAATAAGCTTTAGGAAGAAAGACCCAGCCCTTTGAGCTTGTCGGCGTAGGCATTGAGGATCCTTTTTTGGAGCATTTCGGGGTTGGGGCGTGAGAAGTGTTTGCCGGTGCGCAGGGACATACGTTGTCCTTTGCCGTCCAGGGCGCCTCTTTTTTCTTTTTTGTTCCAGCGGGTGGATGTCAGGCGGCAGAAGAAATCATCGAGCCTGTCCCCCGCCCGACCATTCAGCATTTTTTCCACCGTGCGTTTCCAGAAACCGGGTGGGGGATTGGGGGGCGTTTGGGAAGGTCGGTCCTTATAATGCGGGAGGAAGGATGTTACCCAATTGTTGGCGTCGAAGAATCTCACCAGTCCGCCGTTGCCGCACGCAGGCAGGAGGGTGATCAGTTCCGTGGCCGTGAAGATGTTCTTTTCTTCTATTTCCAAGGCTTCTTCGTCAATAAAATAGTTCATGCAATACCAGTGCTGGCGGCCTCTGAGAAAGCTCCATTTTTTATACAGGTGCATCAGGGTGCGGGCGATCCACAGCCGATTGCGCCTGGTAATAACGAAATAATCGATGTCGGCGTCCTCATCTGCGAAGTGCTTGGACAGGGAGCCGGAGATGCCTATGCCTCGTACGTACGGGAATTGATAAAGGAAGCGGGATATTTTGTCCGCGATGAGGAGCAGTTGGTCAGCGTGCTGGTTGCCTTTGATCCTTCGTGATGCCAGACGGGGGTCGTCCTTTAAAGAAAAGAAACTCTTCCCGGTCGTTAATGTCTGTCCCTCGGACGAGTCCCCTACGGGGACTCCGGGTCCCACTTTGAACAGATGTTTTTGGGCTACGAGGGAGTCCAATTCTTCTGTCAGGCAGGTTATATGCGTCTCCCTGTCGAGGAAAAATTGAATTTCCTCGAGGGATAACGGATAGTTGAACAGGTCAAAGTAGGCTAGTACTTTAAGAATACTTGGGCGCAACGGCATAGTGGTTAAAACGGGCGTTCGTGGGGAGGGGTTGCTTACAAATAAAATGGGCAAACGGTGCCGAACGGGGGCAACCGGGACATTTCCGGCTGCGTTTGAACTTCAACAGAGGAATTGCGAATGAACTAAGCGGGCCGCCGGTCCGCTGCAACTAAATACGATGCTGAAAGCTGAAAACATGCCCTACCGTACATTGGAATTGCCTGTCCCCGGCGACCTGAAGAGCCGGCAGGCTCTGGGAGGACTAAAAAGGAACTATTTGCTGGTCAAAAGGGGAATGGAGCTTACCTGTAGCATTCTGGTGATAGCGGGGGTACTCAGCTGGCTGTTGCCCGTGATAGCGGCGCTCATAAAGCTGGACTCGAGGGGGCCGGTCTTTTTTTTACAAAAAAGGATCGGCAGGGGCGGTAAGGTCTTTACCTGTTATAAGTTCCGGACGATGGTGGTCAATCCATATGCGGATGAACGTCCCTGTGCGGAGGATGATGTACGTATCACGCGGATTGGAAGGTTCCTTCGCACTTCGCATTTGGATGAGCTTCCGCAATTCTTTAATGTCTTTTTAGGGTCGATGAGCCTCGTGGGTCCGAGACCGTATATGCTAACCGATGACCAGCGGATAGGCGTGCTGGTGCCGGGTCATAACTTTCGGAATTATGTCAAGCCCGGGATCACCGGGTTGTCGCAGGTAAAAGGGTTTCATGGCGGGGAGATGGATATCAAGACCCTTTTTTCCCGGTGTCAATGGGATGCTTTTTATGTACGTAATGCCAGTTTGCCATTGGACTTTCGCATTATTTCCAGCACGATGCGACTTTTCTTCATTTCCAAAATAGGATTATGGAAGTAGTATTCATAGCAAGGTCCACCCTGTATACTGTGAGGGGTGGAGATACATTCCAGGTACTGCAGACTGCACGTCACCTGGAAGAACTGGGAATACGTGTCGATATCCGGTTGACCCACGAAAAGATCGATTATATGCGATATGACCTGTTGCATTTTTTCAATATCATCCGGCCGGCCGACATGCTTTATCATATCCGAAAGTCTGGTAAGCCTTTTGTCGTCAGCACGCTGCTGATCGACTACAGCGGGTATGACAAACAGCACCGGCGTGGTATTTCCGGATTGATATGTAAGCTGCTGTCCGCAGACGCCATCGAATATCTGAAGACGATGGGGAGGTATTTGCAGGGAAGGGATAAATTGATATCGAAGGCTTATCTATGGAAGGGGCAGCAGCGGAGCGTGCGGGAGATCCTCGACAGGGCGGCCCTGGTGTTTTCCGGATCGGTGATGGAGTATAAGCGGCTGGTACAGCAGTATCATTGTTCCATAGGCTGTATTCCTGTGCCGAATGGAGCGGATGCGGAGATCTTCAATTTCGATGACAGCCAGGAGAAGGATGGCAAGCTGGTGATCTGTGTAGCCCGGATCGAAGGGATCAAGAACCAGTTGAATCTTATAAAAGCGCTGAACAATACACCTTATAAGCTACTGATCATCGGAGATCATGCGCCGGGTCATTCGGCGTACTATCATCAATGCCGTAAGATTGCCGCATCGAATATTCAATTCATCGATTATACGCCGCAGGAAGAGCTGGTAAAATATTATCAGAAGGCAAAGGTGCATATCCTGCCCAGCTGGTTCGAGACATGTGGTCTGTCCTCTCTCGAGGCGGGGGCCATGGGTTGTAATATTGTGATCACGGACAAGGGGTATACCCGGGAATATTATGAGGATCATGCTTTTTATTGTGACCCTTCCAGTCCAGAGTCCATCTTCCGGGCTGTAGACCAGGCCGCGCGCTCGCATTTTCGTGCCGGGCTGCGGGAAAAGATATTGACGGACTATACCTGGGACAGGGCGGCTGCCTGTATAGCCAGGGCTTACGATCAAATACTGGAGGCCATATGAGTTTTCGTATTGCAATTATGGGAACGAGGGGCATACCCAACCATTACGGAGGGTTTGAGCAATTAGCCGAATATCTTGCTCCCGGGCTGGTACAGGCGGGGTATGAAGTGACGGTATATAATTCTCATAACCATCCCTATCAGGAAAAGGAGTGGAAGGGAGTGAAGATCCGGCATTGCTATGACCCGGAATATATGTTAGGCAGTGCGGGGCAATTTATTTATGATCTGAACTGTCTCATCGATGCGCGAAAGCGGCATTTTGATGTGATCTTACAGTTGGGATATACGAGCAGTACGATCTGGGGGCCTCTGTTCCCTTCGGGAAGCACCATCCTCTACAACCTGGATGGACTGGAATGGCAGCGGACGAAGTATTCTCCACGGATACGGAAATTCCTTTTGTATGCGGAGAAGCTGGCTGTGAAATACGGTGATTTCTTTATTGCCGACAATCCTGTCATTCAGGCCTATTTTCGCGGGAAATATGGGATACAGGCTGAATACATTGCTTATGGGGCCGAACTATTTGGTACAGCCGATGCGGATGTGCTGAAGCCTTATGGAGTGCGTCCCTGGAAATACCTGCTGCTGATGGCCCGTATGGAGCCCGAAAACAATATAGAGACCATCCTGGATGGATATACGAAGAGCAGGACGGCAATGCCAATGTTGGTAGTGGGAGATACTGTCAACAAGTTTGGAAGATATCTGAGAGATAAGTTCAGCGGCGACGGGCGGATCATTTTTACGGAGGGTATCTACGACAACTGGAAAACACATTGTCTGCGAAGTTTCTGCCATTTGTATTTTCATGGACATAGTTCGGGAGGGACCAACCCCTCTCTTCTGGAAGCTATGGCGAGCGAGGCGCTGATCGTCGCGCATGAAAACCCCTTCAACATACAGGTGCTGGAGGGGAATGCGTTGTACTTTACAAATGCCGCAGATATTACCCGTCTGGCGGACGGGTTGCCGGAGGGACTGGCTGTTGCGGACATGAAAAGGCAGAACAGGGAGCGGATCATGAAGGATTTCAACTGGCCGGATATCATATCCCGTTACGAACAATTTATCGTACAGAGCTTATTTGCCCGGAATGAAAGAAATATTTTATATAGAAGATACACCCGCGGGTAAGATCACCTACTATTTGTTGCTGATGTTTGTGACGACCCTGCCTTTTGACAGGATATATAGCGAGTTGGCATTGATAGTGTTGTTGCTGCATACGCTGATCCACCTGAGGAGAGAGGATATGAACTGGTCGTTCCGATGGCTGGGATGGATGAGCGCCGCCCTGTATCTGCTGACGATGGCGGGAACCTTGTATGCGAAAAGGCCGGCGGATGCATGGCCTGAATGGGAGCACCAGCTGGCCCTGCTGCTTTTCCCGTTGATAGTCTGGTTTTCCCGGCGCGACTGGCAATGGTATCGTCCCAGGCTGTTGAAGGCCTTTGCTTTTTCCTGTGTGTTTGCGGCTGTATATCTTTATTGCGTCACGCTGTACGATATTTACTCCCATGGAGAGCCGTTGAGCGCATTGTTCACCAAACCCCATATGAACCACGAGTTCTCGTACCCTATCGACCTGCATGCCACTTATTACTCGGCCTATCTGGCACTATCGGTGGTGGTATTTGCCGACAGGCTTTTTCGCAGGCCTGCCGGAAAATTGGTGAAGCTGGGTTATGGTTTGGCGATACTGGTATGTCTTTTTACCATTTTTCAACTGGCATCCCGGGCCGTCTGTATTGTGACGGCTGTGATCGTCAATGTGCTCATACCCATCTACCTCGTGAAGGGGCGGGTGCGGTGGAGGCTGTTTGCGGCCATCTTTTCCCTGACGCTGATGTCCTTACTGGTAGTGTGGCGGAACAGTCATCTTCATTCCCGATATCTGGTGCAGTTGAAACAGGACCTGCGGTCCGACACGGGTGCGATATTGGACCCCGAGCCCCGGATGGCCCGCTGGCAATGCGCCTGGGAGGCTATACGTGTGTCCCCATGGATCGGGTATGGCACGGGGGAGGAGGTACGTCAATTAAAGGAAAGATATTATTCCCATCACCTGATGATATCCTATACATTGGGGCTGAATGCCCATAATCAATTCCTCAGTTTCTGGCTGAAGACGGGGATATTCGGGATGCTGATCTATATCACCGTGCTGCTGCTGGCATTCAGGGAGGCCTGGCGACGAAGGGATGTCTATCTGATGGCCTTTGTATTTATCATTGCCTGTATCTCCTTATCGGAGAATATCCTGGATGTGAACAAGGGGATATTCTTTTTCAGCATGTTTTTTACGCTGTTGCTTCCGAAACCGGCGGTGGTTGGTATATTTACGCATGGAAATAAAAATACTGGCCCCTCTCTGGGGGAACGAGTCCCAGGATATTACGACCTTCTGCCATCGAATAAAGGAAGCAGGTTATGATGGTATCGATGCATGGATACCGGAAGATACCACCGTACAAAAAAAGCTTTTCGATGCCCTGCAACAGGAAGAGCTGCTGCTGGTGTCGCATCAGCATCAGGCGCGCGGCGCCGATCTTGGGGCTTTTAAACAATCTTTCCGGGAGTATCTGCAATTCAGCGCGCAGGGTGAACCGCTGCTGATGAATTGTCATACAGGCAGGGATTATTTTTCTTTCCAGCACAACCTGGAGCTGATAGATATTGCCGCGGAGTTCACTGCAAAGACGGGGCTGATGGTTGCGCATGAGACGCATCGCGGGCGTGTGGGATTCCATCCGGCGGAGATGCAGGGATATTTCGATGCGCGGCCGGAGCTTGTCATTACGGCGGACCTGTCGCACTGGGTGTGTACGACAGAAAGTTTTTTGGAGAATTTCCAGGGGACGGTGGAACAGGCCATTGCCAGGACGCGTCATATTCATGCGCGGGTGGGTTTTGAAGAGGGGCCGCAGATACCTGATCCCAGGGCTCCGGAATGGAAGCATGCGCTGGATCATTTCTTTGGGTGGTGGGACAGGATGGTCGAGGGGCGCCGCCGGGCCGGTCAGCGGGTGCTTACTATTACGACGGAGTTTGGGCCGGTGCCTTATCTGCCTACCATACCTTTTAAAAATGTGCCGGTGGCGGATCAATTCGAGATCAATCACTATATGAAGGAGCTGCTGGTGCAGCGTTATCCTTCTGACAGCGGACCCCTGGTCCACTAATGACCATCACGATAGGATTTGGGACTGATGCCATTCTTTTTCTTGAACAGCCTGGAAAAATAAAATACGGAGTCGAAGCCAAGGCTATAGGCTACTTCCGTCACGTTGAGGTTGGTAGTGTTTAGCAACTCACGCGCCTTGTCGAGGCGGAGATTGAGATGATATTGATTGGGCGACTCGCCTGTCACCTGTTTGAATATTTTTCTGAATTTTGAATAGCTCATGGGGAACTGCTTTAGCAGCTGTTTCATATCGAGGGGGGATTCCAGATTCTCCCTGAGGAAGAATTTTGCTTTTTCTACAGCCTGCTCGTCCTCGTCATTGCTTAATTCTTCGTGTGTAGACAGAGCGTGTATCAATCCCAGTATTTGTAATGTAATACCAGAGATGACCTGGTGATAGCCCAGGGTGCCGGAGCGTACGTTGTCGAGTATCTTTTGCATGAGCCCCAGCAGTGTGTCGTTGAGGCCGGGGCTTGCCACGGGGAAGGCGGAACTGAAGAAGCCTTTGTTCATCAGCTGATCGGGATATCCTCCCCGAAAGCCTATCCAGTATTCTTCCCATCCTGTACTGCGGTCCGGCCTATAGCGGTGCCATACTTCAGGGAAGAGGAAGAAGCAGGTTCCCGCCGCGATGACCGTAGGCTGGCTGCGTGCTGATTCGAAAACGCCCTGGCCTTTCGAGATGAATATAATATAATAATCATTGAGGATTCGGCCCTTATTCCAGGTGAAGGAGTGGGTCAACGGGTGTTCCTGGTTATGGGGGTAAACCTGGTGGGGATCCGTACGTGAATACCCTACTGTGGTTACATAGAAACCCCAGGATTCTTCTTTTGCGGAGACGGCGAGGTACTTGTGAAAGTTGTGCATAGGTCGTGGAGGTGTTTGACAGTGATACCGGAAAAATATCAAAAAGTACAAAAAGTAAAAAATAATTGACATGCGTGCCGGCGTAAACCGGGGATAAATTTGGGAAACTACTTGCTATATGAAAATCAACATTTGTATTTTATTAATTCTTTTAAACATCTCAGTATTTGCCCAGACTGTGACTGTGACAGGGAAAGTTAGTCTGGGCGCAGCTTCTACCGACCTGTCCGGTACGTCCATACAAGTCAGGGGCGCCAAAGGAGGCGTCATGACGGATGTTGACGGAAGATTTACCATCTCAATCAAACCGGGCGCTACGCTCGTCATCAGTCATATCGGATATAAGTCAGTAGAAGTAAAGGCCGGCGCGCAGTCGGACCTTTTCATCAGCCTGGAGACTGCCGATAATACACTGGAGCAGGTAACGGTAAGCTATGGCCGACAGCGCAAGCGGGATATTACCGGCGCGGTCAATAAGGTAGATGCATCCAGTGTGCAGGATGTGTCGGCGACGGAATTCTCTCAAAAACTGGCGGGCAAGGTAGCCGGTCTGCAATTGAGTCAGACGAGCGGTATGCCGGGGCAGGCGATGACCATTCGCATACGCGGCGCTGCCTCGCTGGGAGCGGGAAACCAACCCCTGATCGTTGTGGATGGACAGCCTATCAGCAGTGATGTCACTGGCGGGACGGGCGACTTGAACCTGATCCCTCCTGATCAGATAGAGTCTTTCAGCGTATTGAAGGATGCCGCTGCCACGGCCCTGTATGGGAGCCGCGCTGCCAATGGAGTGATCATCATCACCACCAAGACGGGGAAAATTGGCAAGACCTCCGTCTCCGCCAACGCCTATTATGGCTGGCAGAGCGTGCCTAAGCGCGGGCGTCCCGACCTGATGAATGCCCGGGAGTTCGCCACCTTTATGAAAGGATATTATGAGGACAAGATCACGTATGAGAACTGGAAGAATGCGCAAGGGCAGCCAGTGGTGCCCGCAGACTATGCGGACCCCAGCCAGTATGGTGCGGGGACGGACTGGTACAGCCAGATACTGCGTACGGCGCCTATCGAAAATTATTCGGTGACCATATCGTCGGGGTCGGAGAAACTGTCATCCAGCACAACGTTAAACTATTTCAATCAGAGCGGGGTGCTGATGAATACCGGTGTCAAGCGTTTCAGCTTCCGAAGCAATAATGAATACCGCCCGGCCAAGTGGGTAAAGCTGGGAGTGAACCTGGCGCCTACCTATCAAATCGATCATAATACCCGCGGCGGTAACCTCGGGATCAATGGCAACCGGCAGGTAGTCAGCGGCGCCGGGATCAGCTCCCCTCTGATATCGCCGTATAAGGCGGATGGCACCTTCAATACGACCACTACTTCCTTTGGGATGTATGCCCTTCCTAACTTTCTGCAGCAGGAGCTGAACATGCAGAACAATATGAATGATATACATTTCCTGGGGAATACCTATGCAGAGATCGAGCCTATCGCGGGACTGCATGCCAAGACGGCGGTCAGCGGGGACCTGCTAACCCAGGATCTCAACGCCTATTATGGGACATGGTATGGTACATTTGGGGCTCCGCCTCCGATACCCCTCACCTCCACCTCGGCGGTCAATATTTCCAACAACTCTTATTCCTGGCTGATCGAGAATACCGTGGATTATACCCACTCCTTTGGCGACCATAACCTGGATGTGCTGGTAGGATATACCTCTCAGAAGTGGAGTCAGAACAACCGATCAATCACCGGAACGGGGTTTGCCAATGATGCGGTGCATTTTATTTCCGGCGCGTCCACTACTTCCGGTACTTCGAATGCCGCCACCTGGACATTGATATCGGAGCTGGCGCGGTTGAATTATGATTATAAAAAGCGGTACTATATTTCCGGTACGATCCGGAGGGATGGCAGCAGCAGATTTGGCTCGTACAAGCGTTACGCCACGTTCCCGTCCGTGTCAGCGGGCTGGGTAGTTTCCGACGAGGATCTTTTCCCCAAGCGGGGCGTGATATCCTATCTGAAGCTGCGGGGCAGCTATGGGCTGGCGGGAAATAATAACATCGGCAACTATACCGCAGTATCCACCCTTACGCCCGCCAACTATGTCTTCAATGGTACGACGACGCTGGGTGAGGCCATCAATGTACTGGGCAATCCCTATCTGACCTGGGAGACATCGAAACAAACGGATATAGGTGTAGAGATCAATTTCCTGCGGGACAGGATCTCTTTAAGCTATGATTATTATCGCAAGCGGACCACCGATATGCTGTATCCTGATCCCATACCATCTGCATCGGGATATAGCACGATACAAAGCAATGTCGGCGAGTTTCGTATATGGGGACATGAGTTTTCTGTCAGTTCGAAAAACTTTTCGGGAGATTTTACGTGGACGACTGATCTTAATATTTCATTTAATGACAATAAAGTTATGTCCCTGCTGAACAATACGCCTATCGGCGGGACCAATCGTTACAGCGACTACAACAGGACGGCGGTAGGGCATCGTGTCGGCGAGCTGTATGGGTATAAATTCATGGGACTGTATATGAACCAGTCCAACTATGCAAAATATCCAAAGGAAGCTACATCCGCCGTGGGTACTGCCCGTATGCTGGATGTGAACAACGACGATACGATCAATATCAGCGACGAGACTTTTCTTGGCAGGACGAGCCCTCGTTATATCTATGGCGTGACGAACAGTTTTGGGTATAAGAATTTCGATCTGGGTGTGACTATCGCCGGGCAGGCGGGTAACAAGATCATGAACACGAATTTACAGAACCTGCATAACCTGGACGGCATCTTCAATGTCACCAACGACATGCAAAACAGGTGGCGTTCCGAAGCCAATCCGGGGAATGGGCGTGTGCCAAGGACCCTGTCGAACACGACCGAGCTGTATAGGTTGTCCAACAGCAGCTGGGTCTTTAGCGGCGACTACCTGGCGGTGAAGAATATAACGCTTGGGTATACTATCGGGCCCAAGACGCTGCGGTATGTAAAGAGCGTCCGGCTGTATGCGAGCGCACAGAATGTCTTTATGTTCACCAAATATCCCGGGCAGAATCCGGAGGTGAACGATACAAAGGACAACCAGACGAATGCGGGTACGGACAATGGATCTTATCCTGTGCCCCGTGTGATCCTTGTAGGCGCTAACATAAACTTTTAAGATCACCTTATTAAACGAATCATCATGC
>Ga0207671_10005463_pt1 | contig 11697 bp, 14 predicted proteins | sample KBSC24metaG_FD_184352 | JGI IMG/M metagenome (GOLD analysis project Ga0207671, IMG submission 184352) | Corn rhizosphere microbial communities from Kellogg Biological Station, Michigan, USA - KBS C2-4 metaG (SPAdes) (version 2) | ecosystem: Host-associated > Plants > Roots > Rhizosphere > Soil... | reverse complement strand
GTGCGGCCTGCGCGGACAGTGCCTTTAGACCTGCCGCGTAGGGGTCGCCAGGCCCCCGGTCTCAGGCGTCGCCGCGCTCTGCGACGAGCACGGCCGCACCGTCGAACCGCCCCGCCTTGAGGTCCTGCAGGGCCTGTTGTGCCTGGCGCAGCGGATACTCGTGCGTCGTCACATCGAGACGGTGCTCGGCGGCGAAGCTCAGGAAGGCCTCTCCGTCGGCCCGCGTATTCGCGGTGACACTGCGGACCTCCCGCTCGTAGAACAGCTCGCGCTCGTAGACCAGGCTCGGGACATCGGACAGGTGGATCCCGGCGATCGCCAGGACGCCGCCTCGGTCGAGCGCCCGCAGGGCGACCGGAACCAGATCGCCCACCGGCGCGAACAGGATCGCCGAGTCCAGCTTCTCCGCAGGCTCGCCATACGCGTCGGACACGGAGCTTGCGCCCAAGTCCGATGCGAGTCGCCGGGCCTTCTCCCCGCGCGTCATGACATGGACGGTCGCGCCCCGCGCCAGAGCGACCTGCGCGGCCAGGTGCGCGCTTCCCCCGAAACCGTAGATGCCGAGCCGGCCGCCGTCCGGTACCGCTGCCCGCTCCAGCGCGCGATACCCGATGATGCCCGCGCACAGCAGGGGCGCCAGCTCGGCGTCGGTATAGCCGGGCGGAAGGCGGTAGGCGAAGGCAGCGGGCACCGTTGTGTACTCGGCGTAACCGCCGTCGGCGTCCCACCCGGTATAGCGCGAGTAAGGGCACAGGTTCTCGGCGCCGCGCAGGCAGAACCGGCACTGTCCGCAGGTGCTGCGCAACCAGGCCACACCCACCCGGTCGCCGATCCCGAACCCCGTGTCCGCGGCGCCCGGCCCGAGGCCGGCCACGGTCGCCACCACCTCGTGCCCCGGCGTCACGTGCGCCGTGTGCACCGGCAGATCACCCTCGCCGACGTGCAGGTCGGTACGGCACACCCCGCACGCGACGACCCGAACCAGCAGCTCCCCCGGGCCGGGCACCGGTACCGGCTTGCCGACCAGCTCCAGCGGCTCGTCCTCGATCGGGCCGGGAACGCGGACGGCCCAGGCTTGCATCGTTCGCGGGGCAACGGGGTTCATCGGGCACCTCCTCCACAACGAGTCTGGCGTGACCGGGCCGGGTCGGCACGGGCATGGCGGCCCGTCGCGGCAGCTCGCCGCGCGGACTCAAGCCGGTTCGGCGCTCGTGCCGCTTCGGGCCTGACGCAGACCGGAGTCCGGCCCTCGCGCACCGCGTTCGGCGATCGCCGCGGCCACGGCGGTCACGGCCAGCCCGAGCACCGCGGCGGTCAAGATCGCGGCGCCTTCGCCCGGCCGCAGCGCACCGGTCCGCTCTCCGATGGTGACCGCCGCGACCGGTACCCCCAGCTGGGCCCCGGCCAGCACCGCGAGCGGCAGCGGCTGGCCCAGCAGCCGCGCCGCGGCGTGCACCGCGACCGTCGCCAGCGCCAGAGCTCCGGCCAGGCCGAACAGACGGGGATGGTCGACCAGGTCCTTGAGCTGCAGCGACGCCCCCAGCCAGACGAAGAACACCGGTCCGAGGAACCCGTCGGCCACGCCGAACAGCTGACGGGCCAGACGGCGCGGCTCGCCCTGGGCCGCCAGGATCAGTCCGGCCGCGAAGCCGGCGAGCATCACCGACACCCCGACCGCCTCGGCCAGACCGGCCAGACCGAACACGATGATCAGCTGCTCGCGCAGCTCCAGGCCGAGGTTCCGGCGGCGGCTGAGCCGGTGCAGGCGGCGCTGCCAGCCCCGCACCCGCAGCTCGCGGACGATCAGGAACACCGCCACGGCGGCACCGGCCACCGCCAGCACCCCCAGCAGCGCACGTCCCGCCCGCGAGGGCTGCTCGGCCAGCGGCAGCAACACGATCGCGGCGGTGTCCGCCACCGCGACGTGCGCGATCATCACCAGCACCGGAGGCGAGGACAGCCCGGCGTCCTGGACCACCGGCAGCACCAGCGCGGCCGAACTGGACGCCAGCAGCACCGCGTACAGCCATCCGTGGGCCGTCCCGAACGCGGCGGCCACGCCGAGCCCGGCCGGCACCGCCAGCACCCCGGTGTACGCCGCGAGTCCGAAACCGCGGCGCAGAGCCGGACGCAGATGCGACGCCCTGACCGGGACATGGCTGCCCGCGACCAGCATGATCAGGGCGAACCCGGCCTGTGCCAGGAACACCAGGACCGGGTCGGTCGGATCCACCCACCCCAGCCCGGTCCGGCCGACGACGACGCCGCCCAGGATCTCGCCGACGGCGACCGGGACAGCCCGGCGGCGCGAGGCCGCCAGCGCCGGGCCGGCCAGCCCGACGGCCAGCACCACTGCGAGGGAGGCCAGGCTCACCCGCTCCTCCTTCGCCCGCGCGTCTGCCCACCATTGAACACCTGGGGACCCGTTACGGCGACGTCCGGCGTCCGGACGCCACCACGCTCACCGCTCGGCCCACTCGCGCGGCACGATCACCACGGGGCACGGCGCATGGTACAGCAGATGCCTGCTCACCGAGCCGAGCTGCGGGACCTGCGGCACCGTCCGGCCGCGGGTTCCGACGACGAACAGGGACACAGCCTGTCCGACTTCGGTCAGAGCCTCCCGCGGGTGGCCGTGCACCACCAGGCTGCGCACTTTCACGTCGGGGTACTTCTCGCGCCAGCCGGCCGAGATCTCGGACACCATGCGTTCGGCCCCGGCTCGCACCGACATCGCGTCGAAGTCGATCGGGAGCACCGCGCCGGGCTTGTGCGGCCCCGGCCTGGACCACGCGTGGACGAGGGTGACACGGCGCCCGCGCAGCTGCGCCTCAGCGAAGGCGAAGCCGAGGGCCGCCTCGGAGTACGGTGAGCCGTCGACGCCGACGGCGATCGCGCCGTTCGGGGTACCGGGGCCGCACGTCACCAGGACCGGGCAGGCCGCACGCAGCGTCAGGCCCCCGGCGACCGTCTCCGTCATCGCCCGGGACAGCGCGCCGAGCCCGCGATCGCCGATGACGACGAGTCCGGCGTCCCGGGAGGCCGCCACCAGCACCGGCTGCGGGAACCCCCGGGCCACCTCGCCGGTCACGGTCAGACCCGGATGCGCCGCCGAGGCCCGGGCCATCGCCCGGGTCGCCCACCGCCCCGGCTCTTCGGGCAGGGGCCCGGTCGCCGTGTCCGCCGCCGTGGCGAACGGGTCGGCGTGGATGACGTGCAGCGGCTGACGGCGCAACGCCGCCTCCGCGGCGGCGGCGTCGAGGGCGGTCAAGCTGTCGTCCGTGTCGTCGACGCCGACGACCACGCGAAGTCCGGTGCCGCTCATGGTTCCAGAACACGTCCGAGATCACCGCGTGAACAGGGCCGATGGTCCCGTCATCGCCGGGGAACGGGCCTTTCGCCCCTGGTGTCCGCGCCGGCGCCGCGGAAGGATCTGGATCATGGACGTTGACGAGAGGGCCGCCCTGGAAGGCGGGCCCGACGAGCTGAAGGGCCGGATCGTTGCGGTCCAGGCCGCGGGAGCCGACCTGAAGATCCCGTTCCAGAACGGATACGAGCACTTCAGAGCCACATCCCGGTATGCCGACACCGCGGAGGGCACGCTGCCCGTGTACGAGTGGTGGGAGCGGACCGAGATGCCGGCGTGAGCACGCCGCAGGAGGCCGTCATGAGCGGCGGCGGGTCATGAACGAGTACGGCGGCGCGGGAAGGGTCGTGAACCCCACCGTTGTCGTCGGCTACGACCACACGCCCTCCAGCGAGCTGGCGCTGATCGAGGCGGGCCGTGAGGCGATGTGGCGCGGCGCCGTGGTCAAAGTGGTCCACGCGGCCCACATATCCGCGGTGCTGATTCCGATGACCGCCACACCGCCGGGCTTCAAGACGATCGCCGAGGACACCGCCGCGAAGATCGCGGCTCTCGGAGCCGGCGCTCTGCGAGAGCGCTACCCAGGGCTGACCGTCGAGCCCGTCGGCGTTTTCGGTGCGCCGCCCGAGGTCCTGGCGGCGGTCTCGTCGGACGCGGAACTGCTGGTCCTGGGTTCACGCGGCCTCGGAGGATTCAGCGGCATGCTGCTGGGCTCGGTGGTGCTGCGGACTCTGGCCCGCACCCGCTGCCCCGTCATGGTGGTGCGCGGCGGCGTACCCGAACCGCGGGGTGCCGTCCTGGCGGCCGTCGACGTCGAAGACCCCAGCGAGACGGTGCTGGACTTCGCCTTCGCCGAAGCCGCGGCCGGCCCGGTGCCCCTGCACGCGGTCGCTGTCCAGGACCTGACCTGGGCCCGGATGTACGTCGGCGACACCGCCGAGAGCCGGATCCTGGCCTCGGAAGCCATGGACGCTGCCGAGAAGGCTTTGAAGCAGCTCCTGGCCCCCGGGAGTACCCGATATCCGGACGTGCGCGTCGAGGCCGCGGTCGTCGATGCCGTCCCGAGTGCGGCCCTCGTCCAGGCCACGAAGGACGTCGATGTCGTCATCACCGGGGCCCACCGGCACGGCGGCGGGCGCCCGGGCGTCCGTCTCGGTCCGGTCACCCATGCGCTGGTGCACCATGCGTACTGCCCGGTCGTCGTCGTCCCGCGCTGATGGAAACCATCGGCCGACGACTGCCGGGCGGGATGCCCGACCGGCCGAACCGGGCCGATCGGCCTGGCCGGACCGATACCTTCGCCTCTGAACCTCGCGCGCCGGCCCCCGTAGCCTGGCACAGCAAAGTGATCTTCCGTCGAGGGAAAGAACGATGCCCGGACACTTCGTCGAACCGCCGCCGTCGCCGAAGCCCGGCCCCTGGCATCCGGTCGAGAGCCACCGCGACCACCGCCTGAGGCAGGACGGGAAGCCGTGGAACCTCCGTCTGGAATCCACCGGCACCAACGTCCCCGCCCGTTTCCTGACCGAGGCGCCGGCCACGGCCGAACTCGTGGCCGAAGACCTGTGCTGGCAGGCCGCGAGGCAGGACTGGAAGCAGCGGAAACCGTGCTGGTGGCGCTCTGGAGCGCGGAGCGCTTGGAAGGCCGAGGGGATCGGCCTCGCCGAATGGGCCGAGCGGCTGCGGAAGAGGGCCGACTACGTCTTCCAGGAATTGTGAACAAGGGCCTTTCGGCCCGCCCCTGCCGCCCCGTGACGTCCTATTGTCGTGTGCAGGACACCCGACCGGGGCGCACAGGAGGCAGCACGATGGACAGCGGCAAGATCGGCGTGTTCCTGCTGGACGATCATCAGGTCGTCCGACGGGGGTTGAAGGACATGCTGGAGGACGAGCCGGACTTCGAGGTCGTCGGCGAGGGCTCCACGGCTGCCGAGGCGCTGGCCCGGGTTCCGGCCCTGCGGCCGCGCGTGGCGGTGCTGGACGTGCGGCTTCCCGACGGCGACGGCGTGACGGTGTGCCGCGAGTTGCGCTCGAAGCTGCCGGAGCTGACCTGCCTGATGCTGACCTCCTTCCCCGACGAGGAGGCGCTGTTCGACGCCATCATGGCCGGCGCCTCGGGCTACCTGCTCAAGCAGACCCTCGGCGCGGACCTGGTCGAAGCCGTCCGCACCGTGGCCGGCGGGGAGTCGCTGCTCGACCCCCGCCTGGCGGCCAAGGTGATGGCCAAACTGCGGGCCGCCGATGAGAAGAAGGACCCGCTGGCCCAGCTGACCGCCCAGGAGCACAAGGTTCTGGACCTGATCGGCGAGGGCCTGACCAACCGGCAGATCGCCGAGCGGATGTTCCTCGCGGAGAAGACGGTGAAGAACTACGTCTCCGCGCTGCTGGCCAAGCTCGGCCTGACCCGCCGCGTCCAGGCCGCCGTCCTGGTCTCCGAGATCAAGTCCGAGCAGGCACGGCACCACTGACGAGCGGTGAGCGGATGCGACGCCGGGGCCGGCGCACCCACATCCGGGTCCTTCGCCTCTGACAGCGCCGAGCCATACGCCCGACCCTGAAGTGTGGATTATCAGGGACGCACCAACGTATGGAGGACGCCATGACCCGCCCCGTCGTCGTCGGCATCGATGACATCGAACACAGCGCCGACGCGGTCGCCGCGGCCGCCCGCGAAGCCGAGCTGCGTCAGGCGCCGCTGTGGCTCGGCCACGCCTACCACTGGGTGGCCCCGGCGGCCGTCGGCATGATGCCCGGCGCCGACACTCCGGAAGGCGCGGTCCGCGACGCCGCCACCGAGCTGCTGACCCGGGCGGCCGCGGAGGTTCACGCCGCGCACCCGGATCTGGACGTCCACACCTTCGCCATGAGCGGACAGCCCGGTCAGTGCCTGGCCGACCTCGCCAAGGACGCCGCGCTGCTGGTCGTCGGCGGACGCGGCCGCGGCGGCTTCACCGGGATGCTGCTGGGCTCGGTCGCACTGAGCGCCGTGGCCCACACCCGCTGCCCGGTGCTCGTCGTGCGCGGCGGCGCGGAACGGCCGGCCGCGACCGGGCGGGTGCTGGTCGGCGTCAGCGTCCTGTCACCGACCGGCGGCGCGGACGCGCTCGGGTTCGCCTTCGAGGAGGCGGGCCTGCACGGCTGGGACGTGCGTGCCCTGCACGCGTGGGAGGATCCCGGCTATCTCTACCCCGTCGCTCGCGCGGGCCTGCCGCGTTCGGAGCTGAACGAGATGAACGCCCAGCGCCGCCGGCACCTGGACTCCTTGGCGGCCCTGTGGCGGGAGAAGCACCCCGGCGTGTTCGTCGAGATCCAGGTCCTCATCGGCACGCCGAGCCGGCTGCTGGTGGATTCCAGCCGCCTGGCCGACCTGGTGGTGCTCGGCGCCCGGCGGCACCGGGACGGCGACGGCGTCCGGCTCGGGGGGCTGGCGCACGCGGTGCTGCACCACGCGCACTGTCCGGTCCTGATCGTGCCCGAGCCCTGACGAACAGCCCTCACGAACGTCCCGCGGCCAGCGACTTCCCCCAGGCCACAGCCCGGTCGAGCTCGCCGTCGAGCATCCGGTTCTCCTTGTCCACCAGGAAGCTGGCCGGAGCCGCGGCCGGCGTGTAGCCACGCTGGCGCAGACGCTTGGCGATCGGCTTGCTCGCGTGGCCGGTGAACAGCACCGGGCCGGACAGCCGGGTGTCGAACGCGGCCGAGGACTTGCCGGCGCCGGCCGGCAGGTCCTCCAGCACGGTCCTGAGCCCGGTCGCTTCCTCGGCCCCGGGCTCCATCGTCAGCCGCCCGTGCGAGGACTCGGCCGCCTTGGCCGCCGACCTGCGGGTGGTGATCCACGGCAGACTGTGGACGTGCGTCGGCCCGCCGACCACGAGCAGGTCGACGTCGGTGAGGTCGGCCTTCGCGGCGTCCGCGGCGGAGACCACGCGTGCCTCGCCCGCAGTGCGCAGGCCTTCGGCGACCGCGTCGGCGACGGCGTGGGTGTTCCCGTACATCGACTCGTAGATGACCAGTGATCTCATGATCGCGCCTCCTCGGCTCGGCCGCCCCTCAGCTCGACATTCCTCGACATTCCTCCTATTTCGAGCATCCGCCCGGCACCCCCTCCGGCACCAGGGCCGACCGGCCCGGTTCCGGCGGCGCGCACCCGCGGCGCCGTCACGGCTCCGGAAACAGCCCGTGCCAGGGGAACGCGGCGCGCCGGGTCACCATGATCGCCCGGTCGACGGGGTCGGCCGGGTCGTAGCCCGCCGTCCAGCTGCGGGGCGCCGGATCGTGCCCGTCGGTCATGACGCCGATCGCGTCCTGCCGGCCGGTGGTCTGGCCGGCGAAGTCCAGCCACTGCTTCGGGATCGGCGTCACCGGTGCGATCGGCTGCCCGGCGGCCTCGGCGAGCAGGTGCGTCCAGGCGCGCGGGACGACGTTCAGCGTCTCGTAGCCGCCTCCGCCGAAGGCCACCCAGCGGCCGGAGGCGACCTCGTGGGCGAGCGCGTGCAGCCGTTCGGCGGCGGCGCGCTGGCCGTCCACGGTCAGCAGCAGGTGGGCCAGCGGATCGAGCATGTGGGTGTCGCAGCCGTGCTGCGTGACCAGGACGTCCGGGTGGAAGCTGCGCAGCAGCGGCGGCACCACCGCGTCGAAGGCCCGCAGCCACGCCTCGTCCCGTGTCCCGATCGGCAGGGCGACGTTCACCGCGCCCCCCTCGGCACCGGGGCCGCCGACGTCCTCGGGCAGGCCGGTTCCGGGAAACAGGGTCCTTGGATGCTCGTGCAGGCTGACCGTCAGGACCCTGGGATCGTCCCAGAACGCGGCCTGGACCCCGTCGCCGTGGTGGGCGTCCACATCGACGTAGGCGACGCGTTCGGCGCCCTCGGCGAGGAGCCAGGCGATGGCGATCGCCGGATCGTTGTAGACGCAGAACCCCGAGGCGTGCGCGCGCATCGCGTGATGCAGCCCGCCGGCGATGTTCACGGCGTGCCCGGTCACCCCGTTCCACACCTGGCGCGCGGCGGCGACCGAGGCGCCGACGATGCGCGCGGAGGCCTCGTGCATGCCGGGGAAATACGGGTTGTCCTCGGTCCCGAAACCGAAACGCTGCCGCTCGGTATGCGTCACGTGCGCGGAGCGCCGGACCGCCGCGATGTAGTCGGAAGTGTGGACCAGTTCCAAGGTCTCGTCATCAGCACAGGAAACAGCGACGACCTCGACTCCCGGCGCCTGCAGGACACCGAACGAGGCCGCGAGCGCCATCGCGAGTTCGACCCGCACCGGCGCGAGCGGATGGTCGTGGCCGAAGTCGTACTCCAGGAGCCGGTCGTCCCACGGAATGCTCAGCGACTCTCCCACGGCTTCCTCCCTCCGGGCCGCGCCGGCACCCGGCATCCGCCGCGTGCCGGTTTCAGGTTTCTCCCGGCACTGGCAACCTACCGGGTCGAACATCATCGCCATCAGGGCCGTTCGGCCCTGGGACGGGGCGAGCCCGCCGCGATCGACTGGAGAGACGGCAAGAGCGGGGCGGCATCTCGGAGGCGCACTGAACCATGCGAGTCCTACTGACGGAATCCGCGCCCGGAGCCGCCGACGAGGCCGAGCAGCGGCTGCGGCAAGCCGGCTACGACCTCGCGTTCTGCCGTCCCGACCACCGTACCGAGCAGGACGGATGCGTGGTCCTGCGGGGCCTTGGACGCTGCCCGCTGCGCACCGACGCCGAGATCCGCCTGGTGATCGACACACGGTCGCCGGACGCCCCCAGCCTGCCGACCGAGCGCGAGTTCGGCGCGTGCTGCGCCCTGCGCAACCACCTGCCGCTGGTCGTGACGGGACCGGCCGACACCGACCGCTTCCCCTGGACCGACGCCACGGTCATCGGCACCGCCGATGAGCTGGTCGGCACCTGTGAGCGGCTGATCCGGCCCTTCGACGCGGCCCTGGGCCACGACGCCGAGCGAACGGCGCGCGAAACGCTGCTGGCCAACGGGTACCGCCCGGACATCACCGTCACCGTCGCCCACGCGGCGGGGGCGATCGCGGTCTTCGTGCAGGTCCTGGGGCTGTCCGACAGCATCGCCCGGGCCGAGGCGGCCGGCCGGATCCGCGCGGCCCTGAGCGGCCGCCGCGACACCGACGAGACCGTGACGGTGGTGATGGTCCCGGAGGAGGACTGATGGATCTGCTCCGGAGGAGAAGACAGATCGAAGATCAACGACCGTGGAGGCCGTCATGAAAACCGTCGTCGCCGTCGGATACGACCGCACCCTGCCCGGCGAGCGCGCTCTCGGCGTGGCCGCGCGCGAGGCGGCCCGCCGAAGCGGAACCCTCGTCGTCATGACCGCCTACCACTGGCCGCCGCCGGAACCCGATGAGTTGACCGCCGCCGACGCCGAGGCCACCGCCCGCAAAGCCGCCGAGGAAATCGCCCAGCACGGCGCCGCCCGAGCACGACCGCGGCACCCCGACCTGCCCGTGGAGACACGCGCCGTCGCCGGGTACGCCGGCAGAGTCCTGGCCTCGGCCAGCCACGAAGCGGACCTGCTGGTGGTGGGCGACCGGGGCACCGGCGGATTCCAGGGCATGCTCCTGGGCTCCACCTCGATGCGCACCCTGGCCGAGGCCTGCTGCCCGGTCATCGTGGTCCGCGGCAACGCCCTGGACGCCCACCACCGCGTCCTCGCCGCCGTCGACATCGACGAGAACTGCGACCCCGTGCTGGACTTCGCCTTCGACGAGGCATCGCGGCGAGGTTCCGGGCTGACCGTGATCCACGTCTGGGACGAGCCCTGGATCGCCGCATACGGCCAGCAAGATCCCGGCATCGCCGACGACGCCGCCCGCATCGAACGCGAATGCGACGACCGCCTGGCCGCACTAGTCCGGTCCTTCCACGAGCGCTACCCCGAGACCCGCCCCTTTCACCAGATCGCCGTCGGCTCAGCCGCGGGCCTGCTGGTCGACGCCTCCCACCGGGCCGACCTGATCGTCACCGGCGCGCGCCGGCACGGCGAAGGGCGGCACGGCATGCTGCTCGGCCCGGTGACACAAGCGCTGCTGCGCCACGCCGAATGCCCCGTCGCCGTCGTGCCCCTGAGCTGATGTCCGGCATTCGCGCGCTTCAGGTTCTAAGGCGATCCGGCGAGACCCGGCTGCTCGCCCGGGGCGAAGGTCCCGGCGTCGACCGGGGCCGTCGGTCCCCCCGGAAGGTGACCTCGGACACTGCCCGGCGCCCGCCCGGACCGGCCACGATGCTGATGAGGGCACTGATTCTGTGCCGGCAGGCATTCCAGGAGGCGAGACAGTCATGACCATCCCGTCGTTGGGCACCCGCGTCCCGTCACCCCGCCCCAGGCGGTGGCGCCTCACCACGCGGCGCGGCCGCGAGCGGGCCGCCGTGCTCGCCCGGAACCTGACCCTGGCCTCGGCCGGCACCGGTGTGCCGCTGAGCCTGGTCGAGAACGACCCGATGCTGCTGCACTTGGCCGTGGAGGACCTGTGCTGGCAGCTGGCGGTCGAGGACCTGCGCCGGCAGCGGCCGCGGCGCGGCGACCGCGCCGGCCACGACACCTGGTCGGCCGAGCAGGCACGCCTGGAAGCCGAAAGGAAGCAGCTGGCCGAGCAGGTGACCGAGACCATCAACGTGCTCTAGGGGCCCTCGCCGCGCCGCCGGCCGGGCGGCGGTCGGGCAGCGGTCGAGCAGCGGTCGAGCAGCGGTCGGGCAGCGGTCGAGCAGCGGTCGGGCTCTGGCAGAACCCTGATTCTCGACCAATCCTGAAGCCGAGTCCGATCGCGCCCGGGACAGGGGCGCTGCGGAGGCGCGGGCGGCGACCGGGACCAACGGCCTTGCCGGACGAGGCCTGAAGACCATGCCGCGGCCGTCCCTCTCCCGGCAGGGTGGTGGTGTGAAGGTCCCGCCACCGGACCCGGACGCAGGAGGAGACATGGCACACACGTGGATCAGCACCGCCGACGGAGACCTCCTGCGAGCGGACCAGATCCGACAGATCACCATCGTCGAGGGGCTGCGCGCCGTGACGACCACCGGCAGCCAGTTCCTGATCGCCGAGATCAACGGACGCGCAGCCACCCTGACCGCGGCACGCGCCCTCGCCGCCGCCATCGCCGAGGCGGACACCCGGTCGCACGCCACCGAGATCGACGTCGTACGGGACGAGCTCGCGTGGACCGTGCGTCTCACGACGATGCCGGACCCCGCGCTGCCGGCCCCGAAGTAGGGGCGCTGGCGACCGATCGGTGGGTCGTGGCGGTCGTGGCGCGGGTGGTCGTGGTGCGGGTGAGAGCGGTGGTGGAGGTTATCAGTCATTAGTCAGACCCGCCGGATC
>Ga0207671_10005462_pt1 | contig 11699 bp, 5 predicted proteins | sample KBSC24metaG_FD_184352 | JGI IMG/M metagenome (GOLD analysis project Ga0207671, IMG submission 184352) | Corn rhizosphere microbial communities from Kellogg Biological Station, Michigan, USA - KBS C2-4 metaG (SPAdes) (version 2) | ecosystem: Host-associated > Plants > Roots > Rhizosphere > Soil... | reverse complement strand
GTACCCGGCAGCAATAACTGGGCTACCTACGATCCGGTATTTGGAAATGCCAATAACGACTGGTTTAAAACTTATATTAAAAGATGGGCGCCCAGCCAGCAACATAACCTGAGCATTGATGGTGGTAGCGATAAAATAACCTATTTTATTGGATTGGGATCGACCAAAAAAAATGGTTTGTTTAACTATGCCGATGACAGCTACCTGCGCAATAATATCAGGGCGAATGTAACCGCTGATCTCAACAAGTATGTAACCTTTAGCTTAAAAACGTCCTTTTCCCAGGAGAATGACCACTATCCTTATAACGGAGGCGCCAATACCGGTTATAACTTTTTTCACCAGGTAGCCCGGATCTGGCCAATTATTGCTTTGATTGATCCAAACGGAGGGTATGATTCCAATTCATACATACCACAACTTCAGCAAGGGGGTACAAATAACAGCCGTACTAATAATAGCCGTATAAGCGGCGATATCACGATTAAGCCAATTACCGGCTGGGATATCACCGGTCACTATAGTTATGATTATAATACCTATAACATTACATCAACCGTTTTGCCTTATTACTATTCTACACCTAATAATCCGCAAACGTTAAGCAATACCATATCATCCATTAATGAAAATTATGGGTTAACCAGCTATTATAATTACAATGTTTTTACCAGCTACGAAAAACAAATAGGGGGTCATTACTTTAAAATACTGGTAGGTGAGCAAACAGAACAAAAAACCTATTCAAACCTGAGCGGCTATAATCAATATCTCTATAGCACCAATCAGCCATCGCTGGCGCTTACCAGCGGCACAACCCCATCAACAACAGATGGCGGAGGCTATAGCTGGGCTACCAATAGCACCATAGGCAGAATAAACTATAATTATAAAGAGAAGTACCTGATCGAAGGCAACGCCAGTTATATGGGGACTTCCTTATTCCCGCAAAATACGCGTTATCATTTATTCAGCTCCGGATCTGTGGGATGGAACATTTCTAAGGAGGATTTCTTTAAACCACTTGAAAAATGGATCAACAACCTCAAATTCAGAGCATCCTATGGTGGTTTAGGCGACATCTCTTATTTCCTGAATGCTTCAACACCGGTTTATTATCCATATTTAAGTAATTTACAAACCAACCCTGCTACCAACAGCCAATGGATATTTAACCCGGGCAGCGGTGGCCGCTTACCCTATGTTTCTAATCCGGGCAGCTTAATAAGCCCAACATTAACCTGGGCAAAACCATCTATGCTTGATATTGGTGTCGATGTTGATTTCCTGACTGATTTTAGCATTACTGCCGACTGGTATAATAAAAAAATAACCGATCAATTTGCCCCTTCAAGCACATATCCGGGCCCATTAGGTATTGCGCCACCAACGGTTAATAATGCTTCCTCAAGCACCAAAGGTTGGGATCTGACCGCCTCATGGAAACATCAGTTTGGCGCGGTAGGTGTAATGGCGCGTGCAAACATCAGTCATTATTCAGGCAAGATCACCAAATACGATGCTAATGCGCAAAAGTTTATCAACCAACCTTACGTTGGCGAACAACTGGGCGCTATCTGGGGCTTTAAAACCGTTGGAAAGTTTCAGACACTGGATCAGGTTAACAGCGCACCAAACCAAAATGCTATCAATGCGAGTGGATACAAGCCCGGAGATATCCAATATGCCGACCTTAATGGTGATGGAAAGATCACTTACGGCAGCAACACAGTTGGCGATCCCGGCGACCGTACCATCATCGGTAACAGTACACCAAAATATTTATATGGTTTCACAACAGGCGTAACCTGGAAGGGGATAGATTTTAGCCTGTTTATTCAGGGACAAGGTCATGCCGATTATGTGCCGACCAACAATTATTTCTGGGGATTAACTTCGCAGTATCAAAGCACGGTGACTCCTAAGCTTGATGACAGGTGGTCGACCACTAATCCTAACGGATACTTCCCTAGGCTTGATATCAATAATGGAAGCAGTAAAAACCAAATAGCACAATCGGGCTACCTGCTCAATACCGCGTATATGCGTTTGAAGAACGTGCAACTGGGCTACACTTTCCCGGATAGGCTTACTCAAAAATTCCATGTTTACCGGTTAAAATTATATGGCAGTGTTGATAATGCCCTCACCTTTACCGGCGCCTTTAAACATCAGTATGTAGATCCGGAGCTGCTGCAGTCTGATGAAAAGATCTATCCTTTACAACGCGTCTATTCTTTTGGTTTACAAATGAATATTAAATAATCATATAAAATTTGAGCTATGAAACCGAAAAAAATCATATATATATTCTTCGCAATCGGCCTACTTGCCATTGCTTCCTGTAAAAAGGATGGCTTGTTAAATCAAACGCCACCTACCCAGTTAACTGAATCCTCATACTGGCATACTGTTAATGACCTGCAAAACTATATGAACAACCTTTACGGTAAGGACGGCATTTTTCCACATTACCGGGGATACGGAAGTTTGGGTATATACAGTGTTGATGAAAACAGCGACAATATGGTTCCCCAATCTGAAAATGGTCGGCTGAACGGAGAATTAACTGTAGCCGGCAGTGGTGGCTATGCCGATTGGAGCAACATTCGTAATGTGAATTATTTTTTGGCCAATTATCAAAAAGTAAGCGCCTCTGCAAGCGACATTGCTCCTTATCTGGGCGAAGCTTACTTCTTTAGGGCCATGTTATATTACAACGCCGTTAAAAGTTATGGCGATATGCCCTGGGTAAACAAACCCCTGAATATAGACGATAAGGATCTGTTAAATGCCCCAAGGCTGCCCCGCAATGTGATTATTGATTCGATAGTTAACGATCTGGATAGAGCTATCGCGGGTTTGCCTGCAAAAAGCAAAGCCCAGTCACAACGTTTATATAAGGAATACGCCCAGGGATTTAAAGCAAGAGTGTGTTTGTTTGAGGGCACCTGGGAAAAATATCATGCTAACGATGTATTTGGTGTAGCCGGGCAAAACGGATCAAAATATCTACAATTGGCTGCGGATGCAGCCAACCAGGTTATTTCATCGGGAACATATCAGCTGGACAATGTGGGAATATCCAATGGTTATTTCAATTTATTTAATCAAACAGATTATACCGGCAGCAAGGAGATCATGTTTTGGGGAGCCTATAACCAACAGGCCGGCATTACTACTTACTGGCAAAACTATTATCAGTTTGGTTCTGATGGATCGGAAGCTACCGGCATATCCAAAAACCTGGTTGATGATTATCTGTGTAACGATGGTAAACCTATCAGCGTAAGCTCCCAGTACAAAGGCGATGATTCATTGGCCCATATTGTTAAAAACCGTGATCCTCGATTAAGACAAAGCATCTTTTTATATGGCGATACGGTAATCTCAAATGTACCCGGGGCTACTCCTATTAAACTGTTCACTTATCCGGCACTGATAGCGGGCGACAATTGTACAACGGGTTTCCAGATCAGAAAAGGGCTCAATACCGACTTTTTCCAGGATAGCCACAACGGTCCCGGGGGGACAGACGGGGTTATTTACATGCGTTATGCCGAAATTCTATTGATCTATGCGGAGGCACGTGCCGAATTAGGTTTACTAACCCAGGCTGATGCAGACAACACGATTAACAAAATAAGGGACCGGGTAAAGATGCCGCATTTAAACCTCAGCGCTATCACTGCAGATCCCAAATGGTTGTTTCCTGACCTTTCTCCTGTTATTAATGAAGTTAGGCGGGAGCGCCGGATTGAATTAGCCTGCGAAGGTTACCGGTTTGATGATATATGCCGCTGGGCAGCCGCCCCTGTGCTTGTTGTTCATAAACAGCCGTTAGGAACAATAGCCAAGCAATTCTTAACTGTTTTGCCAACTATTGTTATTGGTCAAAATTTATTTGTTAATGCACAGGGTTATATACAGCCTTATGCACAGGTAAGCAGCATGGCAAACGGCTACAACTTTAACCCGGGCCGTGACTATCTGTTACCTATTTCTTTACAGGAAACTACCGTAAATCCTAAAATCAAACAAAATCCAGGTTGGTAAATAAAAATACTGCTATCGCCGGAGTGAGTACCGGCATAGTTGATTAGTTGGTTATAAGAACCCTTCTTCGGGAGGGTTCTTTTCAAAACCATCATAACTCATAAAGTGCTATTCACCAAAGAGTCTATCGCTAACAAATTTTCGTCTTCATTTATAAACCTTTAAAAAACCTATTATGAAAAAACACCTTTTTGTAGTTAAAACATGGCTGTTCATGCTGTGCCTTGCGCTCATTGTATATGTTCCATCCTGTAAAAAGGATACCAGTAACGGCACAAAACAACCGGCAGTTAATTCGGCGGCGAGCCATTTAAACACCACCGCTACCAATGCAGAGCTTATCGCTTATAAAAGCAGCGCCCACCAGCTCATGGTGGGTTATTACCGCACCTGGGGCGATAAAATAGTATCCGGGGATGTTAATGGCCCTGCCATGACTGATATGCCGGATAGCGTAGATATCATTTGCAATTTTACCGATTATACACCCGCCAGCTCACCCTATTGGCCAGCTTTAAAAAATACTTATATACCTGCCTTACATACCAAAGGAACAAAAGTGGTAAACACCACCAGCCTGCCAAATACTACTTCTGATACCTCTTATACTAATCACTATACAAATAACAGTACAGGTTACGCGGCCTGGGCCCTGGCTACTTACAACAGTTATAATGCGATGGGTTATGATGGGATCGATCTGGATGTGGAAAGCAACCCTTCCGGCTCTACCCTTACCGCCGATGTGGGCTTGATGAATGCCCTGAGCCAATATTTTGGTCCAAAATCAACAACGGGTAAATTGCTCATTTTTGATACTAACCAAACGGGCAGTAACAGCCTTTTTACGCAGATCTACACCAAGATCAATTATGTGTTCCTGCAGGCATACTGGCGCCAAACCAGCACCCTCAGCTCCACCTTTAATACCTTTGCCTCCTACATTAACCCCAATCAGTTTGTGGTGATGGTTGATTTTGAAGATGGCTCTGGCGATGGGCAAAACCCCAGCTATAACTATAACCCGGTACAAATTTATCAGTATGCCAGCTGGCAACCTACACAGGGAACCAAGGGTGGCGTTGGCTCATACGGTATCGACAATGAGTATTATCAGATAGCTAACGGCGTTCATAATATTTATACCCGGCATGCCATTCAAATGATGAATCCGCCGCAAACAACTTCAAGCACTAATGCTGTTTCCTTGTCATCCGGAAAAATATCTGCCGGCGATGTTACCCAGCTTAAAAGCGCCTCTGCCTTTACCCTGGAATCATGGGTATACTTTAATGCTGTTGGCTCATGGAATAATATTTTGGCCAAAAGCAATACCAGTACCGACCGGATAGCTGTACAAACAGGCGGCGGCGACAATTCGCTATATGTAATTTTAGGTAACGGAAGTAACAGCTATGGCTATACCACGGCCAATGCTGTGGCTGCGAGCCAATGGTACCATATAGCCGTAGTGTTTGATGGTACGCAAAGCACCAATGCGTCGAAGCTTAAATTGTATATCAATGGTACCCTGCAAACGCTTACGTTTTCGGGTACTATACCTGCATCAACAAGCAGTACCAATACCGCGGCTTTCCTGGCCGGGTCCGAAACTACTTCATCTACCAATACTTATCTGAGTGGGAAAATAGATGAAATACGGGTATGGAATGCCGCGCTCAGCCAGTCAACAATTTCTGCCTGGATGAACAAAACTTTGGGAACCTGCCACCCCAATGCTTCAAACTTGAAACTATACTGGCAACTGGATAATGCGGCCAGTAATGCTACTGCTGTTGCATCGTTGGGTACCACTTACACCGGGACTATCACCAATGGTGTTTATACAGCAAGTACACAAGCCAGTACAGCAAGCGGATGCCCATAATTAACAAACCCTATATCTGTCGCAAAGCTTCCGGCTATTTGCCGGAAGCTTTAAAAAAGGCGATCTTACTCTAATGAAAAACGTATTATTCATAATAGCCATAGGCTTTTGCTCTACAGCTTATGCACAAACAAAACCAGCCATTATTCCCGAACCAGTGTCGTTGGTTCAGGGCAAAGGGGCATTTGTTATTGACGATCATACCTCCTTAATCATTCCCTCAGGTAACTCCGAGCTTACCGCGTTAGGCAACCGTGGTAATGAATGGATCAAAGCGTTAACCGGTCTTACATTGCCTGTAAAAAACAAAGCAACTGCATCGGAGCACTCCATCAGGCTATTGTTGAATCCGGCACTAAACAATCCTGGTAATGATGAAGGCTATGAGCTATCCATTACCGAGCATGAAGTAAAACTGCAGGCACGTAAAACGGCTGGTATATTTTATGGCTTACAAACCATACGGCAGCTGCTTTCCCTGTCAGACGAAGCTAATAAGAAACGTAGTCTGCCTGCTGTAGAAATTGTGGATTATCCCCGGTTAAAATGGCGCGGGTTGATGCTTGACGTGAGCCGACATTTCTTTTCAAAAGACTTTGTAAAAAAATATATCGATGATATGGCCCGCTATAAATTCAATATTTTTCACTGGCACTTAACAGACGATCAGGGATGGCGCATAGAAATAAAATCACTGCCCCGCTTAACAGAAGTGGGCGCCTGGCGCGTACCCCGAACTGGGCAATGGTGGTCTTATAATCCGCCTCAAAACAATGAAAAGGCTACTTATGGCGGATATTATACGCAGCAGGATATCAAAGAAATTATCGCTTACGCGACCGAAAGACATATAACCATTGTGCCCGAAATTGATGTTCCAGGCCATTCGCTGGCAGCTATCGCGGCCTATCCTTATTTGTCGGCAACCGGATACATTTACTCCGTAAACCCCGGAAGTAAATTTTATAATATTGACGACAATACCTTAAACCCGGCAGACGAACGCGTGTATACCTTCCTGGATAAAGTTTTTACTGAAGTAGCTGCTTTGTTCCCGGGTGCGTATATCCACATTGGCGGTGACGAAGCTACCAAGTACTTCTGGCACCAGTCGGCCGTGGTGCAGGATTTTATGAAACAACAGGGGATAAAAACGGAGCACGAACTGCAAAGCTATTTTATAAAAAGGGTAGAAAAGATCCTGAAGAAAAAGAAGAAAAAATTAATTGGCTGGAATGAAATTCTGGAAGGTGGGCTGGCCCCCGAAGCAACAGTGATGAGCTGGCAAGGTATGCAGGGAGGTATAGATGCGGCCAAACAAGGGCACCAGGTTATTTTTACACCCAGCAACAATACCTACTTGGATCTTTACCAGGGCGATCCTCAGTTAGAACCTGATACATACGATATGTTGCGTTTAAAAACAGCGTATCAATGGAACCCCGTTCCAACAGGGATAGACAGCACATTGGTTTTGGGCGGACAGGGTAATTTATGGTCGGAGGCTGTGCCTACCGGGCGACACGCCGAATATATGACATGGCCACGCTCTCTGGCATTATCCGAGGTTTTTTGGTCGCTTCCGGCAAAACAAAACTGGGCCGGTTTTCAAAAAAAATTAGAGCCACAATTTAAAATATTAGATGCCGCGCAAATCAATTATTCCAAAGCAGCTTTTGATGTGCTGGCAACTGCAAAGCTCGATGAGCAAAAACAGTTATTGGTTTCCCTTAGCACAGATATCGACGGTCTGAATATTTATTATACCCTGGATAATACCAATCCTGATACATCAAGCACTCGTTACAACGGGACACCCATAGTTATTCCCAAAGGTATCTACCAAATAAGAGCACAAGCATTTAAAGGAAATGCTGTCGCAGGGAAATTATTGATCGTTCCGCGTGAAGAATTAGAAAAAAGGGCCCGGTAATCAATTGTCCGGTTTTTGAAAATGTAAACTAATTAAATGAAACATATATTATTCCTAATAGCCACAGGCTTTTGCTCTACGGCTTTCGCGCAAAATTATACGACCATTAGCGCTACCGATTCCAAACAGGAAATTGTAAATAAAGCCGCGCACATTACCCCATCAACACGGCAATTACGCTGGCAACAATTGGAGTTCACGGCGTTTTTACATTTTGGCATGAACACTTTTACCAACCGGGAATGGGGCGATGGCAAGGAAGACACTAAACTGTTTAATCCAAGCCAGCTGGACGCTGCCCAATGGGTACGCACATGCAAACAGGCCGGGATAAAACAAGTGATCATTACGGCTAAACATCACGATGGCTTTTGCCTGTGGCCAAGTAAGTATACCGAGCATTCTGTAAAAAACAGTCCCTGGAAAAACGGGCAAGGCGATGTGGTAAAAGAAGTAGCCGATGCCTGCCACCAGCAAGGCGTTGGCTTTGGTATTTACCTTTCGCCATGGGACAGGAACAATCCTGATTATGGTGATACCGAAAAGTATAATGCTTATTTCATGAACCAACTGACCGAGCTGCTGAGCAATTATGGTAAGGTTGATGAAGTTTGGTTTGACGGAGCCAATGGCGAAGGCCCGAACGGTAAAAAACCGGTATATCATTTTGATGCCTGGTACAGTTTGATCCGTAAGTTACAGCCTAACGCCGTAATAGCTATAATGGGCCCGGATGTGCGCTGGGTAGGCACTGAAAGCGGCTATGGCCGTTCATCCGAATGGAGCGTTATACCCATCGATCAGCAGGATAATGCGGGTACCGAAAAAGATTCGCAAAAAGATATTGCCTTTAAACCCAAAGGAGATATGACTGGGAGTGACCTTGGGAACCGCGACAAAATAAGCAAGGCAAAAGCCCTGGTATGGTATCCCGCCGAAACAGATGTATCCATCAGACCGGGATGGTTTTATCACGAAGCAGAAGATAACCAAATGAAATCTCCGGAAAAACTGTTGGATATCTACTACAGTTCCGTAGGCCGCAATTCTGTTTTGCTGCTCAATATCCCGCCCGACAAAAGAGGACTGATCAATGAACACGATCAGAAAAATTTGATGGAATGGAAAAACATCATCGACCGAACTTTTAAAACCAATCTGCTGAAAGGAGCAAAGATCAGCTCGGCAAATGGCATCAATACCCAAGCCTTATTAAACGGTAGTATCCATAATTATTGGACCACCAAAAGCAGCGACACCACGGCAGTAATAGAATTCAACCTGCCAAAACCACAAACATTTAATGTGTTAAGCTTGCAGGAAAACATTACCATCGGTCAGCGCATTGAAAAATTCAACCTGGAATATTTTAACGGAACAAGCTGGGAGCAGATAGCTGAAGGTACTACTGTTGGCGCCAAAAGGTTGATCCGTTTTAAACCGGTTACCACTCAAAAGGTAAGGCTAAACATCGCATCATCCAGGTTAAACCCAACGTTAACAGCCATGGGTTTATACAAACAATTTACCGGACTTTAAGATCATACACTTAAACTACAAATATCAAATAACACATCCTGCACAAAAACCGGATGACCCTGCTCTAAATTTATTATGAAAAAAAATCTCTTCTTATTCTTCCTGATCTTCCTCGGACGCACTGCGTTTGCTCAACAAGCCGACGAAGTAACTATTGTGCCGAAACCTGCATTTGCCGAAAAAGGTGTTGGCCTGTTTATCATTGACCAGCATACCAACATCGTAGCCAAAGAACCGGATGCCCAGAAAGTAGCCGGCATGTTCAATTATTTTTTGAAAAAGCAATACGGCTTTACCTTAAAGATCAATAATACTGCAATTACAAATGCCGTTGTTTTAAATACCTCATCTGCTAAACTGCCTAATGAAAGTTATCAGCTTAAAGTAACCAATAAAGGCGTGAATATTACGGGGAACCGTGCCGGTGTATTTTATGGCATTCAGTCATTATTACAACTCATTCAGCAAAAGGGAATGCAATTATCGGTACCTGTAGTGAACATCAATGATGAACCCAATTTTGCCTACCGGGGCCTGATGTTGGATGTTGGTCGCCATTTTTTTGATGCCAGTGAGATCAAAAAGATCCTTGACGTAATGGCTTCTCTAAAACTAAACACGCTGCATTGGCATTTAACAGATGACCAGGGCTGGCGACTGGAAATAAAGAAGTATCCGAAACTAATCGCGATTAGCGCCTGGCGCGATTCAACCATTATTGGTGGTTATGGCGATTTTAACCCGTTCATTTACGATGGTAAAAAGAGCGGTGGCTTTTACACCCAGGAACAGGCCCGTGAAATTGTAAAATACGCGGCCGAAAGAAATATTGAAGTGATACCCGAAATTGAAATGCCGGGCCACAGTACCGCCGTATTAGCTGCCTATCCAGAATTAGGCAATGATCCCGGCCCGTACAAAGTACCGGGTTACTGGGGAGTACATAATACCATTTACAATCCCGGCGAGCCCACTTTTAAATTTTTACAGGATGTTTTAACCGAGGTGATGACCATTTTCCCGAGTAAGTATATCCACATCGGTGGCGACGAAGTTCCGAAGGATGAATGGAAAACTTCGGCACTGGCACAAAAGATCATCCATGAAAATAAGCTGAAAGATGAACACGAGCTGCAAAGCTGGTTTATAAACCGCATAGAAAAATTCTTAAACAAAAACGGTAAAAGCTTAATAGGCTGGGACGAGATATTGGAAGGCGGACTAACACCCAATGCAACCGTAATGAGCTGGAGGGGCGAAGCAGGTGGTATACAGGCCGCCAAAGAAGGACACAATGTGATCATGTCGCCAAATAGCAATATGTATGTAGATCATGCCCAGGCCAAAGATGGCAAAACAGAACCCCTGGCTATTGGTGGTTTCCTGCCATTAGATGTTGTTTATAATTATAATCCAAGGCCTACGGCATTAACTACCGATCAGCAAAAGCATATTTTAGGCGTGCAGGCCAATATGTGGACTGAGTATGTATCTACCAACAATAAGTTAGAATATATGCTGTTCCCGCGTGTCATTGCGCTGGCAGAAGTTGGCTGGACAAAAACCGAGAACAAGAATTATGAGGATTTTGCCAACAAGAGACTGCCCGTAGTTTTAGAATCCATTGAGCGATCAGGTGTAAATTACCGCATTCCGGAAGCCAATGTATTGATCAGTAATGATGCAACAACCAAAAGAAAAAGAATAACCATTACCCCTTTTGTTGCAGACAGCAAAGTATACTATACCATAGATGGGCACAAGGCCGATAATACTGCCTATCTGTATTCAGGTCCGATATTGTCGCCCATGACTAATGGCCGACCTTTAACTTTAAAGTATATTATAGTGACCCGCGAAAATAAGACGAGTAATGAGTTTAGTGTGGATATTAAATAGCATGAGTACAGGTGGCCCGTTTGGTTACAAAAGTGGGTTTACATGGTTTACACTTTTTATGGTTTACATTTTTTCATATTATTGATAATCAATTGATTAAATTATTTTATATCAAAAAAAACGGTTTACAGTGTAAACCATAAATAATGGGGTTTACATTGGTCAGCTTTAAGCAAAATATTCAGGGTGTCTTTAAATAACATGAACTGCTTATCCCGGGCTCACGTTTAATAATATCGTAACCTGCCGATTAACCACACAAACCAAAAGCCTCCAGCGAAAACTGGGGGCTTTATAGCACCTTTTGAGGTAAGGATCCCGGGTTATTTTTCCGGCGATCTCAGGAATTCACTTCTTCTTTTCCGGTTGGTTGTCCTTCGCCTG
>Ga0207671_10005459_pt1 | contig 11704 bp, 5 predicted proteins | sample KBSC24metaG_FD_184352 | JGI IMG/M metagenome (GOLD analysis project Ga0207671, IMG submission 184352) | Corn rhizosphere microbial communities from Kellogg Biological Station, Michigan, USA - KBS C2-4 metaG (SPAdes) (version 2) | ecosystem: Host-associated > Plants > Roots > Rhizosphere > Soil... | reverse complement strand
GATAATGTCGCCATCCAGATCGTGTCCCTACCGCAACAGAACCCGCTCGGAGAACGCGACGCGGCCTTGTATCGGGAAGTGCATGGCCGCGATTTGCACCGCAGCTTCGCCGCCGAAGCACTTGAGCGTGACGAATTGCCGTCTCTGCTGGACGCGCGTCAGCTTGAAGCCCGATTGATCGATCTGCACCGGCAGGTTCGAAACGACATGGCGGAGGGTGGCGCAAACACCCTGTTCCTCGCGGTCGGCTTCCTGCGATGGAAAAAGAAACCGGAGGACGAACGAAGCTATCGTGCGCCGCTGCTGCTGATCCCCGTAAAGCTGGAACGGCGGAGCGCCAGCGCACCCTTCCGGCTGCGCTTTCATGAGGATGAACCGCGGTTCAACGCGACCCTTCTCCAGTTCCTGGAGCGTGAATTCGATCTGAAGCTGCCGCAGTTCGGCGGCGAACTGCCGCGCGACGACAGCGGCATCGACGTGCCGCGCGTTTTGACGGCGATGCGCCATGCCGTCCGCGACGTGCCGGGTATGGAAGTTCTCGACGAAACGGCGCTTTCGACCTTCAGCTTCGCAAAATTCCTGATGTGGAAGGATCTCGTAGAACGAACGGAATCGCTTCGAGAAAACCGTGTCGTCCGGCACCTGATCGATACGCCGGACAAGCCCTTCGACAGTGACTCCGCCGGCTTCTGCCAGGAAACAGAACTCGACCGCGCTTATGCGCCGGCCGACATCATCAGCCTGCTGCCGTCGGATTCCTCCCAGACCGCAGCCTGCCTTGCTGCCGCGGAAGGTCGGGACTTCGTCATCATCGGGCCGCCGGGAACCGGCAAAAGCCAGACGATCGCCAACATGATCGCCCATTGCCTCGGCGTGGGCAAAACGGTGCTGTTCGTGGCGGAGAAGACCGCCGCGCTCGATGTCGTCTATCGGCGCCTTCGTGAAAATGGGCTCGGCGATCATTGCATCGAGCTACATTCCAACAAGGCGGATCGCCGGCATTTCCTGTCCCAGCTCAAGTCTGCCTGGGAACATGGCGGACGTGTCGATCCAGCGGAATGGGTGGCGGTGAACGAACGCCTGCGGCTGCGCCGCGATACCCTCAACGCCTATGTTGAAGCGCTGCACACTTCCTATCCAAGCGGCTGGACGCCCTATCGCGCGCTGGGGATCGCGCTGCTCGGCGCAGATGCCCCTGCCCCTTCCCTGGGCTGGCCAAAGGATCAGGTATATGACGCGGCGATGCTGGTGTCGCTGGAAGAGCTTGCCGGCGAAGTGGGCCTCGTCTTCGCATCCGTCGAGCGGCGTCCGGCATTGGAGCTCGTCGATATCGAAGAGCTTGGTGCTGCGCGACAGGACGAACTCGTCGCTGCGGGCCAGTCGCTGCACAATGCCGCCGATCTGCTGGCGGGAGCATTGGATGCCTATCGCAGCGTGCTGGGGCTCGCCCGCGCAGACCACCCCGTTGCCATTGAAGTCGATTCACTCGCCGGTTTGGCCGCAGCGATGGAAGCCGGACGTGACCGGGACCTGTCGGTCGCCTTCCACGAGGATTTTGCGGCCTTCACCGGTGAACTCGCCGCATTGACGAGGGCAATCGAGGCCTATCGGGATGCCGAACAGCAACTCGCAGCGACGTTTGATCCCGCCAACGTCCGCACGATCGATACGGATGCGCTGGAGCGTCAATGGCGCGAGGCAAGTGCCGCCTTCTGGCCGTTCTCGGCCTTGGGGCGCCGAAAGGTCGCGCGCCTGCTGCAGAGCTATGCCGAGAGCGGCGCGGTGAAGCCGGAAAGCGACCTGCCCCGCCTTCGTCGCATGAAGGAGCAACTGTCGGCGATCGAAGGCACGCCGCTGCGCAACCGGCCGCTTCCGGTCTGCGGTCTCGACACGGACACGGCCGCGATCGGCGAAACCCTTAAGCAAGCCGCGCTCCTGCGCGCAGCGCTTCGTCTCGGGGGTAGAGACGCGGATCAGATCAAGGTAGCGACCGACCGCGTCGCCACGATCCTCCGCGAGCGAGCGGCGGATGATGGTCTGTGGAAGGCGGGTGGCAAGTTACTCGCGGCTCGGCAGGGATTTGAGAACGCTCTTGCCCGCTTCGGCAAGGCGGCGGGGCGCGATGTCGTAATCGGCGATCGGCCGGATGCACTGGCGGACCTCGCTGCGAAGCTGGCAGCGCTGGTCGAAGCCCGCCATCTGCTACGAGATTGGTCGGCATGGTGCCGCGTCCGCAACCGGGCTTCGGCCTCGGGGCTAGGGTCGCTGGTCGAGCAGATCGAAAGTGGCATCGTGCCGCCCACTCAGGCGCGCTCGGCGTTCCGGCTCGCTTATGCCCGCTGGTGGTTGCCGACGGTGCTGGATGCGAATCCTGTGCTTCGCGATTTCCGCCGCTTCCAGCACGAGAATGCGATTTCCGAGTTTAGGGAGATCGACGACCTTGTGCGGGCCCATGCATCGAGCAGGGTGATCGGGGCACTCGCCCATGACCTGCCGGCCGTGCAGAGCGTGCCGCGCAACTCCGAGCTGGGCTTGCTGCGCTACCAGATGGAATTGCAGCGCCCCAGCCAGTCGATCCGCGACATGATCAGCAAGATGCCGGAGAATTTCGGCAAGCTGGCGCGATGCGTCCTGATGTCGCCGCTGTCGATCGCGCAGTATCTGCCTCCCAACCAGGCCCTTTTCGATGTGGTGATCTTCGACGAAGCATCGCAAATCACTACCTGGGATGCGGTAGGCGCGATCGCCCGCGGGCGGCAGACGATCATCGTCGGCGATCCCAAGCAGCTTCCGCCGACGAACTTCTTCGGCAGCAACGACGACGAGGAAGACGTTGCCGACCATGAGAAGGACATGGAGAGCATCCTCGACGAGGCGAAGGCGTCGGGCATCCCGGTTCGCGATCTGCGCTGGCATTACCGCAGCCGCAGCGAATCGCTGATCGCCTTCTCCAACCATCATTATTATCAGAACAGGCTGGTCACGTTCCCCTCGCCGCAGGTGGAGGACCGCACCGTGCACCTTCGCAAGGTGCCGAACGGCGTGTACGATCGCGGCAAGAGCCGTACCAATCGCATCGAGGCGCAGGCGGTTGCGGATGAGGCGGTCGCCCGGATGCGCAATTGGCTGGCGCTTCCGGACAAGGATCGTCCGACCCTGGGCATCATCACCTTCAACGCGCAACAACAATCGCTCATCCTAGATCTGCTCGACGTCGCCCGGCGGGATGAGCCCGAACTGGAATGGTTTTTCGCCGACGATCGTGTCGAACCCACCATCGTCAGGAACCTGGAAAATGTGCAGGGAGACGAGCGCGACGTCATCCTCTTCTCGATCACGTTCTGGAAGGATGCCGCCGGCAAGGCGACCATGGACTTCGGCGCGCTGAACCGCGACGGCGGCGAGCGGAGGCTGAATGTCGCCGTGACGCGTGCGCGACAGGAACTGATCGTCTTTTCCGGCTTCACCGCGGATCAGATTGATCCCACGCGGACCAAGGCGCTGGCGATCCACCATCTCAAGACCTTTCTTGATTACGCCGAGCGGGGTGCGGTTGCGCTGCCCGCGCAGACGGCCGGTTCGGTGGGCGGCTTCGACTCCCCCTTCGAGGAAGCAGTGGCTGCCCAACTGGAACAGCGAGGATGGATGGTGGTGCCGCAGGTCGGCATTTCCGGCTTCCGCATCGACCTGGGTATCCGGCATCCAAACCTGCCGGGCGCCTATCTCGCGGGTGTGGAATGCGATGGCGCCACCTATCACAGCGCAGCCACCGCCCGCGACCGCGACAAGGTGCGCGAACAGGTTCTGACCGGCCTCGGATGGAACATGCTCCGCGTCTGGTCGACGGACTGGTGGTACGACGCCGCCGGCTGTGCGGAGAGGCTGCACACCGCCCTGAACGCGCTTCTGGAAGCGAGCCGGGCAGCGCAGGCCGACGACGATATCGCGACGGAGGAAGAGCCGAGTCAGGGGGCCGAAGCGATCCAGCCCCTTGATGAAGAAGCCGCGCCTCAGCCAGCAGCCGTCGTGCCCGAACCGGCGCCGATCGAAGCCGAACGCGTGTCGGCGGAAGCTTCGCCACCCGTCATGCCGGTCCGAATCGCTGCAGCCATGCCTGCCGCTTCGAATGCACCTGATTTGAAGACAGCCGCAGAGCCGTACCGAATGACGGACCTGACCGGCTTCGCGACCGACCCCGCCCGCTTCTTCGAATTCGCCTATCGCGACACGCTTCGAGCGATGGTGGCCGCCGTGATCGAGACGGAAAGCCCGATCCGCGCCGACATCCTCTACCAGCGGATTGCCCGCGCGCATGGGTGGCTGCGGACCGGAGGAAAGATCCGGGAGCGGATCGACATGCACTTGGGCGATGTCGGCAGAACGCTGGAATCGAGCGGCGAGTTCATCTGGAAGGCGGGCGCGGTGGCGACAGTCCGGCCCTATCGTGTGCCGAGCAGCGACGAGGCGCGGCGGGGCATTCCCGAAATTCCGATCGCGGAGCTGGCGGCGGTGGTACAAGACAATCCCGCCTTGCTCGAGGAGCCCGATCCCGCACGCGAACTCGCCAGGCTGTTGGGGGTGGAGCGACTGGCAGCAGCTTCCCGTGCGCGCCTCGACGAAGCGATCGCGCGGGCTAAGGCTGATGGCGGGCGCTCGCCTGCCGCACCCGTGACCGGAGCAGCATGATCATGATCCGTTTCCTGCATTCCAGCGACCTGCATCTTGGCAAGCGCTTCGGAAATTTTGCCGGGGACTTGCCGGGCCGATTGCGCGAGGCCCGGCATGCGGTGCTGGGAAAATTGGCAGCGCACGCGCGCCAGCACGGTACTGAAACGATCCTTCTGGCCGGCGACACCTTCGATACCGAGACCCCCGCGGCTGACGTTCGGCGGCAGGCCCTCACCGAGATGGCGCACCATGCCCCCCTCCGCTGGGTGATCCTTCCAGGCAATCACGACTCGCTACAGGCATCCGAATTGTGGGCCCAGCTTGCGACCGAGGCGCCCGACAACGTCGTGCTGGCCACCGCCGCGGCGCCGATCATGCTGGCCGACAATGCGGTTCTCCTTCCCGCACCCTGCGTAACCCGCCGGCCCGGCCGTGACCTGAGCGCGTGGATGGACGACGCCGCCACGCCCGAGGGCGTCATCCGCATCGGCCTGGCGCACGGCGCGGTCCAGACCTTTTCCGAAGACGCCGTGGGCGCCGAGGTGATCGCGCCGGACCGCGCGCGACGGGCAGGGCTCGATTATCTGGCGCTCGGCGACTGGCATGGTGCCCTGGCGATCGACCCGCACACGCAGTACTCCGGTTCGCCCGAGCAGGATCGGTTCAAGCATGATCGCTCCGGTACGGCATTGCTGGTGGAGATCGCTGCCGCAAGCGCGGTGCCGGCAGTAACGCCCCTCCCCACCGCGAGCTTCGCCTGGCGCACGCTGGACCTTCACCTTCTGGCGAGCGATGATCCCAATGCGGCGCTCAGCGCGCTGCTGCCGGATCTGCGGGATAGGCGGCAAACCCTGGCAAAGGTTCTGGCGAGCGGACATGCGGGCCTGGCCGCGCGCACCACGCTGAACCGAGCAATCGAGCATGCCGCCCCGGATTTCGCCTGGCTCGACCTCGACGACACGCAACTGGCGACCGAGTGCGACGTCGAAGATCTCGACCAGATCGATCGCGCCGGTGCGCTGCGCGAGGCGGCCGATGCGCTGCTCGCCGAAAGCGTGGACACGAACAAATCGGCTGGCGAGCGGGCGATAGCTGCGGCTGCCCTTGCCCGCCTCTACGGCTATGCGCAGCAGGTGTCGCAATGAAGCTCGCCGCAATCCGCTTCCACAACGTCAAGCGCTTCGCCGGGCGGGGCGTCGCCGTGGAAGGCATCGAGGACGGCGTCAATGTCCTGTGCGCACCCAATGAATTCGGCAAGTCGACCACCTTCGAGGCGCTGCACGGTCTGTTCTTCCTGCCCCATTCCAGCACTGCCGGCGGCGTACGCAACCTGCGGCCTTATAGTGGCGGCAATCCGCTGGTCGAGGCGGACATCGCGGTCGGGGAAGCGCGATACCGGCTCACGAAGCAATTCTATTCCGGGCGCTTCGCCAAGGTGGTCGATCTCGCGTCCAACCGTCTGATCGCCCAGGCCGACGAAGCGGAAAGTTTCATCACCCGCCTCGTACAGGGCGGTGCGGGCGGCCCCGCCGGCCTGCTCTGGGTGCGGCAGGGCATCACCGGAATCGAACCTCGCAGCCGGTCCGATGAGGAGAGCGACCGCCAAGTACGTGCCACCCTGCTGGAATCCGTTCAGGGCGAAGTGGAGGCAGTGACCGGGGGGCGACGGATGGCCGCCGTCATTGCCGCCGCGGCAGAAGCCACGGGCGCCTTGCTGACACCAAGCGGCCGCCCCAAGGCCGGCGGTCGCTATGCCACCGCGATCACACTCCGCGACCAGCTGGCCCAAGAGGTGCAGCGCTTGGAGAGCGAGGTCACCGCGTTGCGGGACGAGCTCGATCAGCGGGGCGTTGCGCAACGCAGGCTGGCGGAGCTGGACAATGCCGACGCCCGTCAGGCGCGCCAGCAGGACATCGCCAAGGCCGAGCAGGCCTTCGAGACGGCCCGGGCCCAGGCCGACCGACTGAAGACCCTGCGCGCAGAACTCGACCTTGCCCGCGACCGGCGCGATACGGCGATGCGTGAGCATCGGCAGTTCGATGAGGCACTGACCGAAGCCCGTCAGGTGACGGAGGAAAGCGGGGCAGTCACCCGCCGTCGGGAGGATGCGGTAGCGCGCCGTCGGGCAACCAGCGAGGCGATTGCCGCCGCACAAGCCGAGATGGAAGCAGCCGAGGCTGACGAGATCGCCGCGCGCGACCTGCTCCAGCTGATCGAGAACGCAGAAAAGGCCCGCAACGCAGCCGAACGACGACAGCAGCTGGAAGACCGGCTGCAACATGCGGAGGGCGTTCGCGCGACGATCGAGCACTGTGACGCGCAACTCGCCGGACTTCGCCTGCCGAACGGGGCGCTGGAAGAACTAGCGGATCTGGACGTGGAGATTGCCCGCATCCGCGCGGTGCAGGATACAGGCCGCCCGTCCGTGGTGGTCGCCTATGACGATGTCGCTATCGCGAACCTCACCATGGGCGGCATCGCCCTAAAGCACGGCGAAGAGCGCAGCTATGACGGCCACGCGCAACTTGTTGCGCCAGGCATTGGCACGATCACCTTGCGATCCAACGTTGAGGATCGCGATAGTGACCGCCTGGAGAGGGCAGAATCGCATCGACACACGCTGCTCGCTTCTATGGGCGTGCCCAACCTGGCGGCCGCGCGCGCGCAGCAGATCCGCGTGCAGAAGCTCGAAGCGCAGGGGAATGAAGCGCGCGCGCAACTCAAGGTCATTGCCCCGGAAGGGCTGGACGAGTTACGCAAGGTCGTTGCTGAGCTGGCTGATATCGACCTGGCGCCCATCGAAGTGAAGGCGGATCCCGTCTTGACGCGAGCCACCTGCGAAGGCGCCGAACAACGCCGCCGCCATGCGATGCAGACGATCCGCACGACAGAGCCGGTGCGTGCGCATGCCGATGAAGCATTCATTGCGGCGGAAACCGCCCTCGCCGGCCTGCGCACGCGGGAAGAGCAGATCGCGGCCATCCTGGGCCCAGCGGAAGAGCATCAGCCTCGGCTGGAATTGCTGCAGGCGGCCCTGGCCGATCGCGAGGCTGCACTCGCGGAAGCACAGCGGGTATATGATGCCGAACATGCAAGTGCGCTCGATCTGGATGCGGCGGAGTCGGCGCTTCGTCGCGTTCGTTCGGTCGAACAGGCGGCAGCGAACGAGATCCAGCAGCTGCGGGAAACCATCGCTGGCCTGAATGCTCGCATTGTCGTCCGATCCGACGACGCGGTCGAGGAAAAATGGCGTGAGCAAAAGGAGGCGCTGGAAGCCGCGGAAGCGCGTGTAGCCGCCTTCGGGCACGAGGTGGCGGTACTGACCCGTCTCACCCAGGCGCTGGAGGCGGCACGCTCGGACGCACGCGACCTCTATTTGAAGCCGGTAATGACCGAGCTTCAGCCGCTGCTAGGGCTGTTGTTCGACGAAGTGGAAATCGCGTTCGACGATCATAGTCTGCTTCCACAGACGATCATCCGCAGGGGGCAGGAGGAGGATGTCGAACGTCTGAGCGGCGGCATGCGCGAGCAATTGTCCGTTCTGACCCGTCTCGCCTTCGCCCGCCTGCTGGCCCGCGACGGGCGCCCGGCACCGGTGATCTTGGACGACGCACTTGTCTACTCCGACGACGACCGCATTGAGCGCATGTTTGATGCACTCCATCGGCAGGCACGCGATCAACAGGTCATCGTATTCTCGTGTCGGCAACGGGCGTTCCAGAAACTGGGTGGAAACGCCCTCAGAATGGCGGATTGGCAGCCATGATCCTAGGCGATTAGCCGTTTTATGAGATAACGGCTATGCGCGCACCTGGTGGTCAAGCCCTGCTCAGCGGGCTGCATTCACGCGCCGAGTTGCGGAAAAGATCAGACATCCGCTACCCGTCCTTCGGCACTATTTTCCGGATCAAAGAGACCGGTGGCCACGTCCATCAAAAGCGGATGGTCAAAAATGACGCGACGGTCCTCCTTCACAAGGTTGAGGTCCTCGGGGTGCCAGGTGAACACAGTGGATCGTGCGATCTGCCCGCGCTCGATGCGGGACAACTGCGATGCGGAAAGGCCGCTGCGTCGGGCGAGCACTGCGAGCGTCCAGCCAAGCTCCCGCCGCTCTCGCCGGAGAGCGGCGCAATGGCTTGCCTGTTGCCCCTCCTGCCAGGTGTTTGGCGTTCGCGGGTGCGGGCCAGGATTTTCCCCTCGCTCAGCCACCACCGGCCAATCGATCTCGAACGCATCCATGATACGGGACAGCGTCTCGGGCCCCGGCCATGCCCGCTCATTTTCTATCCTTGATAATGCGCCCCTGCTGATCCCGATGTCATTGGCGAAGGCTTTCGGGGGAATAGGATCTCCCATACCTCTCTCACCGCGCCGATAGGCTCGGATGATCGCACCGAGGTCATGGCGAAGGCAGCGATAGCCGGCGGGCAATCGCATGCGACAGGGCTGTCGTTCTCGGTGCATTCGCTGCATCTAACAAAATTGTAACGTTGGTGCGCGCCCTGAAGGCGTCATCCCAGAACGGCTGCATGGCCGTTGTCCGTATCAAATGGGTGGAAGACGAGAAGACGCAGCAGGCGCTGGCGGAGCTCGTTCGGCTGCTCGCCCGAGAGGCAGCGCGACGCCATCACGAAAGGACGCGGGATTCCCGCAAGCTCGAAGGTGTGAAACAATAAGCCATGCTCCCCAACGCTCCTCGCCGCATCGCGCTTTACGGCCGTCACTCCACGACGCTGCAGACCGTCACGTCAAGCGCGGATCAGGTCGCCTCGTGCTCGAACCTCGTCGCTTATCTCGGCGGCACGGTGGTCGGGACCTGGCTCGACCCCGAGGTATCTGGGTATCGCCGCGACCGCGCGGGCCTGAAGGGTCTGCTCGCCGCAGTGCAGGCAGGTGAGGTCGACACCATCGTCTGCGAGTCGCTCGACAGGCTCGCACGCGACGCGGAAGATGTCGCGTGGTTGGGCAAGAAGCTGTCGTTCCATATGGTTCAGCTCACACCATCAGCGAGGGCCATGTCGACGAGATCAAGTTCGCGGTTGCCTGCCTCCTCGGTGCGATCTTTCTCAAGCACCTGGTCGACAAGACCCTGCGGGGGATGCAGGCGGCCATCCTCGCCGGCCGCACGGCCGGTGGCCGTGTGTATGGCTATAAGCGGGTAATCCGGCTCGGCGCAGACGGCGAGCGCATCCGTGGCCTCATCGAGATCGACGAACGCCAGGCACTGTCGTCCGGCAGAGCTTCGAATGGTTCGCCTCGGGGCTCTCTTCGATCCAGATCGCCAAGCGGCTGAATGAGCAAGGCGTGCCTGGTCCGCGCGGCGGCCAATGGAATGCGTCGACCATCCGCGGAGATCCCGCGAAGCTGGTCGGGATCCTCAACAACCCGCTCTATGTCGGCCGGCTGGTCTGGGGACGTCGTCACTGGCGGCGAACCCCTGACAGCGAAAAGCGGGAACGCCGCTACCGCTTGCGGGACCCATCGGAATGGGTCGAGATTGCGGTACCCGATCTCCGCATTGTCGATGACTCGCTATTCGAGGCCGCTCAGGCGGAGATCAGAAAGCGCAAAAGGGCGGCATCGGCAGCCTCTCCTGCCGGACGCAACCTCGCGAAGCTCCTGCTTTCCGGTCTCATCCGGTGCAGCCATTGCGGATCCAACTACACGATCAGCGGGAAGGACTATTATCGCTGTGCGGGACAGAAGGAGCGCGCCACCTGCGGGAACCGACTCTCGGTGCGCAAGGCCCCGCTCGAGACGGCAACGCTGGCCATTCTCCAAGAACATCTGCTGACCGATGATCACGTCCGGCTGTTCGCCGAGGAGTTCGAGCGCGAGACGCGTCGGCTGGGGCAGTGGGATCGCTGCGACCAGAATGCCGCCGAGGTGCGTGTGAAGCAGCTCGAGACCGAGCTCGCGAATCTCTACCAGAACCTGCTCGCCGGCCTGGCGAGCCCTGCCCTTCGCTCGATGATCGCCGATCGGGAGGCGGAGAAGGCACGGCTGGAAAGCAGGTCCGGTGGATCTGCGCTGAAGGGGAATACGGTTCCTGCAGCTCTCCCGCCGCACGGCGAGCTGCGGAAGCAGTCCCGCGCGAAGGTGGCAGATCTGCGGGCGTCGCTCGATGACGATGCCGCACGACCGGAAGCTGCAGAGATCCTGTCGCGCCTCATCGAAAGCGTCACGATCTATCCCGACGAGCTGGATGGCCCGCAGGCGGAAGTGGTTGCGAAGGTGGCGGATCTGGTGGCGTATGCCACAAACGACAACGCCGCCCGAGAGGGCGGCGTGTGGCGTTCTGCAGCGGTGGTTGCGGGGGCAGGATTTGAACCTGCGGCCTTCAGGTTATGAGCCTGACGAGCTACCGGGCTGCTCCACCCCGCGCCAATGCTGGTGCCCTTGTGGGGCGAACGGGGGACATGTGAATGGGTTTTCCTGTTTTCCGTGCCTTTGCCGACACCGGCTTCAATGCCTGGCGGCGACCTACTCTTCCATTGCTTGAGCAATAGTACCATCGGCGCTGTCTGGTTTCACGGCCGAGTTCGGGATGGGATCGGGTGGGTCACAGACGCTATGGCCACCAAGCAATGAAGCCGGTGTGGGCGAAGGGGGAAACGGGTTTTCAAATCGTGCACTGTCAAAGGCTGGGAATTCATCCACCCGTGTATCCGACAACCCAGGGTTGTCGATGGGGGTGTGAAACTCTCAAGCGCGAAAAGAGCAATTAGTATCGGTTAGCTCCACGCGTTACCGCGCTTCCACATCCGATCTATCAAGGTCGTGGTCTTCGACCGCTCTATGAAATCTTATCTCGAGGGAGGCTTCCCGCTTAGATGCTTTCAGCGGTTATCCCGTCCATACATAGCTACCCAGCTGCGCTCCTGGCGGAACGACTGGTACACCAGAGGTATGTTCAACCCGGTCCTCTCGTACTAGGGTCAACTCCTCTCAAATTTCGACGCCCACGGCAGATAGGGACCAAACTGTCTCGCGACGTTCTGAACCCAGCTCACGTACCACTTTAATTGGCGAACAG
>Ga0207671_10005456_pt1 | contig 11708 bp, 9 predicted proteins | sample KBSC24metaG_FD_184352 | JGI IMG/M metagenome (GOLD analysis project Ga0207671, IMG submission 184352) | Corn rhizosphere microbial communities from Kellogg Biological Station, Michigan, USA - KBS C2-4 metaG (SPAdes) (version 2) | ecosystem: Host-associated > Plants > Roots > Rhizosphere > Soil... | reverse complement strand
CCGGAGCTCTCCGGGAATCCCGGGGCGGTTCACTTTCCAGCAAATCCGAACGAGTTTATTGGCGAGCGCCACGACCGTTACGTTGCGGTGCGTTCGACCTTCCACGCCCCGTAACCAATCTCCCGATTGCGATTGGTCCCGGGCTAGATGCGTGTATAGCACCTGTGCGCCCTGGATGAATAGATGTCGCAACTGGATGTTTCCCCGCTTGCTGATAGTTCCAAGAATAGATCGTCCGCCGGTCGATAATTGGCGAGGTACTAAACCCAACCAAGCTGCCATACCGCGGCCGGACTTGAACATCCGGCCATTGCCGACTGCTGCGACGGTTGCTGTGGCGATCATCGGGCCAATGCCTGGCACAGTGATGGCGTTCCTGCAGAGTTCTGACTGCGCTGCATGGCGACTCAGAAGGGCCGTCAGTTCTGCGATTTCAGTGTCGAGAGCCAACCACCGAGATCTCACTCGAACGAGCAGCCCTTGCATGCGCGGACTCAGCAGCTCGCCTGCCTTACTGAGCAACTCCGGGAGCTGCCGCGCGAAGCGGGTGGGTCCGTAAGCTCCCCGTCAAGCACACAATGGCAACGTAGACTCCATGTGTTTTGACGTTGGTCCCTTTTGTGGACAGTCTGGCGTTAGAGTTTCCTCGCTTCCGAGGTCCGTTTGCCCTGACACCTCGAAGCAAACTCACTGGGTGTCAGGTTACCCAGTGAGCTGTGCGGGCGAGACTCAGTGTAGTCGATTCGCCAACGTTCGATCTGGTATCGCGCATCGTCCAGAGAAATGAATTGGGTGACGTTCAGACACTCATCCCTCAGGCGACCGTTAAATGACTCTATGTGCCCGTTTTCTGTCGGTTTTCCCGGGTGAGTGAAGTCCCAATCCACATCCGAAACCGGCGCGCTCTTTATGAACGCCAGGTCCATGACACAGATCGGGAATTGTGGGGTCGATAAACGATTCTTATAACGCGTTATCTCCGGCAGCCACAGTGTAAGCTTCAAACGAGCATTCTGATTATATTGGCCGTTTTGTTAATTACAGAGTCGGTGGCGCGAGAAATAGCCAAACATCTCTGCTCGGTGCGAGGGAGGTTGGCCGTCAATTGATCTCGGCAGTTCGCGAACCGAGGTCAAACAAAGTCCCACCAAATCTCAGCTAATTCATCCACTAAAAGCGAGACGCAGGAATCAAGTTCGGCATGCGCAGCCCTGTCCGGCACCGACACGCTTGTCTCAATAGTTGATATTCCACTCCTGCACATCTATACGTTACCTACCTTCACCCAGATACAGCTAGTTTCGAGAAAACGTGGGCTTGTCATTCGCTCAACAAACCCCAATTGGTCTTTTAGGATGCCAAAGTGACGAAAAGTAAGGTCGCATTGATAACTGGAATCACTGGACAAGACGGCGCGTATCTCGCGGAGTTCCTCTTGCGACAGGGATACATTGTGCATGGTCTCCGTCGCCGAACTTCTCTATTCAATACAAATAGGATTGACCATCTCTACAAGGACTCTCATCAGCAGGATGCCCGCCTGTTCCTGCATCATGGCGACATGACCGATACCAGCAGCCTGATTCGAGTTATTCAGCGAACTCGCCCGGACGAGATCTACAACCTCGCTGCGCAAAGTCACGTTGCCGTTTCATTCGAGGAACCAGAATACACGGCAAATTCAGATGCTCTCGGCACCCTGCGTATCCTTGAGGCTATCCGAAGTCTAGACATGGAATGCCACGTTCGATTTTATCAGGCTTCTACATCTGAGCTATACGGTCTCGTTAAGGAGAAACCTCAATCTGAAACGACCCCCTTCTACCCTAGGTCCCCCTACGCGGCAGCGAAGCTATATGCGTATTGGATAACCGTTAACTACCGCGAAGCGTACGGTATCTACGCATGCAACGGCATTCTTTTCAACCATGAATCTCCAACTCGCGGCGAGCTATTCGTAACTCGCAAGATAACGCGAGCACTTGCACGTATAAAATTCGGTATCCAAGCATGCCTTCACTTGGGGAATCTCAATTCCAAGCGAGATTGGGGGCACGCACGGGACTACGTCGAAGCACAATGGCTAATGCTTCAGCAGGCGACGCCAGAAGATTATGTCATCGCGACTGGAGAGCAACGCAGCGTCAGGGAGTTTGTCGAGCTTGCGGCGCATGAATTAGATATGGACCTATTTTGGACTGGGTCCGGTGTTGACGAGCGCGGTTTGGATTCAAATGGAAACTGTGTTGTGGCAGTAGATCATCGCTACTTTCGTCCAACTGAGGTTGACTCCTTACAAGGAGATGCCACCAAGGCACGTCTAAAGCTCGGCTGGCAACCGCGAATCAGCTTTTCTGACCTCGTGGCAGAGATGGTCCGAAATGACTACTTGGAAGTGCAGCGTGAACTCACGTTGGGGTCGGATCGGAGAAGTGAATCCCGCGGTGTGCATTTTGATGGGTAGGTCACAAGCGGTTATCGCTTCAGATATTTGATTGCCACTGGCAGATGAGAACGAATCCTCTACAAGGAAGTAGATGCATGTACAGAGAATTGACCGCCTGCAGAATATGTGGAAACTCCGATCTCGTAGTTGTCCTAGACCTCGGAGTTCAGACGCTGACCGGAGTTTTCCCAAGATCCCGAGATCAGTCGGTCACACGAGGGCCGCTGAGATTAGTAAAGTGCGCCGGGGGCGCCAACGTCTGTGGCCTTCTACAACTTCAGCATACCTATGACCTTCGCGAGCTCTACGGAAACAACTATGGGTATCGATCCGGGCTGAATTCACAAATGGTCGCCCACCTACATGAGAAGGTAGACTGGATCTTAAAGAAGTACTCTCCACCGAAGGGTTCCCTAATCATAGATATAGGTTCGAATGACGGTACTACCCTGAAGGCCTATCCGTTTGAAGGCTATCGTCTAGTTGGGATTGATCCCACGGCGGTCAAATTCAAGAACTTCTATCCCGATCACATTCAACTCATATCGGACTTCTTCTCCGCAGGCGCAATTCGAAGTCATTTGGGGAGTCGTAAAGCCTCCGTGGTCACATCTTTTTCCATGTTCTACGATCTGGAATCCCCATTGAACTTCATGCAAGAGGTGGCCGACATTCTTGATGTTGAGGGGATATGGGTACTTGAGCAAAGCTACATGCCAGCCATGCTGCATATGAATGCTTACGACACAGTTTGCCACGAGCATTTGGAATATTACGCAATTGAACAGATCCACTGGATGGCTCAGCGCTGCGGATTGCGGCTAATCGAGGTCGATACCGACGGCACAAACGGAGGAAGCTTTGCGATTGTTGCGGCTAAGGATGGCTCCCACTACAAAGAGTCTTCAAGTGTTGCGCGTATGTTGTCGAAGGAGAGGGGGCAACAGCTCAACAGCCTTGCTCCTTATAGATGCTTTTCCAGACGCGTTTCGGAGTGCCGTGATCAACTCAGATTGTTCTTCGATGACGCACGTGCGAAAGGAGACAGAACCTCCGTGCTCGGAGCGTCTACGAAGGGAAATGTGCTCCTTCAGTACTGCGGAGTTACCCAGACGGACGTCGAAAAGGTAGGCGAGATCAATTCCGATAAGTTTGGTTGCTTCACCCCCGGAGGATTACTTCCGATAACATCGGAAGCCGAGGTGCTATCCGACGATCCTGATTATTTGCTGGTACTTCCATGGCACTTTCGCAAGTTCTTTTTGGAACAACCTCAATACAGGGGCCGAAAGCTGGTATTCCCGCTGCCTCAGCTCGAAATATTGCAGTGCTAACTAGATACGTGTGCGTACCCCTGTTCGCTCATACCTAGCACTCGACGTCTAAGTGCGGCCTCAATCACTCGTTCTATCGATATGTCGCCTGTTTACTCATTATAGGGCAGCAAAGATTTCATGACAGAAGAGCTGCATCCGGAAGTGGCCATATTAATGGCGACTCACAATGGAGCCCGATATGTCGGGGCGCAAATCGAATCTCTGAAAGACAACATGACTGCATTTACTTTGCATTGGCTCGATGATCAATCGACGGACGAAACGCGGAGTCTAGTGCGGGAAGCGGCATCTGCCAACGGGATCAAGGTATGTGAGTGGCATCAAGAGAAGAGGCTTGGCGCTTCCAGCAGTCACTTCAAACTCATCGAGTTGGTCGCCGCGGATATATACATGTTCTGTGATCAGGACGATCTTTGGCAACCACGCAAAATTGATGCCATGGTCAAAAGTATACTGCCACAGATCCACCTGCCGTTGCTTTTTTTTTCCGATCCATTGGTATTCAATGACGAGCAGGTCACCAAGGTTCGATATCAATCGGAAGCTCAATACGGCGGTCGCGATACACTCAGGTCTCTTGAAAGTCACCCGCCATTTGTACATCCCGGAGCGCCCTCTCATACACAGGGCTTTACGCGGGCGCTTCGATCCATTTTTTTGCGGCATGCTGCAATCGCCGATAAATATGCAGCTGGATACGATTGTTGGATGTATACAATTGCCGCAGCGATCGGCGCTGCTCGACTTTTAGAGGACGTTCCGACATCTCTCTACAGGCAACACCAGGACAGTGCGCTTGGAATGTTGTCTCAAGAATTCGGATCCGAGGGAGTTTTGAAACGTTGGAGGCTAGCGCGGTTCTTGAGGACTCTACTTCATCGACATGCTCACGGCTTTTTACTTTCCATTGATACGCTACCGCAGTCTGAGCATTTGGCTCGATTTAGAGAGCTTGCAAAGCTCATTGAAAGGCTGGGACATCGACAATCCCCTCTAATCGTCGTGCATATCATCATGAAAAGAGCATTATATTTGCCACTCAACTCTGCGTTTTGGTTGGCAGCCTCTTGCATCATCTCTGACGCCGACTTTGCAGACGAAGGAATGAGCGCTAGAAAGTTCACCTAGAGACGTGGCAATTATTTCTACACCCTGCCCCATCGTTAATGCAGATCAAGGCGAGATTGGATGCGCCATCAGGAAGAATCACGAAATGCAAAGGTCGATACTCCAAAGTTGTCGATCTGTATTGCCACATACAATCGAGCGAGATTCATCGGTACAACATTAAATACCATACTTGAGCAAATCACTGCGGAATGCGAAATTGTTGTGGTTGACGGAGGATCGACTGATGAAACGGATCAGGTTTTGTCTGAGTTTTGCAGAAACTCGGCATGCATCCGGTACATCCGCAGACTAGAGAATGGGGGTGTGGATGCAGATTATGATTATGCGGTTGAATCCGCTCGTGGCACGTATTGTTGGTTGTTTTCGGACGACGACTTAATGAAATTTGACGCCATTAAGACGATTCTGACTGCTATCGAAGGCGCCCCATCGCTCCTAGTCGTGAACGGAGAGCATAGGGACTTTCTCATGGAGACTGTTCACGTTCCAAACTATTTGAGCATTGATTCTGACAGACTGTATCGGCGCGATGAGATGGGGAAAATGTTCGATGAAATTGGAACCTGCTTGGTGTGCATCTGCTGCGTTGTCATAAATAGGGGTGTCTGGCTCAACAGTAGCCGCAGACGTTACTTTGGATCTCGATTCATTCACGTCGGGGTGATTCTTGAGAAGCCGCTTCCCGGGAACATTATCGCAATCGCGAAACCGCTTATGATGTTACGACTGGGAAATACACAGTCGGCGCAGTTAGCAGGTGGTAAGGTTTGGTTTGTCGACTGGCCTGCGCTAATATGGTCGTCATGCCTGCCTGTTACTACGAAGATGGCTTTTTGCCATCCGGAGCCTTGGCGCCGCGCACGATATCTCATGCCTCTCAGAGTTCTTGGATACTACTCGATGATTGAATACCGGCAGTGGTTTGATCCATCCTCTCTCAGTACTTTCACGCGAATCATCCCTCGCTCGATTGCACTTCTGCCGCGCACTTTGGTTCGATTTGTGTACGCTAGCTACTCCATCGCCACGAATGCACCTTGGGATTGCAAACGCGTACTGGCGACTATGTTCCCGAAGTCACTGCAGGCTTTATCCGAAGCCGATTGCGCTATCCAAACTAATTATCCCGATTGACGGGCGTTGCCTATCTAGAGCCACCCTTCTCTCGGGAGGAGAGACGCTCAATTTGATGAACTACGATAATACCAGGTTGACGCGCTGTGTGTTGAACGCGTAATACGGCCGGTGGACTCGAGATCTCAACATAAAGGTCATGAATTCTTCATCTGTTTTCGAATCAAACGCGAGTTGCAAATCATCGGAGAACTCCGTCGAATGCTGAAAATCCGTCCAGACCATCCAAAATGATCGACCATCTTGCGAAATCCACCCTGGTGCAATCTGTGGCTGATATGCTCGTGCTGCTGGATCGCCGTTAGGCATCCATGCAGTTTCTTCATGTATTTGAGTCCAAGGCCCCCACGGGTCCCGGGCGACATAAATGCCGAGATAACTCGGTTTCGAGAACCATTCGCCCGCCTGCCCACATCCCATTCCCCAATTGGTCATCATATATACCCCGAGCGGGGAGTTATAGGCTACGCTTGGGTGCCACGCATACGGATGGGACGAAGATGTCAACTCATTTACCCATCCCCGGGGAAATGTATGTACGACTGCTCGCTCAAGAATGTCGTGAGACCACTTCGGTTTCCCACTGGCTTCAATACCCGAAAAAAATTCGTAAGCATGTCGGTTCAATATCTGATTCCGAGGAACGCGAAACATAACGAGCTGGTTCATGGTGCCATCGATGCTTCCGTTTGGTGAGTAGACATAGACGTAGCCGTCCCGATTCGCTCTGTAACCGCGACCCATTTGCAGTATCGTCAGCAAGGAGAAGGCGTCCTGTGGCTCTTTGAAGAACACCATAGTTTTCTGTGAACGCTCTCGCCAACCCTCCCACACTACCGGTAGAGACCCGTCTTGGTTTCGCCACGTGCACCCATTGTCGGCAGAGTAGATTAATTTCGCCCCGATAAACCGTGAGCCTCCACCACCATCAATGGCAGGTTCGTCAAACGTACTTAGAAATTGGTAAATGCATGAACCGAGAGCGAGCGTTCCAAAATTGTAGTATTTCGGAGTGCTAGCTTGGGGTCTGATGACCAATTTCGGATAGTTTGAGAACTCCCTAAAGGCTGCGTTATCGGGTTGCCCGGATATCGAAAAAAGACGGCTGTTGTAGAGGAACTTAGGATTGTCGATCCATCCTGCTCCATCGCATACTGCTACCACCTGAGTATCATCAGGCGCCCAACTCATATGAAAATTGTCGCCGTCACCGCCAAGCCGCAGTGTCGACTCATCTCGCCGAATCGCTGCCCGAATCAGTCCGGGAGTGCCTACAGATTTGGTCGCTCGTTTGTGTCCCGGCGCGGGCTCATTGGGCGCGTTCGTTGGCGGTCCGCTTCCATACCCGGTGGATAGTGATGCAACCCCAGCCGCGGCGGTGCTATAGATGAACGTCCTGCGAGTAGTCATTTGAGCTCCGGTTTCATATTACAAGAGAGGCGCCTCCCGCCTCATCGCGCTGCCCACTTGACACTAAAATGCTGCTGGCGAGCTGCTGCTACGCGTTTACCTATGTCTTATTTGCCCATCGACCTCTTCGTCCACCCTAAAGTGGAAGTGACCAGATCCTACTCGGACTTCAACTAAGTCGCTTCTCAGTTGTGCGCTGACTACGCCCTCAACTCCACCAACATAGGTGCCTGATTTCCAAACGAAGCGATTCCCCTCCGTGACCTGAGGGCTCCTAAACTGACGCGTAGGAAGTAACACAACTGCGCGCATCCCCGCAGGTATCAAAACCCGGATGTCGAACGATGTAGCGCTTCGTCTCCAGTCGACACTGACTGCTCCTCGAACTGTGTCAAGCGACGCCGAAACGCTCAGCAAGTCCCCCATGGGCTCGGGCCGAATCATTACGCTTTGGTAAGCTGCACTATCAAGTTGAATACCTGCCAAGTTTCTATAGAAGAATTTGTCCAGGCTACCGAACATTTTCATGTTCTGGCTGGTCCACGGACTACATTCATAGGTCTCACATATCGTCGTTGCGCCCAACTTTACTTGGTAGCCAAGACTTGGATAAGAAGTCTGATTGGCCAAAAGATACATCAACGAGCTCTGCCCGAATTTCGGGAGAACTTGGACAATCGAATTACTGCCTATTATTCCGGTCGAAACGTGATAGTTGCTTTTCGCTTTGATGTCTTCAACCAAATTCGCCAGCACAGCGCTGACGCTATCGTCCGGGACCAAATTCAGATAGAGCGCCAAACTATTCGAAGCCTGACTGCCACCGGCGTATTGCGAATCACTATGATTCAAGAATCGGCGATTGAACGACGCCTTAACTTCGAGCGCCCATTGCCCGTAAAACTCGGCATCGTCTGAGTAACCCAGAACCCGGGCCATTCGCTCAAGCAAGACGATATCGTAATAGTAATACGCAGTGGATGTAAGACTCTGCGGAGTGCGCAATGAATCATGGCTGGAGGTACCATTAGTCTGAGGCTCCATATGATCCCCCAGGCCAACTTCAATGATGTTGTCTGTAGCAGCGGTTCGGATAAATGATAAGAGCCTCTTCAAACTCCCGTAATGCTTTTCCAGTGCGGATTTGGAACCGTAGTGCTCATATAGAAGCCACACGATCTCTGGGTAAGTGCTTTTCCAACACGGCCACATCAAATAGCCGAAACGCCAGTGCAACGGACTAACGACCGAGATATCGCCGCTTGCCTTTTGACTGTCTTGGATATCGTCAAGCCACTTCTCCCAGAATCCAAGCATATCGAAGTTATAAAGGAAATCTTCTGCAACAAATCCCGCGTCTCCGAGCCAAGCTACCCGCTCAAGCCGTTCGGCAGCATCCTGGGGCATACCATGCAAGCTGCTCATGAACGTCCATTTGATGTTGCTATGGATCCGATTTAGCAACTCGTTGGAACTCGAAAATGATCCCGTCGTTTTCAACGATGACTGAACCACTCTCCCTTCGACCTTCTGAACCTTAACATCGTCCCCATCCGACGGCACAATCTCAACAAATCGGAATCCGTGGAGTGTGAATCGCGGTTCCCAGACCTCAATTCCCGTCCCCTTCAATACGTATGTATCGGTTTGCCAGGCGACTCCCAATGGCGGGGTATTGCTTCGATTGTCCAAGGTGTCGTCTTCATGGAAAAGCTTCGTCCCGTATCTCAAAACGATCCGAGCGCCGCGAGATCCTGAGACGTGGAGTCGAACCCAACCGGTAAAATTCTGGCCAAAGTCAAATATCCGGGCAGCATCGAAAAACTCAGGTTCCCTCGGGGTTATTACTTTGACGGCGGGCAAAGTCTCAATAACACTCTCGGCTGGCAGGAGTTGTGATCGCAGCGCGCCGTTCGGCCGCGGGGCGACCGTAGCCAGCGGCCACCCGCTATCATCGAATCCAGGAGCGTTCCAACCCGGCACCTCCAAACGGGCATCGTAGACCTCTCCGTCGACTATGTCGTTGCTTGTAATTGCACTGGACGAGGTCCTCCACGATCTATCTGAAAAGACTCTGACAATTTGGCCGTTGTTCAACTCTATGTTGATTTGTATGATAAAGCGCGGGCGATCACCATAAGGAACGGGAAGATTCGGAATACGACTTGCCGCGCCAGTCGGGTCCGAGCTAAACCAGCCGTTTCCCAACATGATGCCAATGGAGTTCTGCCCCCTCTTCAGATAGTTAGTTACGTCGAAGGTTGCATACAGGACGCGGGAATTTAGTTCGAATGGCTGATCGTTATTGTAATATGTAGATGCCGGATCCAGAACCCGATCGCCGACTTTATTCCCGTTGATATACATCTCGTACCATCCGAGTCCTGAGACGTAGGCACGCGCGCTCCTAACCCGTTGTGGTATTGCGATCTCTCTACGAAAAATAGGCGCCGAAACGCCGGAATCGGACTGAATCCATTCACCGCCCCAGTCAGAAGCATCCAACAGCCCCATATCAAATGGCGCAATTTCACTATAGTCGCTCGGTTGATTTTGTCTTCCCCAGACTCTCACCCGCCAGTAGAGCTTTTCTGAGCTGAACAATTCTTCGCCGGCGTATCGGACCTCGATCGAATTATCCGACAAGACCTTGCCACTATCCCACTTGTCAGGTTTACCGGCACGTAGTCTTTCGGAACTGCTCGCGACTTGAACCTGGTAAGCAGTCTGAAGTTGCCCTCTTTGAGTAGAGTCAAGTTTCCAGCGCAATCTCGGATGCCTGGAGTCAACTCCTAGAGGCATATCGACATTTTCAACTTGCAAACCTTTGGCAAAAATCGCAGATGTCTCGCGGACGCCCGCAAGCGCATAATCCGGAGAAACCCCTAATGGGGTCAGTGCAAGCAGGATCCGGAAGGCACTGAATGGCAACTTACTGACACGAGTAAATACCATCTGGATTGTCGCGACGATGACGTTTCTCATTGCATGAAGGTGCCCCGCAGAGTGCCGCAGCTAATATCTGAGTGCCGTTGTTCGGCAAGCCGAAACGCGGCAAAACTCCAGCGACCCAAGAGTAGGTCCTAAGCCGCGAATGGAAGCCAAGTGCGCAGCCTGCTAGAGTCCAGACGTACCATCGGTCTGGTTTCCGTTACGACCTAGGCGCAGTGTCTGTCTCACGTGTTTCGGCTGGAAAATCGGGTCGATGCCCGCAGCGTCCGGGATTAAAATGCTTCACTAGTCGAGAGAAATTCATAATTCCCGGAGCCTACGTGAAACACTTCAGTTGTCGAATTTAGTGCGTGCTGACGATCCCAGTGACTCCGCGGATTGAATTTGCTATCGCGCAAAGCAGGAATTCTGCTCTCGGCGATAGCTTTTCTTTAGTGCCGTGCCCGCGGAATCGAACTCCCTGGAGGAAGGAACGAATTCCGGCAAGACCGCAAGAAGAATTTATCCATCCTTCCAAACATCTTCATGTTGCGACCTTTGCAAGGGCTGGAGCCATTGGTCTCGCAAACGGTGGTTGCGCCATTTACGACTTGGTCGCCCGAGCTCTGAAACGTATTTTGACTTGCGAGAGCGCAGACAACTCCCGACTCACCATGATCCGGAAGTGCCTGAGTCGCGCGTCTCTACCGAACCCTGTCGGGCCGAGCATCAGGGTCAGTAGGAGGTCTACATACTAGCGTTCCTGCCGGTCGTCCTTTGTGTAGACGAACGATTTGGAGAGTTCCGTGGGCTGCGCGGGCTTTCAAGCCTGTAGTCTCAAGATTCTTGGGGACAGTAAAGTGAATAGCCGCGCAAATCGGCTCTCGCCCAATCGTAGAGAGCCAGGAAATAAGTACTCGGATCGGACTACCGTTGTGTTGTGACCAGTGTTGCCACCGCCAGCCATCCCTTTTCGACAACAGCTTCATTCGTGACGCCGTGATTTTTGGCAAGGTAATACGCGGTAGCGAGTCCGTGCCCGCCACCACCAATGATCACGGGGTCGTAGCTTTTCTTCAGGGGAGATTCACGCCATACCGGACTCCAGGCGGCATTTCCACGCAAGGCTTGGCGCACGAGGCTGGCATTTGAATATCGCTGCATCTTGAGCTCGTTCCTCAGGGGGATAGCGAATATAGTCTTCGCATCGACGAAAAGGCCATTAAATGGCGGAAAATGGTTCGTGAATCGTCCTAAAAACTAATACTTCGCATCGACCGACATACACTAAGTACACCCAGGCAGGTATTACGGAGCCC
>Ga0207671_10005453_pt1 | contig 11713 bp, 9 predicted proteins | sample KBSC24metaG_FD_184352 | JGI IMG/M metagenome (GOLD analysis project Ga0207671, IMG submission 184352) | Corn rhizosphere microbial communities from Kellogg Biological Station, Michigan, USA - KBS C2-4 metaG (SPAdes) (version 2) | ecosystem: Host-associated > Plants > Roots > Rhizosphere > Soil... | reverse complement strand
CCGACGGAGTGACCTTGCGCGCGCTCTTGCGACGCAAGCTGGGCCGCGGTGTGAGGGAGTTGCGCGCGCGAATCTGATGATCGGTGGTGACCAGTGGTGAGCAATCCACTTGACGGATAAGTCTTAGTTGTCGAGGCACCTACTCACGCGTGCATCGATCATCGACAGTCCTTTCAGACGCCAACGTGGCGCCGTGAAACTACAGGACAGAAATCATGACCACACTTACCGGCAAGGTCGCCATCGTCACCGGCGCCTCCAAAGGGATCGGCGCCGGAATCGCCAAGCTTTTCGCCCAATCGGGCGCCTCGGTCGTCGTGAACTACTCTACCAGCAAGGATGCAGCGCATGCCCTGGTCGCCGAGATCAAGGGTTCCGGCGGCAAGGCCGTGGCCATCCAGGCCGACTTTTCGAAGACCGCCGATATCCAGCGACTGTTCGAAGAGTCCAAGCGCGCCTTCGGCACACTCGACATCCTCGTGAACAACGCGGGCGTCTACGCCTTCGGCCCTCTTGAATCCGCGACGGAGCAGGAGTTCCATCGCCAGTTCACCACGACCGTACTTGGCGTCATCACCGCGACGCAAGAGGCGGCGAAATACTTCGGGCCGAACGGCGGCAGCATCATCAACATCAGCTCAATCGCCAGCGTCGGCTTCATGCCCAACTCGGTGATCTACGCAGCGAGCAAGAGCGCCGTCGACTCCATCACGCGCGTGACCTCGGTCGAACTCGCGCCGAAGAAGATCCGCGTCAACACTCTCGCGCCGGGGGCCACCATCACCGAAGGTATCGCGGCGCTGGGTTGGCCGGAAGAGGCCGTCAAGGCCATCATCTCAACGATCCCGTTCGGTCGTCCTGGCCAGCCGGAAGACATCGCTCGCGCAGCTCTTTTGCTGGCCTCCGACGATTCGGCCTGGGTGACCGGCGAGCGAATCACCGCCTCTGGTGGCCAGCGCGCCTGATTGGTCTGGCCTTCTCAAAGGCCGTCAAGCGAAAGGCGCCGGCTCTCGACCCTCGGTCGAACTCGGCGCCTTTTTCGCGCGCTTGCGCCAAGTTGCCGCGCCCAAGCGAGAAGGTCCCGCTCCGAATGCGTCGCCCCACCATCGAGTTCCCATTCATTGGAGAGTGTCTATGTATCAGGTCTACGCGTTCGCGACACCCAACAGCATCAAGGTCCTCATCGGCCTCGAAGAATTGAACCTCGAGTACGAGCTGACCCCTGTCAACGTCCGCAAGGATGAGCAGAAAGCGGCCGAGCATCTGGCTCGCAATCCCAACGGGAAGGTGCCTGTGCTGATCGACGACGACCTTCCTGCGGGCGACAACGCCTTGACCGAATCCGCGGCCATCTTGGTGTATCTCGCCGAGCGCCACGGGAATCTGCTGCCGGCGATAGGCATTGCCCGAGCACGAGTGTTCGAGCAGCTGTTCTTCCACGCATCGGGGATCGCGCCAGCATTCGGCCAAGCCGGGTTCTTCCAGAAGAATGCAAGCGAGAAACTGCCGTTGGCAATCGACAGGTTCCGGAGCGAGGCAAATCGCACGGTTGCTCTACTGGACCACGTGCTGGCTCGCCACCAGTACGTCGCAGGAGACGACTACACCATTGCTGACATCGCCCACTTCGGATGGATGTGGCGGCGGGAGTTCGCCAACGTCACCTTCGATGGCCTGCCCAACGTCGCGCGGTGGTTCGACGCCGTGGCGGCACGACCGGCCACTCGGCGCGCCATCAAGCGGGCCGAGGCATTGGTGTCGCCGCAAGCCTGATCTTTCGTCAGGTGAAGACCACGCCCCAATTTCGAACGTGGAGCGACTTGCTTCGTCGCTGAGATTGCTCGCATTTTGAACATGAGCCGCATCAATGTTGAAGCGTCACTTTCTGCAGTCTGACGAGTTCAAGGCCGTGCTCGCGTCGCTCCCGGAACACATCCGGTGGTCATCTGAGCGCATCGCGAATTCGCTGCGCGACACGCTATCGGAAAGGCCGGTGGACGGCGATGTCTAGCTCTTCTGCTATGGATCGCTTATCTGGAATCCCGTCGTTCAGTTCATCGAACGACAACCGGCGACCCTGGCTGGCTGGAACCGCAGCTTCAGCCTAGGTCTGAGGTCCGGCCGGGCCAGCGAGCCCCAACAGCGAGCTTTCTCTCGTCTGGGCGCGGGAGATGATTATTATTATCGAGGACCGACGACGCAAAACCGAAGACCTCACCTTTCGCGAGATGTTCGCGGCTTGGCAATGCCGAACTCCGACGGACTTTCGAGAAGGACGTGCTTCCAGTGTTCGGCAGCAAGCCGGTTCGCGTCGTGGACGACACTGATCTTCGGACCGCACTGAGACGAGTGGGCCGCGATCGCGGCGCCGGGCGGACGGCCCAGCGCATGCTTGGCGACCTGCGCCAGCTTTATCGCTGGTCTCTGTCGCGCAAACCATGGCGAGCGCTCGTCCCCGAAGGCAGCCCGGCCGAACTTGTCGACGCGCGACAGGTTGTCAACGATGACTACGAAGAGGGAATTCGCGAGCGGGTATTGTCAGAGGCCGAGATCCGCGAGCTCCACGAAATTCAGGTTGGCCTACGAACGGCGTATGAATCGCTTTCCGATGGGCATCGAGCCGTGGGCATTCGGCCGATGAAGCGCGAGAACGAGCTAGCCATCTGGATCATGCTCTCGACTCTTTGCCGAGCCGGCGAGACGCTGAAAGCCGAGTGGAAGGACGTGGACCTCGCGAAGGCCGAATGCTTCTTGCCAGCACCGAACACGAAGACGAAGGTGTCGATGCTCGTGTATCTGTCGCCCTTTGCGCTGCGCCAGTTCGAGGAACTTCAAACACTGACCGGGCACACGCGGTGGTGCTTTCCGTCCCGACCCAAAGGACGGATTCGGGAAGGCGCCCGACTGCCCGACCGGCATGTGCATGAGAAAAGTGCCAGCAAACAGGTCGGCGACCGGCAAATGCGCTTCATGAATCGAGAGGGATCGCTCGATCACCGCAAGCACGACAACTCGCTTGTGCCGGCCAACGGCGAACGAGGCGTGTGGACGCTACACGATCTTCGCCGCACGGGCGGCACGCTATGCAGGCCCTGGGTGTCCCGCTGGACATCATTGATCGCTGTCAGAACCACAAGCTGCCGGGCCCGAAGGTGCGACGCCACTACCTGCACCATGACTACGCCAACGAGAAGCGAGACGCATGGAACCGGCTTGGGCAGCACCTGGAAACGATCTTGGCCAGCCATACGTCCACCGACGCGGCAGTTCGTCCGGCCCAAGCGATCACGCCCGACTAGCGGCATCGCTGCCGCCACCACACCGCAGCTGCTGCCCACCGAGTCGGATCAGCTCGGCGCCGTTCTCGTGAGCGCTATCGCTTTGCCCTCGTGCAAAAGGCAAATTCGAGAACGCGTCCGCTGCCGTTCGCAGACAACCGTGGGTAGCCGCCCCACGGTTTACCCCTCGGTTTACCCCTGACCGCGCCAAAAGCGGAAACGGGCTAGCAACTTGCGCTGCTAACCCGTTGAATTTGTTGGCGGAGTGGACGGGGCTCGAACCCGCGACCCCCGGCGTGACAGGCCGGTATTCTAACCAACTGAACTACCACTCCATCCGCTCCGCTGGAGTCACTCAGCGGAGCCCAAGATTGTAGCACCAGATTTTCGGCGCTTTGCACGTGGCGGGAGGGAGAGGGAGTCGAACCCTCCCGGCGGCGCGTGGCGCCGCCAACCGGGTTTGAAGCCCAGCCGCCCCACCAGGGACGATTCCCTCCCGATGCCGCCCTCACGCCGTATCACGCGTCGTCTCGAACATCGAAGTATCGGGCCTCAGGACGTGCGCATCCTTGACGCGGCGCGTGAAGCCGATGCGGTCGAAGAATTCGAGCAGCTGGATCGCGCGCTTGCGGCCGAGGCCGGTCGCATCGCGAAAGCTCGCGGCATTCAGGCCCGGCGGCTGCAGCGTCTGCGCGCGCACCAGCGCCGCCAGCCGTTCGATCGTCGCCAGCGGGTAGTACAAATCCTTGACCACCTGGAAGACCAGGCCACGCCGCGCCAGCCCGGCGAGCGTCAGCCGCACGACGGCCTCGGGCGTCGCGCCGGGTCGGGCCAGGTCACGCACCCACGGCGGGTCGAAGCCGCCCTCCAGCATCAGCGGCAGCAGCTTCTGCGCGATGCGCTGCTCGGCCTCGCCGAGACGCGCGGCGTGCTCGGGCAGGTGCAGCCAGGCGCCGCTGCGCGCGATCGCGCCGCTGTGCAGCAAGGCGTCGACGGCGTCGCGGAAGACGGCCTCGTCGGCCCGCGGCGCGGCCAGGCGCTTGAGCCGGCGCGCGTCCGGGCCGACATCGTCGGGCTGCGCATCGTGCAGCTTGGCGAGCGCGGTGCGCAGCTCGCCCTGCAGCGCCTGCCAGTGCGCCGGCGCGATCAGCGCGGGCGCCGAGCGATCGTCGATGCGCACCGCTTCCGCCGGCCACGGCAGCTCGCGGCTGGCCTCATCGACGGCGAGCGCGACCGAAGCCGCACGCCGATCGAGGCCGGCCGGCGATGCGGCCAGCAGCGCGGCGAGGCGGGCCACCGGATCGGGCAGCGCCCAGGCCTGCAGCAGCGCGAGTCGCGCCGGCGTGCGCCGATAGCGCGCCGGCGCGCGCGGATCGAGCACACGCAGCCCGGCCAGCGTGCGCGTGGCCGAGGCATCGCGCAGCACGCCGCGGTCGCCATGCCAGGCCGCCACCGGCTCGCGCAAGACGAGCTGGGCGAGCCCGCATCCGCCTGGCGCCAGGCTCTCGCGATCGAGCCAGGCCAGCGAAGCCATCACGTCGCTCGCGCCGAGGTGAACATGCACCGTCACGCCGGAGCGCAAGGCCTGCAGTTCACCGGACCAGAGCCGGACCTCGGCATCCAGCCGCTGTGTCGCCAGCGTGATCGCGGGCGCGCACAGCCACTGGCCGCGCGCGACTTCGTCCTTCGCGACGCCGGCCAGCCCGAGCGCGCAGCGCTGGCCGGCGACCGCCGCCCCCACCGCTTCGTTCTGCGCATGGACGCTGCGCACGCGCACCGAGCGCTCGCCCGGCACGAGGCGCAGTTCGTCGCCGATCTGCACGCGGCCGGCATGCACGGTACCGGTCGCCACGGTGCCGACACCGTCGAGCGTGAAGCGGCGATCGATCGCCAGCCGGAACGCCTGCGACGGCTCGCGCTGCAACGTACGGCCGGATTCGGCGATCAAATGCTCGCGCAGGCGCGCCAGGCCTTCGCCGCTGCTCGCCGATACCGCGATGACGGGTGCCTCGTCCAGGCCGGTCCCGTCGAGCAGCGCCAGCACCTCGGCGCGCACCTCGTCGAGCCGCGCCGCATCGACCCGGTCGATCTTCGTGATCGCCACCGTGCCGCGCGGCACGCCGAGCAGCGACAGCACCGCGAGGTGCTCAAGCGTCTGCGGCATCACGCCGTCATCCGCGGCCACCAGCAGCAGCGCGTGATCGATGCCGGTCGCGCCGGCCAGCATCGTGTGCAGCAGGCGCTCATGCCCGGGCACGTCGACGAAGCCGATCGATGCGCCATCAGGCGTGCGCAGGTAGGCGTAGCCGAGTTCGATCGACATGCCGCGGCGCTTTTCCTCGGGCAGCCGGTCGGTGTCGACGCCGGTCAGCGCACGCACCAGCGTGGTCTTGCCGTGGTCGATGTGGCCGGCCGTCCCGACGATCATGCGATCGGCTCGAGCCCCAGGGCTTCGCGCAGGGCCGGCAGCTGCGCGGCGAGCTGGCCCGGGTCGTCGAGGCAGCGCAGATCGAGCAGCAGCCGGTCCTGCGCGATGCGGCCGATCACCGGCCGCGCCAGCTGGCGCAGCGCGCGGGCGAGCCGCTCCAGCGCCGCGCCGGTGCCCTTTTTCGACGCGCCCGCGGGCGCGAGCGCCAGCCCGGCCGACGGCAGGCGATCGATGGGCAGCGAGCCCGAGCCGATCTGGCTCGCGAGCTGCACCACTTCGGCCGTGTAGAGCGGCGCGACGCTGCCGGCGATGCCCGGCAGCAGCGCGGCGGCCATCGCCTCGATCTGCGGCTGCGGGCGCGTCAGGTGGCGCAAGGTCGGCAGATCCTGCGCCAGGCGCTCGGGCTGCAGGTAGAGCCGCAACGTGGCCTCCAGCGCGGCCAGCGGCAGCTTGGAGAGGCGCAGCGCCCGCTTCATCGGAAACTTGCGGATGCGGCCGACCGCCTCGCGGCTGCCGACGATCAGGCCGGCCTGCGGGCCGCCGAGCAGCTTGTCGCCCGAGAAGCTGACCACGTCGCAGCCCGCGGCCAGCATCGTTTGCGGCATCGGCTCGGCCGGCAGACCGTAGGCCGCCAGGTCGACCAGCGAGCCGCTGCCGAGGTCGGTGGCGAGCGGCAGTCCATGCCCATGCGCCATCGCCGCGAGCGTCGCCTCGTCGACCGCCGCGGTGAAGCCTTGCACCGCGTAGTTGCTGGTGTGCACCTTCATCAGCAGGCCGGTGCGCGGCGTGATCGCGCGTTCGTAGTCGGCCGCATGCGTGCGGTTCGTGGTGCCGACTTCGATCATCTCGGCGCCCGCGCTCGCCATCACGTCAGGCATGCGGAAGGCGCCGCCGATCTCCACCAGTTCGCCGCGCGAGATGATGACTTCGCGGCCGCGCGCCAGTGCCGCAAGGGTCAGCAGCACGGCGGCGGCGTTGTTGTTGACGACCGTCGCGGCTTCGGCGCCGGTGATCTCGCAGATCAGGTCCTCGACAAGGCTGTCGCGATCGCCGCGGCCGCCGCTGGCGAGATCGAATTCCAGGTTGTTCGGGCCGGCCATCGTCGTGACCAGATGGGCGACTGCGGCATCGGCCAGCACCGAGCGGCCGAGGTTGGTGTGGATCACCGTGCCGCTGAGGTTCAGCACCGGCCGCATGCGCGGCGCGAGGCGTGCCGCGCAGCGTTCTTGCAACGCGGCCTCGAGCGCGGCCGGCGCGAGGCATGCGGCATCGAGCGTGCCGGCCAGCGCCAAAGCGCGCAAGGCGGCCGTCAACTCGCGCGCCTGTTCGGCGACCAGCGTGTGGCCGTGGGCCCGCAGCAAGGCCTGCGCCGCCGAGGATTGCAGCAGCCGATCGATCGAAGGCAGCTGTTTCAGCAGCCCGGAGGCGCGTTCGGTCGCCAAGCTCATTCCGGTTCGCCGAACACCAGCATCAGGTTGACACCCGCGCGCTGATGGCCGGCTTCGGAGACAAGCAGGTCGAGCGCGACGCTCGCGAGGTCATCAGCCACCGGCTCGACCTCGTGATCCGCTTCCATCGAGACCAGCTTCAGGTAGTGGCCGCAGCTGTCGCAGCATTCGGCCTTGACCGCGCCGGGGCGCGCACCCGTCGCCGGCAGCTCGACGCCGGCTTGCGCTTCGAGCTGCTCGTAGTGCACGCCCTTCGTGCTCTCGCAGCGCGCGCACTTGATGCGCACGAAGTGCCACTGGCTGGAGCACAAGGAGCAGTGCAGGTAGCGAAAGCCGGACTCGTCGGCGCCGATGCGCGTCACGCTGGCCGTGGGCAGGCTGGCGCAGCACGGGCAGGCCGTAGGCGGATCGGTGCGGCCGAAGACGGATTCGCCGCGCGCCACCGCCGTCTGCAGCAGCAGGTGCGACCAGTAGGTCTGCAGCCCGGCCGCGAGCAGCGGCGCGGCAGCCAGGTCGAGACCGAGCGACACGCCGTTGAGCAGGCGGTCTGCCTGCTGTTCGAAAAAGGCGTCGTCGGCCTCGATCACGCGCCGCACCGAGTCGCGTGCCGGTCCGGCGGCGAGGCCCTTCTCGAGGCGGCCGAGCAGGCGCCGGGTCTCGCTGCGCCAGAGCGGGTCGCGCGGCCAGCTCGCCGCGGGCACGGGCGCGAGCAGCTCGCGCGCCGCGGCATCGCAGGCGGCCTCATCCGGCAGCGCCACGGCGGCATAGTCCTGCAGCGATTCGTGCTGCGCCTGCGCCAGGTTCGCGATGAACAGCAGGTAGTCGCGCATCGGGTGCGACGCGGCCAATTGGCGCAGCCGCAGCTGCCGATCGGCGAACACGCTCGCCCGCTGCGGCAGCCGCAGGAACGGCATCTGCCGCCCTGCCTGGATGGCGATCTGCTCCGGATCGAGCAGGCGCGTGGTGCGTGCGGGGCTTCCCTCGGTCGTCATCGAGCCAGTATCACTCACGCCGGTCGCCGGTCACCTCGCGATGCCACAGCGGATGGTTGAGCCGGGCCCAGCCTTCGGTGACCGTGCCGCGCGTCATCGCGCGGATCGTGCCCTTGACCCAGATCGCGGCATAGATGTGCGTGATGACCGAGAGGATCAGCACCACCGCCGCGATCGCATGCAGCAGCACCGCAACGCGGCGCAGCGGCACCGAAAAGTAGTCCGCGAACCACGGCTGCCAGAACACGAAGCCGGTGACCAGCAGCACCAGCAGGCTCGCAGCGAAGGCCCAGAAGACCAGCTTCTGGCCGGCGTTGTACTTGCCCACCGGCGGCATGTGCGACTTGTCGCCGGCGGCCATGTGCCGGATCTGCTTCATCCATTCGCGGTCGACCGGCTTCAGCGTGTTCTCGCGCCACATCTTGAAGAACAGCCCGAGGAAGCCGAGCACCATCAGCAGGCCGAAGAACGGGTGCAGGATGCGCGACCACACGCCGCCGCCGAACAGGTTGCCGAGGAAGAACAGACTGGGGTGGAAGAAGGCGAGACCGGAGAGCGCAGCGCAGAAGAACAGCAGCGCGACCGCCCAGTGGTTCAAACGCGTGCGGTCTTCATACCGGCGAAGGTAGCGTGTGCTCATGTCCCCGGCTCCTCATCCTTCGCCTCGATCGGCCCGACCTTCAGGTAGTGGAAGAAGCTGCCGACCACCGCGCCGACCATCGCCAGCACCGCCAGCGGCTTGGCCACGCCCTTCCACAGGTAGACCAGCGGGCTGATCTGCGGATCCTTCGGCAGGCCGGCGTAGAGCTCGGGCCGGTCGGCATGCTGCAGCACGTACATCACGTGCGTGCCGCCGACCCCCGGCGGGTCGTAGACGCCGGCCTTGTCGAAGCCGCGCTCCTTCAGGTCGACCAGGCGCTCGGCCGCGTACTCGTGCATGTCTTCCTTCGTGCCGAAGTGGAGCGCGCCGGTCGGGCAGGCCTTCACACAGGCCGGTTCGAGGCCGACGCCGACCCGGTCCGAGCACAGCGAACACTTGTAGGCTTTGTTGTCCTTCTTGCTGATGCGCGGCACGTCGAACGGGCAGCCGGTGACGCAGTTGCCGCAGCCGATGCAGTGCTCGCTGATGAAGTCGACGATGCCGTTCGAGTACTTGACGATCGCGCCCGGCGCCGGGCAGGCCTTCAGGCAGCCCGGGTCGGCGCAGTGCATGCAGCCGTCCTTGCGGATCAGCCACTCGAGGTGGTTCTCGGTCGGCTCGACCTCGCTGAAGCGCATCACCGTCCACGACTCGGCGGACAGGTCGATCGGGTTGTCGTAGGTGTTGGTCGCCGTACCGATGTCGTCGCGCAGGTCGTTCCACTGCATGCACGCGACCTGGCAGGCCTTGCAGCCGATGCAGGTCGAGACGTCGATCAGCTTGGCGACCTCGGGCTGGTGCCGGGCGATCGGCGGCTGGGTCGTGGTCGCCGAGCGCAGCGCGATGTCCAGGGTTTGCAATGAAGACATGTCGGGGTCCTATGACGCGATGCGTGATGCCGGCGGCGAGTAAAGGCCAGCGGCCACCGCGCATCCGGCTCTGCCGGTGCGCCGGTGGCGCCCCCTCGAGGGGGCGGCCGAAGGCCGTAGGGGGTGGGCCATCACGCCTTCTCGATGTTGACGAGGAACGCCTTGTATTCCGGCGTCTGCGTATTCGCGTCGCCGACGAACGGCGTCAGGGTGTTCACCAGATAACCCGGCTTCGCGACGCCGACGAAGCCCCAGTGGTTCGGCAGCCCGACGGTATGCACCTTCTGGCCCTGCACCTCGAGCGTCTGGATGCGCTTGGTGACGACGCAGAAGGCCTTGATGAAGCCGCGCTTGCTGCTGACCTTGACCTGGTCGCCGTGCGCGATGCCCTTTTCCTTCGCCAGCTCCTCGCCGATCTCGACGAACTGCTGCGGCTGGATCACCGCCGAGGTGCGCACGTTCTTGGTCCAGTAGTGGAAGTGCTCGGTGAGCCGGTAGCTGGTCGCGACGAACGGGAAGTCCTTCGGCACGCCCATCGATGCCAGGTCGCCCTTGAACACCCGCGCCGCCGGGTTCGCGCGCGCCACCGGATTGTTCGGATGCATCGGGTTCGTCAGCAGCGGCGACTCGAACGGCTCGTAATGCTCGGGCAGCGGCCCTTCGGCCATGCCGGTCGGCGCGAAGAGCCGCGCCACGCCCTCGGCCGTCATGATGAACGGATGCACCGCCTCGGCATCGCCCGGGTTGGCGGTGGGCGCGATGTCGGGCACGTCGGCGCCGCTCCACTTGTCGCCGGCCCAGGTGATGAGCTTGCGGTCCGCGCGCCAGGCCTTGCCGCTCGGGTCGGCCGAGGCCGCGTTGTAGAGGATGCGGCGGTTCGCGGGCCAGGCCCAGGTCCAGTTCAGCGCCTGGCCGATGCCGTACGGGTCGCTGTTGTCGCGCCGCGCCATCTGGTTGCCGGCCTGCGTCCACGCGCCGCTGTAGATCCAGCAGCCCGACGAGGTCGAGCCGTCGTCGCGCAGCAGGCCGAAGCCGGAGAGCTGCTCGCCCGCCTTCGCCAGCACCTTGCTCGGGTCCTTCGGGTCGGTCACGTCGGCCAGCGCCTTGCCGTTGTATTCCATCGCCAGTTCGTCCGGCCCCGGGCTGTGCGGGATCTTGTAGGGCCAGCTCAGGTTGACGATCGGGTCGGGGAAGGCGCCGCCCTCCTTCGCGTAGGCCGCCTTCATGCGCGCGAAGATCTGCGCGACGATCTCGATGTCACCCTTGGCCTCGCCCGGCGGCTCGGCGCCCTTCCAGTGCCATTGCAGCCAGCGGCTGGAGTTGGTCAGCGAGCCGTCCTCCTCGGCGAAGCAGGTGCACGGCAGCCGGAAGACGGTGGTCTGGATCTCGGCCGTCTTCACGTCGTTGTGCTCGCCGAAGTTGCGCCAGAACTCGCTGGTTTCGGTGACCAGCGGATCGATCGTGACCAGGAACTTCAGCTTCGAGAGGCCATCGACGATCTTCTTCTTGTTCGGGAACGAGCCGACCGGATTGAAGCCCTGGCAGATGTAGCCGTTGAGCTTGCCCTGGTTCATCAGCTCGAAGGCCTGCAGCACGTCGTAGAGCTTGTCGATCTTCGGCAGGTAGTGGAAGGCCCACTCGTTCTCCGCGGTCGCGGCCTTGCCCCACCAGGCCTTCTGCAGGCTGACGAAGAACTTCGGATAGTTCTGCCAGTAGCTCATCTGGTTCGGGCGCAAGGGCTTCAGCGCGCGGGTCTTGTAGTAGTCCTCGAGCGACTGCTCGCTGTCGCGCGCCAGCGAGAGATAGCCGGGCAGCGAGTTCGACAGCAGGCCGAGGTCCGTCAGGCCCTGGATGTTGCTGTGGCCGCGCAGCGCGTTCATGCCGCCGCCGGGCACGCCGATGTTGCCGAGCAGCAGCTGCACGATCGCGGCGGTGCGGATCATCTGCGAGCCCTGGCTGTGCTGCGTCCAGCCGAGCGCGTACATGATCGTCATCGTGCGCGCCGGCGTGCTGGTGCCGGCGATGTATTCGCAGACCTTCAGGAACTTGTCCTGCGGG
>Ga0207671_10005449_pt1 | contig 11714 bp, 9 predicted proteins | sample KBSC24metaG_FD_184352 | JGI IMG/M metagenome (GOLD analysis project Ga0207671, IMG submission 184352) | Corn rhizosphere microbial communities from Kellogg Biological Station, Michigan, USA - KBS C2-4 metaG (SPAdes) (version 2) | ecosystem: Host-associated > Plants > Roots > Rhizosphere > Soil... | reverse complement strand
GCTCCGTCGACAAAGCGTTCGATATTGTCGAGAGTAACCGGGTGGCCGGCGTCGAAGGCTGCGCGCATCGAGGGGGCGCCTTCGGGTTCCAGGCCGATGATCTTAGTGGCGGGGGAAAAGGTTTTAAAATAAGTACCTGTTCCCGAGGCCAGTCCGCCGCCGCCGACGGGTACGAAGAGATAATCGATGCCTTGCAGGTCTTCGAGGATCTCTACGGCTACGGTGCCTTGTCCTTCGATGATGCGAAGGTCTTCGAAGGGTGGGATAAAAGTCATGTCGTGTTCTTCCGTGAACTGTCTGGCGGCTATGGCGCAGTCGTCAAACGTATCGCCGACCAGGACGATCTCGATATTATCTTCCCCGAACATCCGGGTCTGGTTGACCTTCTGGCGGGGGGTGATGATCGGCATAAAGACTACTCCTTTGACTCCGAGTTTGTGACAGGAGTAGGCGAATCCCTGGGCATGGTTACCGGCGCTGGCGCAGACGACGCCATTCTTCAGCTGTTCGGCTGGCAGGGATACCATCATGTTGTAGGCGCCTCTTAATTTGTAGGAGCGAACGACCTGGAGGTCTTCCCTTTTCAGGTACACTTTACAATCGTACTTTCTCGAGAGATTGTGATTGTAGGTGAGTGGGGTACGATGTACGACATTCTTCAGCCGTCTTGCTGCGGCCTGGAAATCTAGTCCCCAGCTCCTTTCGGAGCCGGGGGTATAGAGAGTATTAGCATTATTGGCTGACTGCTTCACTTTTGGTTGTTTTTTGTGCGGAGCCTGCGGGCTGATTTTCGGGGCGAAGGCTTCTGACGGTCTTTCCGGCCTGCCAGAGTTCGCTTTCGCGTAGTTCTTTCAATTCGGCATCGAGTTTCTCGCGGTAGTCGGCCTGGCTGTTCGAATCGATAGAACGTTGGGATTCTTTACCGGTGGCAACGCTCTCATACAGTTCTGTGAAAACGGGCAGGGTGGCGTCGCGGAATTTCTTCCACCAGTCCAGGGCACCTCGTTGTGCGGTGGTGGAGCAGTTGGCGTACATCCAGTCCATGCCATTCTCGGCGACCAGGGGCATGAGGGATTGTGTCAATTCTTCTACTGTCTCGTTGAAGGCTTCGGAAGGCGTGTGGCCTTTTTTTCTTAAGACTTCATATTGAGCGGCGAAGATACCCTGGATGGCGCCCATGAGCGTACCGCGTTCGCCGGTGAGGTCGCTATATACTTCTTTGCGGAAGTCCGTTTCGAACAGGTAGCCTGAGCCGACGGCGATGCCGAGGGCGACGACGCGATCCTTTGCTTTGCCGGTGGCATCCTGGAAGATGGCGTAAGAGCTGTTCAGTCCGCGGCCTTGCAGGAACATGCGGCGAAGGGAGGTGCCGGAGCCTTTGGGGGCTACCAGGAATACGTCGACGTCTTTAGGGGGAACGATGCCTGTCTGTTCGTTAAAGGTGATGCCGAAGCCGTGGGAGAAGTAAAGCGCTTTACCTGGGGTGAGGTGTTTTTTTACTGTGGGCCACAGGGCTATCTGGGCTGCGTCGCTGAGCAGGTAGCAGATGATAGTGCCGCGTTGCAGGGCCTCTTCGATCTCGAACAATGTTTCGCCGGGAACGAAACCGTCTTTTACCGCCTTATCCCAAGTCTTGGAGTTCTTGCGTTGACCCACAATGACATTGATGCCATTATCCTTCTGATTCAGCGCCTGGCCCGGTCCCTGTACGCCATAACCGATGACAGCAACCGTTTCTTTGCTCAGAACCTGTTGTGCTTTGGCGAGAGGGAATTCTTCGCGGGTGACTACATTTTCTTCCACACCGCCGAAATTGAGTTTTGCCATGTTTTCCTATTTTATTGGTTTGTTTTTATTGTTACCTATATTAATTATGAGCAAGCATTACATGCTAAATACTTTATCCTGCTGATCGAGGAATTCGTTTTCGACCACCTCTTCGCCGGGCTCGGTCAGTTCGAATTCTTTAAGCTTTTCGTGGAAGCCTTTGCTATCCTTTATGATGGCGACGCGGGCGCTGCGAACGAACTCGATGAGGCCGAGGGGTTCCAGGACCTCGATGAGGCGGTTGATCTCTTCGCGCTGGCCGGTCGTTTCGAATACGGTGTAGTCCTTCCGGATGACTACGGCGCGGGCGCCATATTCCCTCAACAGTCTTTCCACCTTTACCTTCTCGGCGATCTCGTCGGTGGGCACTTTATAGAGAGCCAGTTCCTGCCAGATGATCTCTTCGTTGGTGTTGTAGTAGGCTTTCAGGATCTCAACCTGTTTCTCCAGCTGGCGGCAGAGTTTGCGTACGACTTCTTCCGTTTCGTTGATGACGATGGTGAAGCGGTGGATGCCTTCCACCTCTGAAGGAGAAGTATTGAGGCTTTCGATGTTGATCTTCCGTCTTGAGAACAATATGGCGATGCGGTTGATCAGGCCGATCTGGTTCTCGGTATAGACGGTGATGGTATATTCTTGTTTATTGGTGCTCATGACTTAAGTTTATTGTTTGATAGCTTCTATTCGTAATCGTTTGTAGTTGCCGTACCATGCATGGTTTTTATAGTTGGTGGGGCGTACTGCTTCCTGTATCTCGTCCAGTACCGGGCCGATAGCGGAATCCGGGATATCGCTAAAGAAGGCGTTGCCGAACATTTTGATCCAGTCCTTTATACCATTCTCCGTATCCTGCAATTCCGTAGGTCTGTCGAAGTGTGCGGCGAAGCGGATGCGGAATCCTCTTTTTTCCAGCAGCGTGGTATATTCGCCAACGGAGGGGAAATACCATACCTGTGTAGCGGCGTTGCTATAAAACCCGTGGCGGGTAAGTGCTTTGCGGGTGGCTACGACGATCTCTTCCACGTTGCCTTTTCCGCCCATTTCCAGTATGAGGCGACCGCCGGAGCGGAGGTTTTTATAAATGTTATCGATGGCGCTCTCCTTGTCCAGCACCCAGTGGAGGGTGGCATTCGAGAAGATGGCATCGAATGGGGGATCAAAATAGAAGTCTGTGGCGGAGCGTACCTGGAAGTCGAGGTCGGGGTAGGCGGCCCTTGCCCTTTCGATCATGGGGGCGGATTTATCGATGCCGACGACACGGGCTCCGGCCTGTGCTATGAGATTCGTCAGATAGCCGGTACCGCAGCCGAGGTCCAGGATGCGTTCGCCCTGTTGGGGGGCCAGTTGATGGACGACGTCTTCGCCGTATTTGAAGACAAAGCTATGTTTGTCGTCATACAGGCGGGCATCCCAGTGAGCCGAAGACCTCGGGGTGTCCGGATGCGTGGGAGGCCGCTGGGGGAAGGACCTGTTATGATGGTTCGCTGTTGTCATGATCATAGTTGTTTGTACCCGTGCCGTTCTTATTTAAGTCTGATCTCGCTGACGCTGCAACCCTGGGGTACCATGGGGAATACGTTATTCTCTTTCCCGGTGAATACTTCCAGCAGGTAGGATCCGTCATGGTCCAGCATTGCTTTCACCGCGTCTTTGAGATCTTTACGATCCGTGATGCTTTGCCCTTCTATGTAGTAGGCTTTTGCCAGGGCTACGAAGTCGGGGCTGGTGATGTCGACAAAGCTGTAGCGTTTGTCGTTGAAAAGTTCCTGCCATTGGCGGACCATGCCGAGGAAGCGGTTGTTCAGGATGAGTATCTTGACTGCCGCGCCGAACTGCATGATCGTGCCAAGTTCCTGCAGGGTCATCTGGAAGCCGCCGTCGCCGATGATGGCTACGACAGTGCGGTCGGGGGCGCCGAATTTTGCGCCGATGGCTGCGGGCAATCCAAAGCCCATGGTGCCGAGGCCGCCGGAGGTGATATTACTTTTTGATTCGTTGAATTTTGCGTAGCGGCAGGCTACCATCTGGTGCTGGCCGACGTCCGTGACGATGATGGCGTTGCCTTCTGTGAGTTCGTTGAGGACCTTCATTACTTCAGCCATCGTCATGTCGTCGCTGGTGGGGTTCATCTCGTCATGTATGACCGCTGCCTCTTCCTGTTTATAGGCGTCTCTGAACTTTTGGTGCCATTCTTCGTGGGATCTGCGTTCGATGGCTTCCGTTAGTAGGGGGAGCGTTTCCTTGCAATCGCCCCAGACGGGTACGGTGGCTTTCACGTTCTTATCGATCTCGGCGGGGTCGATGTCCAGGTGGATGACCTTTGCCTGTTTGGCATATTTGTCGAGGCGGCCGGTAACGCGGTCGTCAAAGCGCATACCTACGGCAATCATCAGGTCGCAGTCGTTGGTGAGCAGATTGGGGCCATAGTTGCCGTGCATGCCGAGCATGCCGACGTTGAGCGGGTGGCTGGTGGGCAGGGCGCTGAGACCCAGGATCGTCCAGGCAGCGGGGATACCGCTTTTTTCCACAAAGGCCTGGAATTCTTTTTCAGCCTTGCCGAGGATGACGCCCTGGCCGAAGAGGATGAAGGGTTTTTTTGCTGCATTGATAAGTCTGGCTGCTTCGGCGATATATTCTTTCCGGACGATGGGTTTTGGCCGGTAGCTGCGGACGTGTTCGCAGGGCGTATATCCTTCGTAGTTAAATTTCTGGACCTGTGCGTTTTTGGTAATATCGATCAGGACGGGACCGGGGCGGCCGCTGCCGGCGATATAAAAGGCTTTGGCCAGTGCAGAGGGGATCTCCGTTGCGTCCGTCACCTGGTAGTTCCATTTAGTGACGGGGGTGGTGATATTGATCACGTCAGTTTCCTGGAAGGCGTCGGTGCCGAGAAGGTGGGCGAAGACCTGGCCGGTGACACAGACCAGGGGGGTGCTATCTATCATGGCGTCGGCGAGGCCGGTGACCAGGTTAGTGGCGCCGGGTCCGCTGGTTGCGAATACCACGCCTGTTCTGCCGGAGGCGCGTGCATATCCTTGTGCGGCGTGGATGCCGCCTTGTTCGTGGCGGACGAGGATATGTTTGAGTTGGTCGCGGTAGTCATAGAGGGCGTCATAGATGGGCATGATGGCGCCGCCGGGATAGCCAAAGATAGTGTCAACGCCTTCGGCGAGGAAGGCTTCGAGTACGGCGGCGGAGCCACTCAACTCCCGCACCACCGGGGCCGTCGTTTTTGCGGCTGCCTTAGACTTGGATGGGGTGGTTTTGGGTGTTGTTGTTGTGTTGCTCATATATTTTTTTTTAATCATTATGAATTAGTGAACCACAGGTTCACTGGCCGAAGGCCCATCATTAGCGGATATTGAGCCGGAGGGTATTTTTTTTGAGCCCCCCGGCTCAATATCTACAGTTCGTCTGTGACGCAGCCTTCGGCGGCGTTTTTAACTTGTTTTGCGTATTTATAAAGGATGCCGCGGGTGGCTTTCAGGGCAGGCTGTTTCCAGGCTGCTTTGCGTCTGGCCAGTTCTTCGGGGCTAACCTTTAGTGTTATTGTGTTCTTCGTGGCATCGAGCTCGATGATATCGTTGTCCTGGACGAGGGCTATGGTTCCGCCCTGGTGTGCTTCGGGGGTGATATGCCCTACGACGAAGCCGTGGGTGCCGCCGCTGAAGCGTCCGTCGGTGATGAGGGCGATGCTTTTGCCCAGGCCGGCGCCGATGAGGGCGGAGGTGGGTTTGAGCATTTCGGGCATGCCGGGGGCGCCTACGGGGCCGACATAGCGGATGACCACTACGTCGCCGGCCTTGATCTTACCGGAGTTGATGCCGTTGATCAGTTCGTGTTCGCCGTCGAAGACGCGGGCGGTGCCTTCGAAGCGTTCGCCTTCCTTGCCGCTGATCTTGGCTACGCTGCCGCCTTCGGCCAGGTTGCCGTAAAGGATCTGGAGGTGGCCCGTTGTCTTGATCGGTTTTTCCAGGGGCATGATGATATCCTGTTTGTTAAAATCGAGCGAGGGGATGTCCTTGAGATTTTCAGCGAGTGTATTGCCGGTGACCGTGAGGCAGTCGCCGTGCAGCAGTCCTTTTTCCAGCAGGTATTTCATGACCGAGGGGATGCCGCCGTGTTCATGAAGGTCCTGCATGAGGTATTTACCACTGGGTTTAAAATCGGCCAGTACCGGGATGCGGTCGCTGATGGCCTGGAAGTCGTCCTGGGTAAGGGGGACGTCTACACTTTTTGCCATGGCGATCAGGTGGAGGACGGCGTTCGTGCTGCCGCCGAGGACCATGATCGTGGTGATAGCGTTTTCAAAAGCCTTGCGGGTCATGATGTCCCGGGGCTTAATATCTTTTTCCAGCAGGAGGCGGATGGCGGCTCCTGAGGCGAGGCATTCGTCTTTTTTGTCCTGGCTGAGGGCGGGGTTCGAAGAAGAGAAGGGCAGGCTCATGCCCAGGGCTTCGATGGCGGAGGCCATCGTGTTGGCGGTATACATGCCACCGCAGGCGCCTGCGCCGGGGCAGGAGTTGCGGACGATGCCTTTAAAATCCTTGTCGTCGAGAGTGCCGGCAATTTTTTGTCCCAGGGCTTCGAATGAAGAGACGATGTTGAGGTCTTGTCCTTTATAGTGGCCGGGGGCGATGGTGCCGCCATAGACCATTATTGCAGGGCGATTGAGACGGCCCATGGCGATGAGACAGCCGGGCATATTCTTGTCACAGCCGGGCAGGGCGATGAGTCCGTCATAATATTGTGCGCCGCAGATGGCTTCGATCGAGTCGGCGATGATATCGCGGCTGACCAGCGAGTAGCGCATACCGTCCGTGCCATTGGCCATGCCGTCGCTGACGCCGATGGTATTAAAGATGAGGCCCACGAGTTCTTTGTTCCAGACGCCTTTTTTAACGATCTGTGCGAGATCGTTGAGGTGCATGTTACAGGTGTTGCCATCGTAGCCCATGCTGGCGATGCCCACCTGGGGTTTCGCGAGGTCTTCGTCTGTCAGTCCGATGCCATACAACATCGCTTGTGCGGCGGGTTGTGTTATATCCTGTGTGAGAGTCTTGCTGTATTTGTTCAGTTCCATTTTTTAATTATATAGTTTCCAGTTGATCTATTTTTTCTATTACTCTGTCTTTATAGGTCTGTTGTATTTTACGGCTCAGGGTATCTTTCCAGGGTTTTTCGAAAGTGGTATCGTCTATGGAGGCCCAGCCGATGACTTCGGCGGCGGTGCCACAGAAGAAGGCCGTGTCGGCTTGTTTCAGCTGATTGATCGTGAACTGGCCTTCTTCGACGGGGATATCCAGTTCGTCGCAAATTTCCAGCACTGTAGCGCGGGTGATGCCGGGGAGGATATTTCCCGTGGCGGGTGTAAAGAGCCTGCCGTCTTTTTCGAAGAACATATTGGCGCCGGGGCCTTCTGCGATGAAGCCGTTCATGTCGGTGAGCAGTGCTTCGTCGTATCCTTTTGCTTTTGCCTCCTGGCTTGCGAGGATAGAGTTGACATAGTGACCCGATGCTTTGGCGGTGATCTTAAAGCCTTTTGGATTGGGGCGCTGGAAAGAAGAAGTCATGACCTTCAGCAATTTCTCGCCGAGGAAGGGCGCCATTTCCCATACCTGGATGACGGTGTATGATTCCGTGTTGGGGTTGAAGCTCATGTTGGCCGGTGCGTAGACGACGGGGCGGATATAGGCGTCCTGGAGGTGATTCAGGGCAAGCACCTCGTAGGTAGCTTCGATGAGTTCTTCGGAGGAGTAAGTATAGGGCATATTGAGGGCAAGCGCGGAGTTCTTCAGGCGGTCGTAGTGTTCGACGGGTTTGAAGATCTTTGTGGCGCCTGCGGCTGTGCGGTAGGAGCGGATGCCTTCGAATACGGCGTAGCCGTAGTGCAGGGATTGGCCATAGAGATCGGTTTTTGCTTCCGATGCCTTTATTATTTTGCCGTCCAGCCAGAGAACGGTGTTCTCATTATAATATGCCATGATAAAAATGTTTAAAAAAAAGAGACCCGCCTTTGGGAGGCGGGTCTCTGGTATTTTGATTCTTTGTATTTATTTACCACCCTCCTCCCGGACTTGCAGGAATAATCACCACGACCACAATAATTATTGCGGTTAGAATTTGCTTCGCGATGATATTTACTCTACGTGTTTCCAAGAAGGAGATGTTTATTCGTACAACGAATATACGTCCGCCAATTGAACTAACAAAGAACTTTTTTGCGCCGTCGGGCCTTTTTTTTGCGACGATGCGTTTTTAGCGCCGGCTAAATAATAGTCGACTTTCTCAACTCGATGTTCCCTTTGTGGATGTCGCCGGGAATCTTACCCCCTACGTAATCGCTGATCAACTCGCCGATGGTGGAGGTGAAATAGAAATTAATGGGGTCAATATCTTTTGTTACGAAACCATTTTGCAGTGTCCAGTTGGCGGCCTCTCTGATCTTTGCTGCTTCTGCGTGCAGACCGAAGTGATCGAGCAGCATGGCTGCGGAGAGGATGCTGCCAAGCGGGTTGGCGATATCTTTTCCGGCGGCCTGGGGATAAGAGCCGTGGATGGGTTCGAAGAGGGCGGCGCCTTTGCCGATAGAGGCGGAGGGCAGCAGGCCCAGGGAGCCGCTGATAACGCTGGCTTCATCGCTGATGATGTCTCCGAACATATTCTCGGTGAGGACCACGTCGAATTGTTTGGGGTTAAGGATGATCTGCATGGCGGCGTTGTCTACAAAGAGGAAGTCTACTTTTACATCGGCGTACTGTGGCGCGATGTCCTGTACGACCTTGCGCCAGAGGCGGGAAGTTTCCAGCACATTGGCTTTGTCGACGAGGGTGAGCTTTTTGCGGCGCTGCTGGGCTTGTTTGAAGGCCAGGTGGGCGATGCGTTCGATCTCATCGCGGGTGTAGGTACAATCGTCGGAGGCCACTGTTGCTTCGGCATTAACTTCTTTTTTGCCGAAGTAGATGCCGCCTGTCAGTTCCCGATAGATGACGAAGTCTACTTCTTCCAGGATCTTTGCCTTCAGGGGGGACAGGTGCTGGAGAGAGGGGTAGGTCGTTACGGGGCGAATGTTGGCAAACAATTGCAGTGATTTCCGCAGTTTGAGCAGGCCTTGTTCGGGTCTGACCTTAGCGGTAGGATCGTTATCGTATTTGGGATGACCGATGGCGCCGAACAGGATGGCATCGCTGTTGAGGGCGGCTTCGATAGTTTCGTCGGGGAGGGGGTTACCTGTCTTGTCGATGGCGTCTGCGCCCATCAGACAATAGGTGTATGTAAATTCATGTCCACCTTGTTCAGCCACGGCGTTGAGCACCTTTATCGCTTGCCGGGTCACTTCCGGGCCGATGCCGTCGCCTTCAATTACTACGATGTTCTTTTGCATACAATTCAGGTTTTGGGTATGGTTTTATGAATGAGTTTGTTCAAAGGTTTCAATCTCGCTGCGGATGCTCAACAGGTAGTCGATGTCGTCATATCCGTTCAGCAGGCAGGTCTTTTTATAATTATTGATCTCGAATTTTTCCGTGTGGCCGTTCGCGGTGATCGTTTGAGATGCCAGGTCGACGGCGACCGTCGTTTTGGGATCTTTTTGGATGGCGGCAAAGGTCTGCTGCAGGAAGTCTTCGCTGACGGTGACCGGTAAAAGGAAATTGTTAAGCGCGTTGTTCTTGAAAATGTCGGCGAAGAAACTGCTGACGACGACGTCAAAGCCGGCGTCCTTGATGGCCCAGGCGGCGTGTTCGCGGCTGGAGCCGCAGCCAAAGTTCTTTCCGGCGATGAGGATCTTTCCGGTGTAGGTGGGGTCGTTAAGGACGAAATCTTTTTTAGGAGTGCCGTCGCTGTTGTAGCGCCAGTCGCGGAACAGGTTTTCGCCGAATCCGTCGCGGCTGGTGGCTTTGAGGAAGCGGGCGGGGATGATCTGGTCGGTATCGACATTCTCCTGGTTGAGGGGAACGGCGGTGGAAGTGACTTTATTTATCGATTTGCTCATTGTTCGTTGTGTTTGGCCGTTGGTGATCGGATTTAAATAAATTCCCGGATATCGGCTACTTCGCCGGTGATGGCGGCAACTGCGGCGGTGAGGGGGCTAGCCAGCAAAGTGCGGGCGTTGGGTCCCTGACGGCCTTCGAAGTTGCGGTTGGAAGTAGAGATACAGTATTTGCCGGCGGGGATCTTGTCTTCATTCATCCCGAGACAGGCGGAGCAGCCGGGCTGGCGGAGGTTGAAGCCTGCTGCTTCGAAAACCTTGTCGATGCCTTCTTTGATGGCTTGTTGTTCCACCTGTTTGCTACCGGGCACCACCCATACCTCCACGTTGTCGGCTTTCTTTTTGCCTTTGACAAAAGAGGCGACGAGTCGGAGGTCTTCGATGCGGGAGTTGGTGCAGCTGCCGATGAATACATAGTCTACCTTCTGGCCTTTGATGGGGTCTCCGGCGTGGAGGCCCATGTAGGCGAGGGATTTGAGATAGGCTGGTTGTTCTTTTGTCTCAATTTCATTTTCGGCGGGGATATGTCCGGTGATGCCGACGCCCATGCCCGGATTGGTGCCATAGGTGATCATGGGTTCGATGTCGGCGGCATCGATATTGATCTCCTTGTCAAATTTCGCGGCTGCGTCGGAATAAAGTTCTTTCCATTCGGCCAGTTTTTTATCCCACTGTTCGCCTTTGGGGGCGAACTCACGGCCTTTGATATACGAGAATGTTATTTCGTCCGGAGCGATGAGGCCGCCGCGGGCGCCCATTTCGATGCTCATATTGCAGATCGTCATGCGGCCTTCCATCGAAAGGTTGCGGATGGCAGAGCCGGCGTATTCGACGAAGTAGCCGGTGGCGCCGCTGGCCGAGATCTTTGCGATAATATAAAGGATGATGTCTTTAGAGACGACGCCTTTATTGAGGACTCCTTCCACGTTGATGCGCATCAATTTCGGTTTGCTTTGCATCAGGCATTGGGTAGCCATGACCATTTCCACTTCGCTGGTGCCGATGCCGAAGGCGATAGAACCGAAGGCTCCATGTGTTGACGTGTGGCTATCGCCGCAGACCATGGTCATACCGGGCTGAGTGATGCCGAGTTCGGGTCCTATAACATGAACGATGCCCTGGTAGGGATGACCAAGGCCGTATAATTCGACGTGATGTTTTTTGCAATTCTCAATCAATCGCTGTACCTGGCTGCGGGAAAGCTCGTCTTTGATGGGCAGTTCCTGGTGCAGGGTAGGGACGTTGTGGTCGGCCGTGGCTACGATCTGTTTGGGACGGAAGACTTCGAGGCCTCTGTTCTCGATGCCTTTGAAGGCCTGGGGGCTGGTGACCTCGTGGATGAAATGTTTGTCGATGTAGAGCACGGAGGGGCCACCTTCGATAGTTTTGACCTCGTGGCGGTCCCAGATCTTTTCAAATAATGTTTTTGCCATACTGGTTTAGAATGTAAATGATATTATACGTTGACGGGCACATACTGTTCGGCCAATTTGTGCAGGTCGCTGTCTTCCACTTCTTTTTTACTGTCGGCCACCTGAAGGAACTGCTGGTACAGCACGTCTACGGCGTCGCGGTCGAACTCATATCCCAGGATGCGGAAACGGTGGGCCAGGGCGCTGCGTCCGCTGCGGGCGGTGAGCACGATCTTCGAGCCGCCTGCGCCCACTTCTTCGGGGGTGATGATCTCGTACGTCGTAGATTCTTTCAGGAACCCGTCCTGGTGGATACCGGAGGAGTGTGAAAAGGCGTTGCTGCCTACGATGGCTTTATTAGGTTGTACGGGAACGCGCATCGTGTCAGACACGAGCTGACTGATGGGGTTAAGCATTTCCGTGCGAATGTCGGTATAGAGCCCGAGGCTGGAATGTTGTTTAATGACCATCACCACTTCTTCGAG
>Ga0207671_10005447_pt1 | contig 11716 bp, 8 predicted proteins | sample KBSC24metaG_FD_184352 | JGI IMG/M metagenome (GOLD analysis project Ga0207671, IMG submission 184352) | Corn rhizosphere microbial communities from Kellogg Biological Station, Michigan, USA - KBS C2-4 metaG (SPAdes) (version 2) | ecosystem: Host-associated > Plants > Roots > Rhizosphere > Soil... | reverse complement strand
CCTGCCGGCAAAGGCATAGGGCGTGCCGGCGTTCGAGGCCAGCGCGTCCAACGCCGCCGCACGCCAGGCAAGTGATCCTTCGTTGCCGCCCCAGGCCCGGTCGGCAGGTTGAAGTTCGACGGGCAGATCGTGCTGCGCATCGCTGAGCAGGCGCGAATGAACGTCGGCTCCAAAATTGAAAGGGTTGTCCTTGCCGTTGATCCGGATACCGTCGAGTCCCGTGATGGCGATGTCGCACGCGTCGCTCACTTCGGGGTAGGCACAGCCGGGCTGGAATGTGGTGGGCACGACGAAGGCGCGAATCCGCTCGGCGACGACATTCGGCCAAAGGTTGCCCGGTGATTTCATATCGAAGCGCGCTTTCCAGTCATCGCCCGCCCGGGTGTCGGGAGTCTCGTCGTAATCGATGTAGGCGGGCGTGGTTCCGGTTTTGAATTCGAATCCGCTGACGTAGAAAACGAGCGTGAGGCCGGAGAGCGTCGGGGTGCGACCCAAGCCGCGCAGGGTCGGCGCACCGGGACCCGATCCATAAGTCGTGGTCAGCGGCACAACGAAGGCGCGGCCGACTCCCGCCGCATCGCCCGCGGCATAAGAAACAAAAGGCGCGGGATTGGGATCGACCGCGTTGAGCCCATGGATGAAATCGGTGATTTCGAGCAGGAGCTGCGTCCACTTCGCTCCCGGGTACTTCGCGCTGAAGTGGTGGTCGTTCCCATATCCCGGAATGTCCCGGTCGCCCCGCGCCACGAGCTCGTTAAAGAGCCGGAGATTGCTCACGCTGGGAAGCGATGTGCTCGCGGGATCGAAATCGTCGAGCGGATCGAGCGGGTTGCCGCGCTGGAAAAAATAATTCCTGCCCCCAACCGTGGCCGCCGCCGCGATGGCGCGGTCGGCAGAGGTAGCGCGCTTCGGATCGAGCGGCGTGTCCGAAACGGGCCAGATGGCGACGCGCGGCTCGCCCAACAGCGTTGTCTCCGGCGCCTGACTGTGAGCGGTGAGAACGAAACGCGCCATTTCGATTTGCTCCGCGTCGATGGGATTAGGCTGGCGTTGGCCCGACTCGTTCCAGCTTGCACTAAAGCACAGTTCGTCGAGCGATGTGTAAAGTCGGTCTGTTTTCGGCGCCATCGCGTCCCCTGGCGCAGTCGGCAGCGTACCTCCCTGCGAACCGCCGAAGGCATAGCGCGGCGCCATGGCCAGCAGCTGCCGCGGCGAAAGCGGATTCTCCCCCGCACCGAACACCGGCAGGAGTGAAGTCATGGCGGGATGCCCCGGGTAACTCGAAAATTCCCCGGCGGCAGGTTGGTTGACGCTCCACGCCACGTCATCGGCCGAGTTGGCGTGCGGCACGTTCCAAGGCGAACCGCTGCCTGCGGTGTTGATGTTGATCTTGCACGTATCGTCGTCGGTCCAGAAAGCGATGCGCGCCACGATCGGATTCTCCTTGGTCCCGCCACTGGCCGGGCCGAGCGTCCCGTCCTGGAGCTGGTAAAGCCACGCCACCAGCATCCTCGCATCGTGACCGTCGTCGATCTTCACGCCCTGGATGCCCCGCGCACTCTCCACCTCCTCCACATATTGCGCCTCCGGATCGAGGATCGGGTAAATCAAGCGACCGGAAGTCTGCTGCGGCGCGTTGAGATCGGTGTAGAAGCTCCGGTTGGCTGCCGAATCCCAGTCGGCGGGAAGATCAGCGGCAAAAAAATTAAGCGTACCGCTGGAATCGGTCATCTGCCCGATCTGCGGCGTCGAGTAGAGTTTGTAGCACGCGGTGGGGACACGGTTGTGAAGAGCGTCGTAAGTGCGGAGCAATCCTGGCTGCGAAATCCAGGCTTGTCCCGGTTGGGTGGAGGCCTGCTCGATCTGCCCCATGACCAGTGCGACGGCCGAATCGGCCAGCATCTTTTCCCGCGCCAGCGTGGCCTCGCTTTCGGCACCGCGCAGTTGGTGAGACGAGCCGTTCAACAAGGCGAGAAGCAGGACCGTCATGAGCGCCAGTGCCACCAGCATCATGACGAGCACGATGCCGGAATGCTTCCTTCGCCCGGAAATGGAAAGAGTTCCGAGGTTCATGGCGAAGTCGTTTCCGACCAGGCGGAAGAAGTAAGCGCAATGTGGCGATCGAAAATACGGTGACCCGTCTTTTGAGCGTTGAGCGCGTTGTCAAGCGTCGCCAGATCGCTGTCGAGCAGAGCGGCCTCGCGAAAAAGTCCCTCCGGCACAAGTGGGGGCGGTTGGGAACCGTAGTGAAGTGCCAGCCGCCGCGCCGAGTCGCCGTCGATGGCGACAAGCACCAACCGAAGGCGCGGTGGCAGTTGGTTCCGGGTCAGCGGTTGCGCGGCATCGCGCGAGTCGTAACGGAAATCGGAAGAAAGCGGCGTGCCTTCGTCATGCGCGGTACGCTCGGGCAGGACAAGAAGCGTGGCAATGTTCTCGGCCAGAACCGGTGCGGCGAAACCGGACGGCGCCACCTGCTGAATCCAGGCCGCGGACGAAACCGGCTCGAAGACGTGAAGCGATTCGGCGGGCTGGACGATCTGCTTCAACCGCCAGCGCCAGCTGTGGCCGGTCGAAAAGAAAGCGGGCCCGGGATCGTCCCCGAACTCGACGAAATAGCCGAGCGCATTAAGCAACCGTTCCATCCCCTCATGCGCGTAGGTTCGCGTGTACCCGTGTGGCGCGAGGAAGAAGATCGCACTCCCGGTCACGCTGCGCCCACTGGAAAGAAGCTCTCCGCCCGGCCCGCAGACGAAAGCGAGATCGGAGCGCCGCGCGGGATGATCTGGCACGAAGGCAGGCGCTGCGTTGGTCCGAAAGTTGCCGGTCGCGTCGGTATAGTCGGAGTAGGGCTCAAGCGTCGCCGTGGAAAGATTCCGCGCCAGAACGGAAAAGGCGTCCTCTGCTTCCGCATAGGGATCGTTGGCGGTCGCTTTCCAAACCCGCCCCACGTCGGTCATGAACTCGATCAGCGCGACAAAGATAATCAGCAGCACCATCAGGGTGATGAGAACCTCAAGCAGGCTGAATCCGCCCACCGCGCGGAAAAATCCGCTAGGGCGCCGGGAGAACGGCCGCATATGTCCGCGCGCGATCAGGCGTTCCCCGCGGCGCAATGCGGAGCGTGAGCCGTTGCGAACCCGGCGCTCCTTCCACCGGCTGAAGCGCCGCGTCGACGGTGTAGATCGCCCGGTCGGCGGGACACGTCCTGCCATCCGCATCGAGATGAAAAATCCCGGGAGAAAGTGCACCCTGCCGGATGTCTTCGGTCATGTTCTCTGCAATCTGCGCGGTGAGGCGATTATCATGCGCCTGGTGAGCCGTCTTTGCTCCCAGCGCCAACAGGGGAATGAGGGAAAGGAAGCCGAAGCTGAGCATGCCGATCGATAACGCCGCCTCGACAAGATTGAAGCCACCTGTGTTTCGTTTTCGGGAGCGATTCGAAAAAAAGAGCTTCATTTCCAGGCAAAGGGGCCGATATTTCAGCTCCTTTGCCCATTTGTTAGCACATTCTACACCAGCGTCACTGTCTTTTTCCTCTCTTAACCATCAGGATTGAGACGTTCGCCCTTTTCATTGTAGATACCTATCGGCGTGCTGGCATCGGGCAGCGGCGTGAACAGCGTGAACCAACCGAGAATTTGCCCCAGCGTATAGAACATCGGAATGAGCGGCGCGACTAGTGCAGCCACACAACGTTGTCCCAGGGTGAGGTGTGAATTGCAGGTCGCAGCTGCAATGATGCCAACCAGCAAGCCCAGTAAAACAAGGCTTATCATATAGGCCGGCCCGAGAACAATCGCGAGAATCGGCACGACCCACAGGAGAGGTAGGATATGGTGGATCGACATTTTCCAGCCGCTGACCTGGAGCTGACGGGTCCGGCCCATGCCGTAGCGGACCAGCATCCGGGCCATCTCAATCCAGCTCGAGCGTTGCGGGCGGAAAACCTGCTGGCGCGGATCGTACCAGATACCATGCGCGGCCTGCGCGCGGTCGAGCCACTCGTTTTCCTCGTTGGGATAGAGCCGATGGGAGAGGGGACCTGTCTTGGTGAAGGTGGAGACGCGTGCAGCGAGATTGCACAGGATTAACTGCATCTGGGTGGCGGGTCGAAATTCACCCCGGGCCGCATAACGCGAGCAGAGCGGTCCCACTACCAGCGGATGGGTAAGCAGGGCGTGGAAAATCCTTTCGGGCCCGGTGGCATCGGACCGCAGGAGGGCGGGACCACCCACGATCTCAACCTCGGGACGGGAGAAGGCTTCCTCGAGGACAGACCAGTAAGTGGGTCCCAGGCGACAGTCGTTATCCAGAAAGACGATGATCTCGCCCTGCGCCCAGGCGAGGGCCTCATTGCGCTGACGGGCGGGATGATTCCCCTCGGCGACGAGAATCTGTGCCGGGCCGTCCGAGGGAATTCTCTCGCGGAGACTCGCCAGCACCGGTTCATCGGCGCGAAAATTCCGCATCGGCACGATGACGGTGTAACGGGGCGAATCCATGAAGGGCGGAGCGTATCAGACCGCACCCCTCGTGGGGAAGCCGGGTGGTGTATTCATTTAAGCTGGAAAAGAGACGCCCAGCGCCCAAGGACCCCTTCATGGGTAAATGTTGTAATTTTGAATCTAACCCGTTTTCTTTGAACTTTTTTAAGCGAATTGCGTCTGTGGATAATAAGAGAAATTACCGGAGAAAAAAGTTCGGGATGGAATGGACAAAAACCGGTTCAATGCGATTGATGAACATGCGGTCAATGATTTCATGGGCTAAACGGGGAGGATGGCTCCTCGGAGTGGCGCTCGGTCTGGCCGCCACGAATATTTCCGCTCAGACGGCGGGCCTCGTGACGCTCGACTCATCCTATGATCGGTTATCCTCGATCCAACCTCCGCAAACCGCCTCCCCGGACATCGTCACCACGCGGATGGACCATACCGCGAGCGATCCTTACACCGTCCTCACCACCGGCGCGCTCTGGCAGGATACCTACTCGACTTCCTACATCCATCGCACGTCCGACAAACTTTCCCTCTCGTGCGAAACGAGCTCGGTCACGATGAACGACGGTGCGGTCGATCTCTCTCACGGACAAAAAGTGGGACTCTCCTTCCAACCGCTCGAGTCGCTGACCCTTTCCAGCAATGTTCACCAGTCAGCCTACGATGGCCCCATCCTGGCCGATTCATTCACCACCCGCGGGGCCGGGTTTTCGGCGGAAAGCCATCTTCCGGGGCAGTCGGTGCTGACGTTTGGACTCAACTCGGACCGCAGCGATTTCCTTGCGGGCAATCCCTCCGAAAGCAATGCCTGCGACGCGCAGCTCCAACAGCCTCTCGGCAAGGTCCCTTTCACCGCCGTGTTGAAGGGCCACTATGACGAAACGACTTCCGCGGGTGCACCCACGGCCCGCAAGCCTTCGCTGGAGCAGGCGCTCGTCTGGAAACCGATCCAGGACACGACGATCAAGATGGGAATGCGGCAGGAGCATTACGAAGATTTCCCCGGCATCACCAGCGAGTACAACCAGGCGCTCTTCGCCGACTGGTCCCAGAACATCCTGAGCAACCAGATCGCCTGGCATAGCTATGCCGAGATGCTTAATTCCCGCGGAGTCCCCGATGTCGCGCCCGCCGTGCCCCTCACCAATGGCGCCAACGGCACGCCCCAGGCCACCACGCCCGGCCCGAGCCTCAGCAGCGCCATTCCCCTGACGCTCGACGACAAGACGCTCACCTTTTCGACCGGACCTTCTTTCCGCCTGCAGCAGGATCTCTCCGCAGCCATCGAATACAGCAATCGCTGGAGCCAGAATCCGCTTCCCGGCGCCGTGGCCCAGGAACAGCGCGTCTCCGTTTCGCTCAAGGGGACGTTCTAATTTCGCGCGGTTTTAGAGCCCGTGTTCCTGCCAGAAATCTTCCTCTTCCGAGGTCATGTTGGGAATCCAGAAGCCTGAGGCCTGTCGACCGCCGCGTTGATTCCATTCCGCATGGAAAATCTCGAGCCGGTCCATGGGCACGACAAACGCGTTCTCCCCACCCGGATTCACCAGCAGCCCCGCGCAGCCCGCCTGTCCGAGGCACCACGGCATTGCCTTGACGGAGAGGATCGCAATGACCGGCGGCGGCTCGCCCTCGGGCAGTGAACCGCTTTCGCGGACCAGTTCCTCGATCCGCTCCGCATCGGAAAAAACGAGCAGGTGCGGTCCCCCGCCGAGCTCGGCCTGCGCCGGTTCCGGATTTTCCTTCGTCCCGATGTTGAGAAAATGCCAGGCCTCCAGCGCAACGAGGGAGCCCAGGAGATAATCGGCCTGCCGCGCGGGATCGGCGCATTCCCGGGCCCGTCGCACCTGGAGATCGAAACGGTCGGGCAGGCGGGCCATGCATGGAAGCCTAACGGAAAACGCTCGCTCGCGACAGGCGAAAGCATCCGGTTGTTTGCCTGATGCTTAGAAGTTTGTTATGACTAATTTTAATTGTTGACGTGCATCAATTTTGCCTTCATCTTTCATGCTGACGCTCCCCTGCCATGCATTCCCCCGCCACCGACTCCACAACTGCCTCCTGGCGCCGCACGGTCGATTCCCCTTCCCTGCCGGAGGTCCACCGCTCCGTGGCCATTCCGGAGGGCCGGGCGTTCTGGAAAAAAATGGGCGCCTTCGCCGGACCCGGCTTCGTCGTTTCGGTCGGCTACATGGACCCGGGCAACTGGGCGACCGACCTGGCGGGCGGGGCGCAATTCGGCTACACGCTGCTCAGCGTCATCCTCATGTCTAGCCTGATGGCGATCCTGCTCCAGCACCTCTCCCTCAAGCTCGGCATCGCTACCGGTCGTGACCTGGCCCAGGCATGCCGCGACCATTATTCCAAGCCAGTCGTCATCTTTCTCTGGATCCTGTGCGAGCTGGCCATCGCCGCCTGCGATCTCGCCGAAGTGGTCGGCATGGCCATCGGTCTTCAGCTCCTCTTCGGCATTCCGTTGCTGGTCGGTTGCATCATCACCTGCCTCGACGTGCTGGCGGTCCTCTATCTGCAAAACAAAGGCTTCCGCTATATGGAGGCGCTTATCCTCACGCTGATCGCAACCATCGCAGGTTGTTTTCTCATCGAGATTTATTTCTCCAGGCCGAGCTGGATGGGTGTGCTCATGGGGCTGGCGCCCAGTCCCGAGATTTTTCGGAACCGGGACATGCTCTACATCAGCATCGGCATCATCGGCGCGACTGTCATGCCGCATAATCTGTATCTCCATTCCTCCATCGTGCAGACACGCCGGATCGGCCCCGACTCTGGCAGCAAACGGGAGGCCATCCGCTTCGCCACGATCGATTCGACCGTCGCTTTGCTCGGCGCAACCTTCGTTAACGCCGCGATTCTGATCCTGGCCGCCGCCGCTTTTCATTTCTCCGGACACCAGGACGTGGCCGATATCCAAGGCGCCTATAAACTGCTGAAACCGCTACTCGGGGTTAGTTTCGCCAGCACGCTTTTCGCCCTCGCCCTGCTCGCCTCGGGCCAAAACTCGACTCTGACCGGCACGCTGGCCGGGCAGATCGTGATGGAAGGCTTCCTCCATCTGAAGCTCCGGCCCTGGCTGCGGCGACTGGTCACCCGCTCCATCGCCATCGTTCCGGCGCTAATCGTCATCGGCATTTACGGCGAAGACCACACGAACGATTTGCTCGTTGCCAGCCAGGTGGCGCTGAGCCTGCAGCTCGGCTTCGCTATCTGGCCGCTGATGCGCTTCACCAGTGACCGCTCGAAGATGGGCGAATTCGTCAACCCGCTCTGGATCAAGATCGCCGGCTGGACCATCGCCGTCCTGATCATCGGACTCAATGCCAAGCTGGTCCTCGATTCGCTGTTGGCCGTGGTGATGAAATAATCCCGGTCTCCTTTAATTGCCGCTTACTCGAGACTCAGATTTGAGGTAAGTGCCGGTGGAGGGACTTGAACCCCCACATACTTGCGTATAACAGATTTTGAGTCTGTCGCGTCTGCCATTTCGCCACACCGGCGGGGATGCCTTATTATGCGCGGTGACCCACCGGGAACAAGGAAAAGTGGTGGATCGGAAGCGTGCCGGGATCAATCTTGATCGAGTCGGAATTTTTTGAGCCACCGTTCCGCGGCACGGTAATCGGGACACGCTTCCTCCACCAGCTTCCAGAACCGGGCGGAGTGATTCATCTGCCGCCGGTGCATCAATTCGTGGAGGATGAGATAGTCGCTGACTTCGGGCGGAGCTTGGATGATCCGCCAGTTGAGCGAAATGGTGCCCCGGGCGGAACAGGAACCCCAGCGCGTCCTTTGGGCACGCACGGTCACGCGCTCGATGGGGATGCCGTGGAAACGTGCCAGCTCGCGCGTCCGTTCCGGAAGCTCCTGCGCGGCCAGGCGACGAAGTTCCTTCCAGACCAACGGACGATAATCAGAAAGCGGGCTCTCCAGCGGAATCGTGTGCCCGGCAAACTCGAGTTGCCAGCGGCCTTCGCGATTCTCCACGCGAAGCGTGACCTCTTCGCCTCGAAAAAGAAACCGCGTGCCTGCAACCCAGGGATGCGGCCCCCGGTCACGCCAGCGGGCGATCTGGCCGAGCAACCAATCCTCACTTCGTTCCAGGAACCGAAGCGCCTCGGCCCGCGAGCCGCCGCGTGGGATAACCAGCCGCGCCTCGTTTCGCGCGCGCAAACGAAGAAGATAGCGCCGGGCTCGCGGCTGCCGGATGAAATGAACCGCGATCCCGTGCTTCCATGGCAGAGGCTGATTTTCATCGACGCGAGACACGGTTCCCGCGCGGCCCCGCGGAGATCCTGCCGCGGGACGCCAGAAGCGAAGTTCCAGTTGAAACATGGCTGTTATTTCGCGGCGGTTCCCAGCTCGGTTTTCCAGGGATATTGATTCCAGGGACTGTTGGCTTCGCGGGCGTCCAGCAACAGCTGGGAACAGGCCTCGAAGAAGGGATCGCGTTTCCCATCCCAGATTTCACGGCCATCGAGAAAATTATCGCTCATTTCCTGCCACGAATCGAAACTCGCCTGCGTTTCCCGAGCAGCCATGAGAAGCTTCTCCCACGCCTCGTCTTCCGAGAGGTAGCCGGCGACGTAGCCCATATTGACCAGATTCGCATAGCGACATAGATCCCAGGCTATGCCGGTCTTTTTCTTCCACTTGAGATATTGGGTTCGGATCAGCCGGGCCTTTTCCTTTTTCTCGGGCGTGGCGGCTTTCCAAGCCTCGAAATCCGTATCGTTCATCGCGGCCAGAGTGGCACCGACGGTCCGGTAACTGGCGCCGTGGCCATCGGTGTGGAGATTGTCGAGCGCCTCGAGAAAAGTCTTCCGGTCGGTGGCGCCCCACCATTCTTTCAAGTCGTCGCGGACCCGCGCGGGTGAATGCTGGTTGTCGTAGCCGAGCATCTGGGGATTGTCCCCGTTGCTTTGCGGATAAATGGCGCCGACGGCCAAAGCCCAGGAACGTTCCGGTGGCAGGGGCGGATCGGGCTTGTCGTAGGCGTGGACGTGGACCTCGGTCATTTTGACTCCTTTTTCCCGCAGCCTCTGCACCACCTCCGTCGCACCGCGATTGCCCGCATAGGTGAGCGCCGTTTCTCCCTTCAGGTCGGCGGCGTTGATATCGGCCCCGCGCGCAAACAGGACTTCCATCGCCGGTACAAAAACATGCATCCCGGCCCACAAAAATGCCGTGCGGCCCTTGTTGTCCTTCAATTCTAGCTTCGCCCCATGGTCGAGAAGCACGGGCAGCGTCTCGGCATCCTGGAAAAGGGTGGCCCACATGAGTGAGGTGCAACCCTCGTTATCCTGGGCGTTGGCATCCGCTCCCTTCTCGAGCAAGTGCAGGATCATGGACGACTTGGTCCGGCTACTCTGGGCCGTATTGATCAGTGGCGTGATGCCATCCTCACCAGGACCATTGATATCGAGCCCATGCGCGAGCAGCAGATCAACCATCACAAAATCGCCCGTGTTCGCCCCCGCGCTGAGAAGGGTGACGCGGGGTCTCTTGGGATCGACCGGCTTGTCCGAGGTGAGCTTGGGATCGGCCCCCGCATCAAGGAGCAGCTTGACCGTGCTGACCTTGTCCTTGTAGACGGCCTGCATGAGCGGGGTGCCGTCGGGACCGTTGGCGTCGAGAGTGGCGTGGTGCTGGATGAGGTTCGTCACCAGCGAGTCGCAGCCCTGCTTCGCCGCCAGCCAGAGCGGCGTGTGCTTCCACTGATTGCCCAGATTGACATCGGCTCCGGCATCTATCAGCAGGGCACCGCTGGCGGGATCGCTCGACCAGCAGGCGTTGCCGATGGCTGTGTCGCCGTTTTGCGCCTGGGCATCGATCTTCGCGCCACGGGAGAGCAGAAGCTTGACCAAGTCGGGATGGCCCTGCGCGGCCAGCATCAGCGGCGTGCTGCCGTCCTTGGCCGTCGCCTCCACGGAAGCGCCATGATCGAGAAGATTGGTCGCCAGCTCCAGGTTGCCCTGGCGGCATGCTTCCAGCAGTTGGTCATCGTCCGTATGCGCCGCGAAAATATTTTGCATCCCGGCCACGGCCAGCACGACAGCGAGGAGGCCGGAGGTCTTCATGTGTAAATATCAGAGCCGCTGCTTGAAGAATTTGTCGATCCGGTCGACGACGAACTCGCGCATCTCCGAAGTCAGGCCGGGATAGACGCCGATGAAGAGCGTCTGGTTCATGATCGTGTCGGTGCCGGTCAGCTCGCCGTGCACGCGCCGCGGGATGTGCTCGAAGCCGGGCTGCTTGAGCACGTTCCCGGCAAAGACGAGCCGCGTCTCGATTTTTACCTCTTCCAAAAAGGCGATGAAGTCGCGCCGGTTGATGTGGGACTTGAGCGTGATCGGGAAGCAGAACCATGACGGGTCGGCCTTGGGGTGAACCGTGGGGAGGATGAGGTGCTCCTCCCATTGCTTGAGCCGTTCGAGGTAGAACGCGGCATTTTTCCGGCGCGCAGCGATGAAAGCAGGCAGTTTCTGGAACTGCGCGCAGCCGACCGCCGCCTGCATTTCGCTGACCTTGAGGTTGTAGCCGAGATTGGAATAGATGTACTTGTGGTCGTAGCCGTAGGGGAGCGAGCCGAGCTGCCAGTCGAAGCGCTTGCCGCAGGTATCGCTCACTCCCGGCTCGCACCAGCAATCGCGGCCCCAGTCGCGCACGGAGAGGCAGGTCTTGCGCACGCCGCCCTTGTTGACGATGACCATGCCGCCCTCGCCGAGGGTCATGTGGTGCGCGGGGTAGAACGAGATCGACGACATGGCGCCGAAGGTGCCGACGAGCTTGCCATCCCATGTGGAGCCGAGCGCGTCGCAGCCGTCCTCGAGCAGCCAGAGGTTGTGCTTTTCCGCCAGCGCGGTGAGGACGTCGAGATCGCACGGGATGCCGACGGTATGCGGCACGAAGATCGCGCGCGTTTTCGGTCCGATGGCCGCTTCAATTTGCGCGACATCGATATCGTAGACGCCCGGCTGGCAGTCGACGAAGACGGGAATAAGCCCATTCTGGACCAGCGGTGTGAGTGTGGTGGGAAAAGTAACCGCCGGGGTGATGACCTCGTCGCCCGCGCGCAGGCCGTCCTTGATCTGCGGACTGATCAGCGTGGCGATCATGAGCAGATTGGCCGAGGAGCCCGAGTTGACCAGGTAGGCGGCGTTGCTGCCAAAGTAGTCCTTCATCTGCTTCTCGAACTGGTT
>Ga0207671_10005445_pt1 | contig 11717 bp, 10 predicted proteins | sample KBSC24metaG_FD_184352 | JGI IMG/M metagenome (GOLD analysis project Ga0207671, IMG submission 184352) | Corn rhizosphere microbial communities from Kellogg Biological Station, Michigan, USA - KBS C2-4 metaG (SPAdes) (version 2) | ecosystem: Host-associated > Plants > Roots > Rhizosphere > Soil... | reverse complement strand
TGGTGGTGATGAGACCGTTAAATTCTTCCGTGTACCAGTGCTTGCGCGTGTCCCACCACGCCTGTACCCCGGGATAGGCCACGACGTCCTGTATCTGTCGTCTGACCGATTGCCAGAACTGCGGTGGCATGGCGCCATCCGTGTAGTGAAAGTAGATTCCGTCCCAGTAACGGAATACGCGCATCAGGTAGGCCCCGAAACGCAGGCGCGATACCGGATCGAGCGACTCGAAAGACGTCAGTCCGCGCAGATAGATCGCGCCGAAATCCGCGCTCTCGTTGATCGTGCGGATGAGTTCGATCTGCTGCTGGCTGTGCAGATCGAGCGACGCCCGGCGATTGGCCCGGTTTTGCTCGCGGACCTGCATAGCCAGGTAGAACAATGTCGGAATGAGGCCGCATGCCGCAGCGACCTGGCCGATTGCGCCAACGACTTGCCCGATTGCACCGACTTCTTCCCAGTTCATGGTGAACCTCGGAACTAGCGCTTAGATGGAATCTATCGCAAACGTAGCGGGTGAAGGAAGTTCGTAAGCGGCACAACTTCAAGACGCCGAGGGAAGCTAACGCCTTTAAGCCGCGCTTCGAAGGGGCGTCGGCTTGAATGAATTTTTACGGGGCACTTCTACTAGTACCCGTCTGTGCTTGAGATTGGTCTATTACCGACAACAGGTAGTCAGTCCAGCCTAAGATTTGCAGAACTCGCTCGGCTGGCATATTGGCAAGCAGCTTGTGCTGTACCGAGTTTCGAATGAACCCAAACGTTCCGAGAAAAAGCAGTTGAGCAGATTCTTGCTCCGCGGCCACGTTGCTAACGACAAGGCGAGGACTCTTGACGTTAAAAGCGTCGCTTACAAGTTGCTTGGCCGATTTCCCATCATCTGCGCCAAGTACTTTCCTGAGTCTGTTCTCGAGAATTCTTGATGCTTCCGACACGACGGTATCATTGCGATCGGTCTGCCCAGATTCTTGAAATTGGTTGAATAGATCGAGGCAGCGAGCCCGCAGCTCGTGGTCCAGAATTTCAATAGAGCCAATGATCACCGGACGCGGGCGTTGGCTTAGATCAAGGAAGGGCGTGATTTCGTCAGGGTTGTGTGATGCTTCCGTTGCTGGCTCTAGATAGGTTGCCATGAGCTTGAGAGTTGATGCTCCCTTGAAGACGCCGGCATTCTGAAACAAATCCTCAATAGCGCTGATCTCGCGATCAACGGCGGATAGAGTGAAGCTCGTAACCGACTTGCGGCTGGCAAGTTTGTTTCGACGTTCTTTGAGGTCTTTCAAGTACAGAAAGGCTAGCGACTTCATATACCGCACTAGCCAGTGCGAAATAGTAATATCAACTGTATCGAATTGGCCGCGTCCTTCAATCTTCTCGGAGAGAAAATTCTTAATGCGCTCCGCACGTTGTGTCTCAGTCTCTCGCCCTAGCTCACGACGAGTGTCGTCAGTGATTAAGGCCGCAAGTTCTGGGTCATCTGCAAGCTCTCTCTCCTCATCGCCAAGTAGCGATATGTAAAAATCGATTGAGCGAATGACAAACTGGATCGTCTGTGTGCGAAACATCACCCAGTTGTATTGGTAGCCGTCAGCGTTCTCAGAATTCTCCAAAAGTACCCCTTAACTACTATTCGGTTTCAAAATGCCGCGTAATCCCGCAGCCTGATCCGGCGTGCGGGAGATACGCGGCGCTGTTTGTCTTTGAAAAATCTCATTGCGTGCCGATCGTGCAGCCCGATCTTCAAGCGTTGCCGGCGATTCGTCGCATCGCCTCCATCAGGGCGACACACGCTCCCACACCTGCGTGCGGCCGAGCAGCGAGAATCCCTTGAAGCCGCGCACCTGCAGGGTCTTGCCGTCGGCGTCGGGGGTGAGCTTGCAGCCGTAGGTCTTGCCGTTCTTCGGGTCGAGGATGGTGCCGCCGTCCCAGACGTCGCCGTCCTTCTTCATGCCCCAGATGATGGTCATGCCGATGATGGGCTTGTCCTTGCGTTCACCGTCGCACTGGTCGCAGACCGGGTTCGGGCCCTTGTCCGACTGCAGCAGTTCCTTGATCTTGCCGATCACTTCGCCGTTGACTTCGCTGATCTCGACGAGTGACTTCGGTTTTTTCGTTTCGTCGTCGATCGTGCGCCAGGTGCCGACCGGCGAAGCATCGGCGGCGAACGCCGAGCTCGCACAGAACGTGGCGACGGCGGCGAAGAGGAAAGTGTACGAACGCATGGCAACTCCCTGGTTTGTTGTGTGGCGGTGTGCGGATCGGAAAACGACGCGGCGCGGATCAATACGGACCCGCATAGTTGGCTACAATGGCGATCCTATCCAAGTTTCACGAGTTGTCCATGACGCAAAGCATCAAGGAGTCGGCTGAGCGCCTCGTCGGCGCCATCTTCGATCCGCATACGGGCAAGACGCTGGCCGAGAGCGGGGCGCTCAAGGGCATAGGCGCCGACGGCGCCAAGGTCGCGGTCGACATCGTGCTCGGCTATCCGGCCAAGACCTGGGAAGCCGCACTCGCGCTGCAGGTGCGCGATGCGCTCAACGCCGATCCCGCGATCGAGTCGATTGCGATCGGCATCTCCTCGCGCGTGCATGCGCACAAGGTGCAGAACGAGCTGACGCCGTTGCCGCATGTGAAGAACATCCTTGCGGTGGCGTCCGGCAAGGGTGGCGTCGGCAAGTCGACGACGGCGGCGAACCTCGCCCTCGCACTTGCCGCCGAAGGCGCCAAGGTCGGCCTGCTCGACGCCGACATTTACGGCCCGAGCATCCCGCGCATGATGGGTGTTTCGGGCAAGCCCGATTCCAAGGACGGCAAGACGATCGAGGCGAAAATCGCGCACGGCGTGCAGACCATGTCGATCGGCTTCCTGATCGAAGAGGACACACCGATGATCTGGCGCGGGCCGATGGTCACGCAGGCGCTGACGCAACTGCTCAACGACACGAACTGGGCCGATCTCGATTACCTCGTCATCGACCTGCCACCGGGCACGGGCGACATCCAACTGACCCTGTGTCAGAAGGTGCCGGTGTCGGGCGCGCTCATCGTGACGACGCCGCAGGACATCGCCACGCTCGATGCGAAGAAGGCGCTGAAGATGTTCGAGAAGGTCAACGTGCCGGTGCTCGGCATCGTCGAGAACATGGCGCTGCATACCTGCACGAATTGCGGTCATACCGAACACATTTTCGGCGCCGGCGGCGGCTCGGCGATGGCGGCACAATACAACGTGCCGCTGCTCGGTTCGCTGCCGCTCGACATCCACATCCGCGAGCAGGCCGACAGCGGCACGCCGACGGTGGCGGCCGAGCCGAACGGCGCACTCGCGCAGGCCTACGCCGAGATTGCGCGCAAAGCCGCCGCACAGCTGAGTCTGCGCACACGCAGCAAGGCAATGGGGTTTCCGAAGATCGTCGTGCAGAACACGTGAGCCCAGGCATGGCTCTTCGTCTCTGCGGCTGCACGGTCGCGGACGTGCTGGTGGACGCCGCCCGTCGCGACGAGGTCGCAGCAGCGCTGCGCCTGCCGGCGCGCGCGGTTATACTCTCGGCCCCTTTTCCCATCCCCAGCGCATGAGCATCAAATCCGATCGTTGGATCCGCCGCATGGCGGAAAAGCACGGCATGATCGAACCGTTCGAGCCAGGCCAGGTGCGGGTCAACGCGTCGGGCGGCAAACTGATTTCCTACGGCACTTCCAGCTACGGCTACGACGTGCGCTGCGCCGACGAATTCAAGGTGTTCACCAACATCAATTCGACGATCGTCGATCCCAAACACTTCGATGCGCGCAGCTTCGTCGACGTCAAGGCGGCCGAGTGCATCATCCCGCCGAATTCGTTCGCGCTGGCGCGCACGGTGGAGTATTTCCGCATCCCGCGCAGCGTGTTGACGGTATGCCTGGGCAAGAGCACGTATGCGCGCTGCGGCATCATCGTCAACGTCACCCCGCTCGAACCGGAGTGGGAAGGCCACGTTACCCTCGAGTTCTCCAACACCACGCCGTTGCCGGCTCGCATCTACGCGAACGAAGGCGTAGCGCAGATGCTGTTCTTCGAATCCGACGAGGTTTGTGAGGTAAGCTATGCCGATCGCGGCGGCAAGTATCAGGGTCAGACAGGAGTCACCTTGCCGCAGGCATGATTGGAACCTGCCTCAAAACTACTGCGCTCGGCATCTCGCGTGCCGGCGGTGCTCGGAATCCTCACATACTCAACGTATGCTCCGGTTCCTGCGCTCCGGCGTCCCGCGACCCGCCTTCGCTCGCGACGTTTTGAGACAGGTTCCGGCCAGAGTATTGTCAGTTGCGTCCGCTAGGATAGGACACTGACCCAATGAGTTCGAGGCACGCAGGACACATGCACAACATCACTTTCGCTCGCCGTTTCAAGCTCGTGTTGCTCGCGTTGTTGCTCGCCGCGCTTGCCGCGTGCGGGCGCGACAACATCAAGGAAGGCACCTCCGAGCCGACCGTTTCGCCGCAGCAGTACGATCTCGTCGTGCGTGCCGACAAGGACGGTCAGTTCGACCTCGACGGCGCCACGCTCGACACGCAGACACTGCGCGACCACATCCGCTACCGCAATGACGCCGGCTCGCCGGTGCGCACGATCCTGCTCAAGCGTGGCGAGAAGCAGAAAGTCACCAACCAGCAGGTCGCAGGCCTGGCCGGCATCGCGCGCGACCTCAAGGTCGAGGCCTATGTGCTCGACAACGACGAGCGGCTCAAGATCATTCAGATTGCCGACGACGGCAAGAAGTAACGTGGCGCGGCTTTGCCGCGACCGTTTGCTAGCAAACCGCGGCAGCGGGCCCGGTTTGCAATGAATTTTTTCTACGGGAGATAACCATGCGTCGTTCCAACACAATTCTGGCTGCGTTGCTCGGCCTCGCCCTGGTCGCCACCGCTTCGGCGCGCGACATCGAAGATGGCAGGCTGATCATCAAGATCACCAAGGACGGCAAGTATCAGGTCGGCGATGCGGTGACCGTGGACAAGGTCGGCATGTACGGCGCGGTCGGCAGCTTCTATCAGGAAGGCGTCGACAAGAACAAGCCGCTCAAGGGCATCATCGTGAAGAAGGCCGAGAAGGCCAACGACGAGCAGAAGCACATGATCTACGTCACCGGCAAGCGCATGTCGCTGCCGGTCTATCTCGACATGGACGGCAAGGAGCAGGTCTACAGCGAACCGGAACCCGCGCCCCCTGCGGCACCGGCGGCAGCCCCCGCCGCCGCACCTGCGGCCGACGCGCAGGCGGCCCCGGTGCCCGCACCGCAGGCCGATCCGAACAAGCACTGAGCTTCGCATTCAGCAGTCTCCCAAACAGCGCCCGCTCGGGCGCTGTTTGTTTTTGAGTCAGCCGCGAACGTGTTGCAATTCCGGGGCGGCAGTCGCGTCCTCGCGCTGCCCGCTCGGCTTCCGCTAACATCGAGGGTAGAACAAAACACGAGAGCGGCCCGGACGTTGGCGGCTTCCATTGCGTGGCGCGAGCTTGCGGCGGAGCGGGGAGGTGGCGAAGTCTTGGAATCGACGGATTCGGTCTTCCGGCGCTCGGTGCGTAGCGGCGTTGTCGCGACGTTGCTTTTCCTTGCCGCCTGCGCAAGCTATCAGCCCAAGCCGGTCACGCTCGATGCCAGCGCTGCCGAGTTCGCCGCGCGCCGTTTGGATTCGCCGGAACTTGGCGCGCGCATCGCCGAACTCGTGCCGCAGGCATCGGCATGGCCGCCGGCGCGCTACGATCGCGCCGCGCTGCTGAGCGCCGCGCTCGCGGCCAATCCCAAGCTCGCAGTCGCGCGCGCGCAGACGCGCGCGGCGCGCGCTCGCGAGGACGCGGCGGCGCAGCCAGCCAATCCCGGGTTGACCCTGCAAAGCGAATACGCGCGCCACGATCCGCATCCGTGGCTGTACGGTTTCGCCCTCGATCTCGACCTGCGTTCCCCCGATCTCAAGCGCGCCGAACGCGAGCTGGCCGCACTCGGCACGCGCAACGCGCAGTGGCAGTGGCTTGATCAGGTGTGGGCGCTGCGCCGCGATCTGGTCGCGGCGTTTTCGGCGAGCGAGTCCGCACAGCGGCGCGTCGATCTGCTCGACCGCCTCGCCGCCGTCCAGGATCGTCTTGTCGCGATCGAACAACATCGCGTCGCCGCCGGCGAGGATGCTCCGGCGGAACTGCTGACGCTGCGCCAGTCGCGCAGCGAAACCGCGCAACAGCAGGCGCAGGCGCGCGCCGAAGCCGCCGCGGCGCAGGCGAGCCTCGCCGCGGCGATCGGCGTGCCGGTGCAGGCGCTGGACAGAACCGTGCTGTTTTGGCCGGAATGGGGCGCACCGCCGGATGCCGATGCGAGGCTGCTCGGCGCGGCGCGCGAACAGGCACTGCTGTCGCGTTCGGATCTCGCTGCCGCGATCGGCGACTACGCGCAAAGCGAAAACAAGCTGCACCAGGCCGTGTTGCGCCAGTATCCGCAGTTGCGCCTGTCGCCCGGCTATTACTGGGATCACGGCGTAAGCAAATTCCCGTTCGATCTCGGCTTCAGTCTGCCGATGTTCAACCGCGCCGAGATTCGCTCGGCACAGGCCGAGCGCGATGTCGCCGGCGAGCGTCTGCTCGCGCTGCAGGCACAGATCTACGGCGAGGTCGCCGCGGCTGAGCGTGCCGAGAGCGGCGCACGCGCCAGCGCGCAGGCCGCGGCAAAAAATCTCGGCGACGCGCACGAGCGGCGGCGCCAGGCCGAAGTCGGCCAGCGCCTCGGCGCGCTCGGCAGCGAAGAGCTGGCCGCCGCGCAGGCGCTTGAACTGCGCGGCGAAATCGATGCCCTGCAAGCGCGCGCACAATGGCAGGCCGCGCGCGACGCGCTCGAGGATGCGCTGCATGCGCCTCTTTCCGGGCCGGAACTCGACCTCGCGCACACGTTGCCTTCGCTGGCGGAAAAGGAGGAACGATGAGACACGTTTCGAGGCAAGCGCGAACGATCGCCTGCGCACTCTGCCTGCTGGCTGCGGCCGCGGCGCTTGCCGACGACGATGATGCACAGGACAAGGGCGGCCAAGCGGACAAGGCCAATCCGCTCGCGCTGACCGCTCAGCAACAGCGCGCCGTCGGTATCGTCACCGCGCGCGCGGCGCAGACGACGGCAAACGAACGCGTGGCGGCGATCGGTCTCGTGCTCGATTCCGCGGTGCTGGCCGCCGAATCAGGTGAAGCCGAAAGCAGCCGCAGTGCCGCGCAGGCTGCCGACGCCGAAGTCGCGCGTCTGCGTGGTCTGGCCGCGGCCGGTGCGGCAGCGGCTTCGAAAACGCTCGAAGCGGCGCAGGCGGAAGCCGCGCGGCAGCGCGCGCTGGCCGATGCGGCAGCGGCGAAATTCCGCGCGCATTGGGCAGCACTCGCGGCGTTGCCGCCCGCGGCAAGGCAAAAGACGATCGCTGCGGTGGCATCCGTTGCGCATCTCCTTGTGCGCGCCGAACTGCCGGGGCGGCGCAGTCTCGGCGTGTTGCCCGAACGCGCCGAACTCGACGTCGATGGCGTCGTCGTGCCCGCGCGCGTGCTCGGCCCGGCCGCGACGATACCCGAAGCGCAAGGCGCAGGCGTGCTGCTCGAAGTCGATGTGCCGCCGGCGGGGCTCGGTGCTGGTGCGCGCGTGCCGGCGATACTGTTCGCTACGGCGCGCAAAGGCTTCGTGCTGCCGCGCGGTGCGCTGTTCTACGGCAGCGACGGCGCCTATGTCTTCAAGCGCCTCGCGACGAAGCCGGGCGCCGACAAGACGAGCTTCGCGCAAGTCAAGGTCAGCTTGCTGATGCCGCACGGCGAGGGCTGGCTCGTCGACGGCATCGACGATGACGACGACATCGTCGTGCAGGGCGCCGGTGCGTTGTTCTCGCTCGCTGGCACGGCCGGCAAGCCGGTGGCAGCAGACGATGACGATTGACCTGATCGGGCGCGGCACTCAGCGGAGCGCGACATGCTAGCCGCCATTGTCCGCGCTTCGCTCGCGAACCCCCGCATCGTCACCGCGCTGTCGCTGCTGATCGCGGCGTTCGGTCTCGCCGCGTTGCTGCGCGTCGGCTTCGACGTGTTTCCCGATTTCGCACCGCCGCGCGTGCTCGTGCAGACCGAAGCGCCGGGTCTCGACGCGACCCAGGTCGAATCGCTGGTGACGCGACCGCTGGAAAACCTGCTCGCCGGTGCCGAAGGCGTGAAGTCGGTGCGCTCGACGTCGAGTCAGGGCCTGTCGGCGATCAACGTCGTGTTCGAGCGCGCCGGCGATCCGTACCGCCAGCGCCAGGTGGTGACCGAGCGCCTCGCTTCGGCGAGTGGACTGTTGCCCGCGGGCGTCAGCGCGCCGGTGCTTTCGCCGTTGTCGTCGTCGATGGAGTACCTGATCCACTTCGGCTACACGAGCGACACGCTCGATCCGGTCGCGCTGCGCGATCTCGTGCAATGGACGGTCAAGCCGCAGATCCTCGCCGTGCCTGGCGTGGCGCAGGCGCAGGTTTTCGGCGGCGCATCGCGCGAGCGCCAGGTGATCGTTGATCCGCTGAAGCTTGCGGCGAGCGGCTTCACCCTCGACGACGTGGCCGAGGCGACGCGCCGCGCGACCGCGCTCATCGGCGGCGGCTATGTCGAGACCGACAGCCAGCGCATCGTGCTCAAGGCGGTGAGTCCGGGCGCCAGTGTCGAGGCGCTCGCGCTCGCGCTGATCGGCACGCGTGCCGGGGCGCCGGTGCGGCTCGGCGATGTCGCCGAGGTTCGCGACGGCGCCGAGCCGCGTTTCGGCGATGCGATCATCGGCAACAAGCCCGGCATTCTGATCGAAACCTCGACCCAGTACGGCGCGAACACGCTCGATGTCACGCGGGCTCTCGAGGCACGCCTCGACGCGCTCGCGCCGGGGCTGAAAAAGCTCGGCGTCGACTACCATCCGGCGTTGCTGCGACCGGCGAGCTTCATCGAAAGCGCAATCGCCAAGCTGCGCCAGTCGTTGCTCGTCGGCGCGGCACTCGTCGTCGCGCTGTTGCTCGTCATGCTGCGTGACTGGCGCGGTGCGCTGGTCTCGTTCAGTGCGATTCCGCTCGCCCTGCTGACCACGGTCTGGCTGCTCGAAGCGTTCGGTTTCAGCCTCAACACGATGACGCTCGGCGGCCTCGTCGTTGCGCTCGGCGTCGTCGTCGACGATGCGGTGATCGATGTGGAAAACATCCTGCGCCGTCGGCGCGAGGCGCAGGGCGACGATATCGACATCGGCCGGCTGATGACCGAGGCGTCGCTCGAAGTGCGCACGCCGGTGTTCTATGCGACCGCTGCCGTCGCGGTCGCGTTTCTGCCGATTCTCGCGATGACCGGCATCCAGGGCGCGTTCTTCCGTCCGCTGTCGATCGCGTTCCTGCTCGCGGTCGCGCTGTCGCTGCTCGTCGCGATGAGCGCGACACCGGCGTTGTGCGTGCTGACGATGGGCCGGCACAAGCCGCATGGCGAGGCCGGCTTTCTCGCACGTTGCAAACGCTGGCAGGCGCGCGTCATCGGCGCGTTCGGTGCGCATCCGCGCGCGATCTGGGCCGTATTGATCGCAAGCGGCGTGATCGGCGCGCTCGCGCTGCCGCTGTTCGGCGCGCGCCTGCTGCCGGACTTCCGTGAGAATTATCTGATCGCGCATGCCGGTCTGCGTCCCGGTGTGTCGATTGCCGAGACGGCGCGCATCGGCCTTGCGATCTCGCGCGATCTCTCCGCGATTCCCGGCGTGAAGAGCGTCGCCGAGCAGATCGGTCGCGCCGAGAACGGCCAGGATCCGGACACGCCCGACCGCAGTGAGTTCGAAGTGCAGATCGATCCGTCGCAGGGACGCAGTGCCACCGAGATCGACGCGGCGATCCGCGCCGTATTCGCGAACTATCCGAACCAGCTCGTCGAGATCTACTCGGTGCTCGCCGAGCGCATCGGCGAAACTTTGTCGGGCGACTCGGCGCCGTTTTCGGTCGGCGTCTACGGCAACGACCTCGATCGCAACGACGAGGCCGCCGCGCGCATCGCCGAGGCGTTGCGCACGCTGTCCGACAGCGGCAACGTGCGTCTGGTCGTGCCGCAGCGGCAAAGCGAACTCGACGTGCAACTCAAACCCGACCAGCTCGCGCTGTATGGATTGCAGGCGGGCGAAGTGCTCGAAGCGGTCAACGCTGCGTTCCACGGCAGCATCGTGGCCAATCTCGCCGCGGCCGACCGCAGCATTCCGGTCGCCGTGCGCATCGCCGGCGTCGGTGCCGATCCGCAGGCGGTCGGCGGACTGCTGCTGCGCGGCCGCGACGGCGCACTCGTGCCGTTGTCGCGTTTGGCGATGCTGACGATCGGCGACGCGCGCAGCGTGGTCCGTCACGAGGACGGCTTGCGCGCCCAGATCGTCGCGGCGACGCCGCGCACGACCGACCAAGCCGGTTTTGCCGAGCGCGCACGTGCCGTGATCGCGAAACTCGACCTGCCTGCGGGCACCTATCTGCGTTATGGCGGCGAGGCGCGCGCACAATCCGAAGCGCAGCACGAGTTGCTGCTGCATTCGGCGGCGGCATTCGTATTGATCGTGTTGCTGCTAGCACTCGCGTTCGGCCATGCGCGGCACGTGGCGCTGGTCCTGCTTGCGCTGCCGAGCACCTTGATCGGTGGCGTTGCCGCGGTCGCGCTGACCGGCGCGACGCTGACACTTGGTTCGATGGTCGGCTTCGTCGCGCTGTTCGGCATGGCCGCTCGCAACACGATCCTGCTCGTGTCGCACTACGACCATCTTGTCGGCGTCGAAGGCAGGGCCTGGAATCTCGACACCGCACGACAAGGCGCGATCGAGCGCCTGACGCCGGTCGTGCTCACCGCGCTGCTGACCGCGCTCGCATTGCTGCCGGTCGCGCTGCAGATGCACCAGCCCGGGCACGAGATCGAGGGGCCGATGGCGGTGGTGATCCTCGGTGGTCTCGTTTCGTCCACGCTGGTCAGCCTGTTACTGATTCCACCGCTCGCGGCGCGCTGGTTGCGGCCGGGATAGGGTCCGCCACGCCCGCGCTGGCCGTGCCAGAAACAGGACAATGCCCCATCGTGCGAGAGCGCCATCGACCGCCCTGTGCAATATTCGCCCAAGGGGCCGATTGCATCGGGTCCCGTGAAACGAAAAATCAGAATTTCAGCCATCTCGGGAGGGTAGTCATGCTCAAATTGCAGACGATAGCCGGTGCGCTGCTTGCCGCCGGCGCAAGCTTCGCTTTCGCCGCCGCGCCGGTGCTCAGCGTCACCAAAACGACCACGGTCAACGCGCCGGTCGCCAAAGTCTGGGACGCCGTGAAGAATTTCGACGGACTCAACACCTGGCACCCGGCTGTGGCGACGGACAAGATCGTCGAAGGAACGAACAACCAGATCGGTGCGGTACGCCTGCTCACGCTCAAGGACGGCGGCACGATCAAGGAAAAACTGCTCGGCTACGATCCGGCACATCACAGCTTCAAGTACGCGATCCTCGAAGGCGTGCTGCCGGTTAGCGACTACACCTCGACGGTCAGCGTCAAAGCCGGCGCGGACGGCAAATCGGTGGTGACCTGGTCCGGCCAGTTCAAGCGCAAGGACGTTGGCGATCATCCTGCCACGAACGCGGACGACAAGACCGCGACCGACACGATGGGCGCGGTCTACCAGGCCGGCCTCGACAACCTGGGCAAGGTGCTCGGCGGCGGTTGAGCGCCGA
>Ga0207671_10005437_pt1 | contig 11726 bp, 4 predicted proteins | sample KBSC24metaG_FD_184352 | JGI IMG/M metagenome (GOLD analysis project Ga0207671, IMG submission 184352) | Corn rhizosphere microbial communities from Kellogg Biological Station, Michigan, USA - KBS C2-4 metaG (SPAdes) (version 2) | ecosystem: Host-associated > Plants > Roots > Rhizosphere > Soil... | reverse complement strand
TGCAAAATCCAAAATCACGTTGGGGTAGTATGTTCAGGAAAATGGAAACCAATGATTTTGAATCATTAAACGTATCCTACATTGAGTTTTGGGTAATGGATCCTTTTGTTTACAAGCCAAACTCAGCTGGTGGCGACCTGTATTTTAACCTGGGCAGTATATCCGAAGACATATTAAAAGACGGGCGTAAAAGTTTAGAGAACGCCTTGCCGGTAAATGGCGACCTGTCGCAGGTTGATGAAACCAACTGGGGGCGTGTAGCCAAATTACAACCCGTAATAAACGCCTTTGATAATAACCCCGATTCGCGCAGGTTACAGGACGTGGGTTTAGATGGTTTAAATGATGCCGACGAGAAAAAGAAATTTGCTCCCGTTGTACAACAACTAACCAGCCGGCTAAACGCGCAGGCTGCTACCAGTTTCTCGGCCGACCCATCCTCTGATGATTATCAATATTACCAGGGGCGCGATCTTGACCAGGCCAGGGCAGGTATTTTGGATCGTTATAGTAAATACAATGGTACCGACGGTAACTCCAAAACAGCCGAACAATCGCAGGCCGAACTCGGGATACAAAATTCAGCCGCAACCTCACTGCCAGATGGCGAGGATATCAACCGGGATAATAACATGAGCATAGAAGATTCTTACTTCCAATATAAAGTATCTATACGTCCCGGAGATATGGTAGTGGGCCAAAATTATGTCAGCGATAAAGTAACTGCTTCGGTAAAGCTGGCTAATGGCAGTACGCAAATGGTTAATTGGTACCAGTTCAGGATTCCGATAACCAGTTATCAAAGCCAGGTAGGTAACATCCAGGATTTTAAGGCCATCCGTTTTATGCGGATGTTCATGACCAACTTTGCCGACACTGCTATATTACGTTTCGCTACCCTGCAACTGGTACGTGGAGAGTGGCGTTCTTTTAATACCGAAAGAAACCCGCTTAATGTAATTGCGGATCCGGCTATTCCAAATCCACCGCTTGATAACTCGACCCTTGATGTACAGGCGGTAAGTATCGAACAAAACGGTAACCGTACGCCTATACCTTACGTAGTACCGCCGGGTATTAACCGTCAGCGTAATTATAATAACCTGCAAACAGATACCAAACTCAACGAGCAATCGCTGTCATTAAATGTTAAAAGCCTGCGCGACGGTTATTCAAGGGCGGCCTTCAAAACCTTTTTTAATGACCTGCGCTCCTATAAGCGCCTGCAAATGTTTGTACACGCCGAAGGTGATCAGCTGAAGGATAATGATCTGAGTGCCTTTATCCGTTTAGGGGTTGATTACCAGGACAACTATTATGAATACCAGGTGCCCCTAAAGATCACCCTGCCTGGTACCCGCGATCCGGATGCCATATGGCCTGCTGTCAACTCGATAGATCTTGAGTTGGATCTGTTAACCCGGGCCAAACTTAAACGTAATCACTCCAACGTGCCTTACAACCAGGTGTTTAAATACGTGGAGGGTAACCAAACAGTTTATATCAAAGGTCAGCCGGATCTGAGCAAGTTACGTACTGTTATGGTGGGTGTACGCAATCCGTACAGGGGGGCACAGCCTTCAAATATTGACGATGGTTTGGATAAAACCGGTACTGTTTGGTTTGACGAGTTACGACTAACCGATTTTGACCAGCGTGGTGGCTGGGCGGCAACAGCCCGGTTTGATGCCAAGCTTGCAGATTTTGCCGATATTACTATAGCTGGCACTAAAACCACCGTTGGCTTTGGTACCCTTGATTCCCGGTTGAATGACAGGAGCCGCAGTGACGACCAAACTTATGACGTATCTGCTAATATGGAGCTTGGGAAATTCTTCCCCGATAAAAGTGGTATCCATATACCTGCCTACGTCAATGTGTCAAAGCAAACCAGTATGCCACAGTATGACCCCGGTGCGCCCGATGTGGAGCTCAAGGCATCGTTGGCAGCTGCAACCTCGAGCCAGGAGCGCGACTCTATACGAAACGCCGCTGTTGACTATACCCTGCGAAAGAGTATCAACTTTACCAATGTACACAAGGCAAAAACTGACCCTAATGCCCCGAGCCATTTATGGGATGTAGAAAACCTGAATGCTTCATACGCCTTTACACAATACACGCATCATGATTTTGTAACCCAAAGCGATCTGGAAAAAACATACAATTTTACACTGGCCTATAATTATACCAATCAGCCCAAATACTATAGTCCGTTTGCTAAGATCATTAAAAGTAACCTTTTGGCGCTTTTCCGCGATATCAATTTCAGTATCCTGCCTTCGCGGTTAAACCTGAGTATCAATTTTGATCGTTTTTATTCTGAAAACACCTTGCGGGATAACGACCCCAATAACTTTATCCCGGTACCAACAACCACGTTCAATAAATACTTCAACATCACCCGGGTTTATGGTATCGGCTGGAATCTTTCTAAATCATTACAAATGGATATCGATGCAACCAACCTGTCGGTGGTTGATGAGCCGGCCGGTCGTATTAATGGCTTAAAACGGGATACCCTTTGGGATAACCTGAAAAAACTAGGACGTACCACTAACTATAACCATACCATTAACTTTAACTATAACGTGCCATTCGCCAAAATACCTGGTATGGACTGGGTAGCTATGGTGGCCCGTTACAGCGCGCATTTTAACTGGCAAACGCAACCCCTGTTTGCCATCAACGATCCTACTTACGATGTGGGTAACAGCATACAAAATTCCAGGGCCATACAGCTAAATCCTACATTAAATATGGTGGCCCTGTATAATAAGTTCCCATTCATACGTAAGGCTAATAATCCAAATAACACCAAAGCCGGCCTTGAGGGTGTTCTGATAGGGTTGTTAACCAGTGTTAAAAACCTCAGCGCCACTTATACCCGTACCCAGGGTATATTTTTGCCGGGATACTTGCCGCAATCTGGCTTTTTTGGAGCAGATGCCGGTGCCCCGGGTTTAGGGTTTTTACTGGGTAGTCAAACTGATATCCGGCCCAAGGCTTTAGCTAATGGCTGGATAACCAGGGATACCCTGCAAAACCAGTTGTACGTAACCACTATGAATGAGGATATGCACTTCAGGGGTATTATTGAACCATTTAAGGACCTACGAATTGAACTTATTGCCTTCAAAACACAGGATCATAATTACCAGGCCAACTTTAAATACCTGCCTACAACCAACAGCATTGAATCATTGAGCCCGGTAACTACAGGTAATTACAGCATATCGTTTTTAACTATTGCTACCGCGTTTAAGAAAACAACCGGGGTAGATAATACATCGCCCATTTATCAAAAACTTTTGGATAGCCGTGCCCTTATATCTAAAAAATTAGGTGCAACAAATCCGAATTCCTCGGGTAGTACAGATGGTTATGCCGATGGTTACGGGCCAAACTCACAGAATGTATTGGTGCCGGCTTTCCTGGCAGCGTATACGGGTAAAAACCCTGCTAAAAGCAACCTTTCACAGTTTCCGTCTATCCCCATACCTAACTGGCAGATCACTTATAATGGTCTGAGTAAGATACCATTTTTACAGGATATTTTTGACTCGTTCGATCTAAGCCATGGTTACCGGTCGTCCTATAACGTAAACGGTTTCACCTCTTTACTGCAATACCAGGAGGCCAATGGCGGCGTTACTTCACGGGATCTTAATAACGACTTTTTGCCCCAGTATCAGTTTTCGCAGGTGACTATTTTTGAGCAGTTTGTACCATTGCTGGGCGCCAGTATCAGGTTCAAAAACAGCATGACCACCAATGTGGAGTACCGGCAAAGCCGTTCACTAAGCCTGAGCCTGCTTAACAGCCAGTTGGCGCAGCAAAACGAGCGTATCATCGTGTTTGGCTTTGGTTATCATACCAAAAATTTCCATTTCCCGTTTGGCTGGTTTAGCGGGCCGGGTAAGGATAATGATGTTAATTTTAAACTCGACTTTTCCCTGCGAGATAATAAAACCCTGATATACCGGGCCGATGTGCAGGAGGCTGAAATATCATCAGGTGCACAGAATATCACCGTACGCCCGTCCATAGATTATGTGATCAATCAGCGATTTAATTTGAACCTGTTTTATGATTCAAATATTACCAGGCCATATACTTCGCAAACATTTAATACCGCGTATACCAATTTTGGTATCAACCTTAAACTGTTGCTGCAATAGATCAGGTTAACTTTTCCAAAAACTTTTTAAACTTTAAATTTTAACACTTTTCTGCTCAAAACCGAGGTAAAAACAGCTTAAAAACGCTCGAAAAACACCCATTTTAACACTTTTTAACAAATTTTAGCACTGTTTTGACGTGTTTTTTAAACTTTAAAAAGTATTAAAATATTGATAATCAGTGATATATATGTAATTTGGTCTGTTTTCGGCCCTGTTTTGTCTTTAACTAAACAGCCCGGTTTCCTTAAAAAAGGGAGTCGGGCTGCTGTTGATATAAAGATACGAAAATTTAAGGGGAATGCCTATTGTTGGCTATGAATAAAAACCATGTCATTGCGAGGAGGAACGACATGTTGTTGAATAGATGTGCAAGGCTTGTCACTCTAAGCCCGTCGAAGAGTCGTGTGCAGAAGCCTGCCCACCATGCTTCGACGGGCTCAGCATGACAGCCAGCCTTTTATTAGCCCCTTTATTTATTCAATTCCTTCTGGCGCTTTTTTTCGGCCCTACGTTTTTTGCGGGCTTCTTTTTTGGCCTTGTGTTCGAGTTTGTTCTTTTGGTGTTCCTCTATCCGGGCTTTGGTTTCCTGTTGCTTTTTGGCATCAACACCTACGCAGGGTTTTATACCTTCCAACAGGGCTTTCCACATGGTTTTAAAAAAAGGGGAATCTTTAGGGCGCAGCAAAATAACATTGGCCGATCGGGCTGCTCCGCCTGCTTTGTCCGGGTTGTCATGCTTGATCACGAACAGGTTGGCAAACATCGACATCATAGAACGTTTTTTCAGCCGATCATTAGCCGTATCGGCCTGGAATATATTTATCTTCAGATCGTTGTATAAAAAACCGACATGGCCCTTAAATACATTGGCGTTGGCCTGGATATCAAAATTCAATTCTTTGATCGACCCTGCGGTGGCTTTCACCATAGCCAGCGGCATTACTGCCGGGTTTAGCGCTTGCAAACTCATAGGGCCCAGGGAACCTTTATAGGTAAAGGCCGCGTCTTTATCGGTTAGGTTGAAGGCAAACTGCACATCCAGTTTACCACGGTTCATGAAATAGGTGGTAAGTTCAACGTTAGTCATATTGTTTTTGGCCAGCGTAGCTTTGTTAGTGGTGATGTTATAAAAATGACCACTGGTATTATTAAAGGTTACCGTACCGGTTTTATTTGATTTATGGTTAAACTCGGAATATTCCACGTTGATGTGACGCACCCGCAGGGTGTCGATATTCAAATCGGTACCAAGCTGGTGTATCATCACATTGGGGAAAGTATTTACTTTATCAATGGTGCTAGCTTTTGTTTTATTAGGATTGTTGAACACCCTGATGCTGCCCCGGTTCAGAACCAGGTTTGACGCCGTTACCCGCCGGTATTTGTGATAACTCAAAAAATCAAAATTATTGAGCTGCAGGCTATCGATATTTATACCGAAGCGGTCGCTGTTACTTTTATTAAAAAACACATCTGTTTTGGCCGGTGAAAGCTGGAACCCCTCTACATTTAACTGCGATTTGAGAGTAGAAAGTTTGAGGTATTTGATCTTATAGGTATACAGGCCACTGCTTGTTTTGCCAGTATAGTTGTTCAGTTCGGTTATTACATCCTTGCAATAAAGCAAGCGCGAGCGGTCTGTTTGTGTGGCCGAATCAATGAGCAGATCGTTAGCCGTCAGGTTCATTTCCTTCAGTTCAGAAATGGCCACTTTATTACCCGAGTAGTCGTGATATTTAAACTTTACATCATTGAGCAGTATCTGCCCGATATGGATGGACTTTAAACTTTTGGAGATTTTTTGCCAGGCCGTGCGGTGGTCTTTTAAAACGGTATCCTTGGTATGGTTAAGCTGGTAGCTGATATTTACTTCGGGCTCATTTAAAATTACCCGTCCTATATTAAGCTTATGCCTGAAATACAGGCTGAGTGGATGTACATGCAACAGAATGAGCCGCTTTACATGCAGCTCCACCAGGTTGTTAGGCGCCAGGTGCTGTTTCTTTTTTTGATTGTAAACAGCGGTGTCGGGTTTCAGGGTGATATTGTAAAGCGTTATCTTGCCTTCCAGCACATGCAGCTCGGCATCGGTAAAATCAACTTTATATAGGCTGTCGCTGCTGGTTAATACCACGTCATGAACCTTGTTGGCTAAAATAGGCGACCAATACCGGTTAACAACCAATGCCAGCAGAAAAATGATAATTACCGGTATCAGCACAAACTTAAATACTATTTTTTGCCACTTGTGCTTTAAAAACTTAAACTCCATTTACCGGTTTTCTTTCTCTTAGGGTGTGTTATTTTGTTTATCCTGTTTTAACAGCTTCTACTTTTTTATTCTGTGTGCTTACGTATACTGTCAGCCTTAAATTTATTAAACTTATCTGATAAGTTACCCAATTTGCAACAGCTTTAACGCTTAATTGTGTTTTTTTATAAAATCGGCGTTTGGCTTAAGCCGGGACAGTGTTCATGTATGAAAAACCATCAAAAATGGGGCTTTCGGGATCGCGCGGCAGGTCAAATGGTCCCGGGCTAAAAACGTGTTTATTGTTTGGATTATTATCTTCAGTAACGAATAGACTCGCGTGGTCTGCGCTTCGCTTGACCATTCTCGCTTCGCTTGCGGGGTAAAGAGGAGGGGAAGACTCTCCTCTCCACGCGTCATTGCGAGGTACGAAGCAATCTCTACGTAAGCAGGTTAACTATCCATATTCGCTCTGTACAGCATAGAGATTGCTTCGTACCTCGCAATGACGCTTTTGAAAATAAGCTGCTGTCTATTTTTTAAACTCATTACAAGAAAAAGTCAATTTTCCTATAAATACTGCCAATATGTCATTTGGGTATTTAAATTTTATGTATTTTTGCAGACTAATTTTTACAATACATGATGGATTTGGTAATTCCGGATAAAACACATGACGAAAGCAGGCAGGGCGAAGCCCTGGTTTTAGAACCTGTAGTCGGTAAAAACAATGGTCGTAAGCTTTATATTGAAAGCTACGGCTGTGCCATGAACTTTTCGGACAGTGAGATAGTTGCATCAATTTTAGCTGAGCAGGGTTTTGAAACCACTTCGGATCATAACCTTGCTGATGTTATTTTTATAAATACCTGCTCCATTCGCGAAAACGCCGAGCAAAGGGTACGTAACCGCCTAAAAGAGTTTACGGTAGCCAAAGTAAGGAACCCCGGCTTGGTGGTAGGTGTGCTGGGTTGTATGGCTGAGCGCCTGAAATCGAAATTTTTAGAAGAAGAAAAACTGGTTGACGTAGTGGTTGGTCCGGATGCATACCGCAACCTGCCCGAACTGATTGACCAGGTAGACAGCGGCCAGAAAGCGGTGAACGTACTGCTGTCGCGCGAAGAAACCTATGCCGATATCAGTCCGGTGCGTTTAAATAGCAATGGCATCAACGCCTTTGTATCTATTATGCGTGGCTGCGATAATATGTGCTCGTTTTGCGTGGTACCTTTTACCCGTGGCCGCGAGCGCAGCCGTGATCCAAAATCGATCATCGCCGAATGTACCGATCTGTTCAACAAAGGTTACCGCGAGGTTACTTTACTGGGGCAGAACGTGGATTCGTATAAATGGAAAGCAAGTTCTGAGTCGGAAGTTTTGAGTTCTGAGTCAAATGAAAGTGCGGATACAACGTCGGCTGAAACCACCAATTTTGCTAGCCTGCTGGAAATGGTGGCCCTGATCAATCCTGATCTGCGGGTGCGCTTTTCGACCTCGCATCCAAAAGATATTACCGATGATGTGTTGTACACTATCAATCAGTACGAAAACATTTGCAACTATATACACCTGCCGGTACAATCGGGTAATAGCCGCATACTGGAGATGATGAACCGCACTTATGACAGGGATTGGTACATCAACCGTATTGATGCTATCCGTCGTATTATACCAGATTGCGCGGTATCAACAGATGTGATCACCGGTTTTTGTTCAGAAACAGACGAGGAGCATCACGATACGGTAACCATGATGGATTACGTGAAGTATGATTTTGCCTACATGTTCAAATACAGCGAACGTCCCGGCACTTTAGCCGCCAAACGTTATGCAGATGACATCCCTGAGGAAATAAAACAAAAACGCCTGGCCCAAATTGTAGCCAAGCAACAGGAATATTCTTTTTACCGGATGCAGGCTCGTATTGGCAAGGTAGAAAAAGTACTGATAGAGGGTTATTCCAAAAAATCAGACAAAGACTATTGCGGCCGCAGCGATCAAAATGCCATGGTAATTTTCCCGGTTGGTGACAACTACAAACCCGGCGAATACGTGAATGTATTGATCGAGCGTAGCACATCTGCTACTTTAATAGGAGTAGTTGTTGATTAAGTTGACTGAGTTTATTATGTTGATTAGTTGAATAAGTTATAGGAGTAGCTAAGTTAGTAACCACTCACTTAATCAACCAAATCAACCACTCACTAACAAACATGGATATACAAGAAATAAAACAACGCTTTGGTATCATTGGCAATTCGCCGTTGCTTAACCGGGCTATAAATATTGCTAACCAGGTATCGCCTACAGATATTTCGGTACTGATAACCGGCGAAAGCGGGAGTGGTAAGGAAGTGTTTTCGCACATCATACACCAGATGAGTCCGCGCAAGCATGGGCCGTTTATCGCGGTGAATTGCGGCGCCATACCGGAGGGTACTATTGATTCGGAATTATTTGGTCACGAAAAAGGCGCTTATACCGGTGCTGTTGGCGAACGTAAAGGCTATTTTGAAACCGTGAACGGTGGTACCATCTTTTTGGATGAGATTGCCGAAATGCCTTTGGGCACACAGGCCCGTTTACTGCGCGTGCTGGAATCGGGACAGTACATTAAGGTTGGTTCATCCAAAGTAGAAAAAACGAACGTTCGTGTTATAGCGGCTACCAATGTTGATGTGTACGAAGCTGTAAAGAACGGTAAGTTCAGGGAAGATCTGTATTATCGTTTAAATACCGTTCCGCTAAGGATCCCACCACTGCGCGACAGGAAGGAAGATGTGTACCTACTTTTCAGGAAATTCACTTCGGACTTTACCGATAAATACCGTACGCCACCCATTCAATTGGATGAGGAAGCCCAGCAGGTGTTGGTTAATTATTCATGGCCGGGTAACGTAAGACAGCTTAAAAATATGGCGGAACAACTGGCCGTGCTGGAGCGCGACCGTATCATCACCGCGCAAACCTTGCTTACTTACATCCCGCACGAAACCAGCAACCGCAATTTGCCCATGCGTTTGGATAATCAGCCCAAAGAGGATTTTTCTGAAAGGGATATCCTCTATAAAGTGCTGTTTGATATGAAACGCGATATGGTGGAGCTAAAAAAACTGGTAGCCGATATTATTGAACATGGGGGAGTGGCGGCCAATTACAGCAACCATTCGCAAACCATTAACCAGTTGTACCGTGATATTGAGCTACCCGGAAACCCCGAAGCGCAATTTACTTTGCAACAACCCGTTAATACGGGAAATAACAACAGCAATAATAACGTTGATGCCTATAATATAACGCATGATGCCGAGGAGGTGGAAGAATCTTTATCGCTGATCGAAAAAGAATCGGACCTGATACGCAAAGCGTTAAAGAAACATAAAGGAAAACGTAAGCTGGCGGCTAATGAACTGGGTATATCAGAACGTACCCTGTACAGGAAAATAAAAGAATTAAATTTATAAGGCTAAATGAAAAGAATTTTTGGGGTTATTGTTTGTTCGTTAAGCTTACTGTTATCATCCTGCTATACGCTCAAAAATGTTTCTATCCCGGCGGATATGAAGACCCTTGATGTGCAGTTTTTTGAAAATAACGCGCCCTTGGTGGTAGCCAACCTGAGTCAAAATTTTACCGAAGGCTTAAAAACCAGGATACGTAACCAAAGCCGGCTAAGTATTTCCCGTAATGCTGAAGCAGACGCTACCTTATCGGGCAGTATCATAGGCTATACTATAGCGCCGGTTTCTATCCAGGCGGTAGCCAATAATGTGGCCCCCATTGCCGATGCGAACAGGCTAACGATCACTGTAAGAGTTAAATTTGTTTACAATACAGCAAAGACTCCTGCCGATAAAAAGCTTAACTTTGAAGAAACATTTACCAATTATCAGGATTATAAAGGGGATATAGGAGCGCAGGAACAAAACCTGATAAAAACGATAACCGATAAAATAACAGAAGATATTTTTAACAAAGCCTTTTCTAATTGGTAGGCAATTCGTACTTTCAACCACGTGGATCAAGACTTGAATAACAGGCAGAACGAAATATTATTGGAATTGTTGGCTAATCCGGCTAATACCGGGCAGCAGCACAGCTATAATTTGCAGCAGTTGGTTAATGAATTTCCACAAAGCGGCTTACTGCGCGCCATGCTTGCCCGTGCCGGCAATGGTAACGACCTAAAGCAGGCTGCCGCTTATTTTGATCCGCAGCTTTTATACAAACTTACGCACGAGGCCGACAGCCTGGCCGTAGTATCGCCGGCGCAAATTGCCGGGAACCCCGCAGATACCGGTAACCAGCAAAGCAGCGAAAGCTTTACCCATACCGGCGAAAATTATTTTAACAGTGGGCAGGTATTTGAAAATACGATAACACATGAACCCGTTGCCGCGGAACTTCATCCGGAAGATGACTTTGTAAATAAAAACAGGATACCTGCCGAGGCTGATGAAGATCATCTGCACACACAACCTGCAGTAACTGAACCGGTAGCCCCCGTTTCGCAGCCTCATGGGGAGATCGATGACGAGATATACGACGAGATAAGAGGAATCGATGAACCGGCTAAAGCTATTGTACCTCCTCCAGGTGGTATTGAAGACGAGGTTTATGATGAGATATTAGGTATCGAGCATATCCACCTTCCTAATCAGGAGAAAGTACAGGAGTCCGCTGCTGATGAAAAAACAAAGGTAAGCGAGCCCGAACCGGATGCGATATCAGAAGATTGGGTGATAGGTAGCATAGCAGGCAGCGATTACTTTATGTTTGATAAATCCATCGCGGACCAAAGACACCAGGAAGAAGTAAAAAACGAAGAAGCGGCACCGCTGGTATCAGAAGCGTTAAGTCACGCAAATGGCAGCATCCCGGCAGATACCGAAAGTCAGAATGTATCCAAATACAATGACGAGAAAATGCCTTATACCTTTATGTGGTGGCTTGATAAAACCCGTAAAGAGTATGCCGCCACTTATCAGCCCTACTCCAGCCCTGAGCCTGCCCCGGCACAACCGGTCCGGATACAGCAGACCAATAGCGTAAAAGAACCCGGAGCTGATGCCTTGCAGCAGCAGTATGTGGAGAATATTTTCCATGTACGGTCATTAGAGGAGTTGGAAAAAACACCTCAGCCGGATGGGCCCGAAGTAAAACGGAAAGAAGACGTGATCATTGAGCGCTTTATACAGGAGGAGCCACAGATACGGCCACCCGCTATGGATAAACTGGACAATGAGAACAAAGCCAAAAAGAGCTCAGAGGACCGGAACGACCTGGTTAGC